>Ga0209401_1000494_pt1 | contig 26638 bp, 19 predicted proteins | sample M_140807_MF_Meta_FD_187318 | JGI IMG/M metagenome (GOLD analysis project Ga0209401, IMG submission 187318) | Freshwater microbial communities from Lake Montjoie, Canada to study carbon cycling - M_140807_MF_MetaG (SPAdes) (version 2) | ecosystem: Environmental > Aquatic > Freshwater > Lake... | reverse complement strand
CTAAACCAGTTTCAAATCCAACACAGGCAGCATTAGATTTAAAATTAGATGCTAATAAAGTAGGCGCTGCAAGTGGTGTGGCAAGTTTAAATACATTGGGAAAAATTCCTTCGGATCAAATACCTGCCATTTCATTTTCAAGTGTAAAAGTATTAGCAAGTGAAGCAGAGATGTTGGCATTAAGCAGTGCAGTAGTTGGAAGTGTGGTCATTAGAACGGATTTAAATAAAAACTACGTTTTAGCGCAAGCTAATCCTGCAGTACTGACAAATTGGATACAACTTTTAACACCTGCACCTCCAGTTCAAACTGTAAATGGTATGACAGGTGACATCACAATCACAAAATCTACTATTGAATTAGCCAATGTGAATAATACTAGTGACGCTAGTAAACCAGTTTCAACTGCAACACAAACTGCATTAGGTGCCAAAGCTGATACTGCAGTTGTCAATCCTACACTTCTTTTAAAAGCACCATTGGCATCTCCTAAATTTACAGGATCAGTTGCTATTGGCACAACTACTCCAGCAGCTTCTGCTGCATTAGATATTACATCTACTACACAAGGGCTATTATTACCTCGTTTAACCTATGTTCAAAAAGCTGCTATCAGTTCTCCAGTAGCTGGTCTTATTTTATTTTGTTCAGATTGTGGAACTAATGGAGAAATGCAATTATATAATGGAACCTCTTTTGTAAATATGATAGGAAATGCTGCGCAATTAGCTTTGCCAGCAATTACTTCTACCACTGGAGTTTATTCAATTACATCTAGTACAGCAACTAGTGGTGGTGTAATTAATTCTGATGGAGGATCTAGCATATTATCAAGAGGTATCGTATGGGGAACTAGTGCAGGATCTTCAACATATAGTGTAACATCAGGAACAGGGGTAGGAACTTTTACAAGTGCTATGACTGGTTTAACATCGGGGGTCACTTATTATGTTAGAGCTTTTGCAACCAATAATATAGGTACAAAATATGGCCCTGAAATTACTTTTAATGCCTCACAAGCAGTAGCTACTTTAGCAGCAACTACAACAGTTAGTTCTATTGGTGCAACAACTGCAACGAGTGGAGGTAATATTACATACAATGGTGGAGCAACGGTCACAGCAAGTGGTGTTGTTTGGTCAACTACTTCAACGCCAACCATTGCACTTTCTACAAAAACAACGAATGGTGCTGCTAATGGAATTTATACAAGTACTATAACAGGATTAACTCCTGGCACACTTTATTATGTTCGTTCTTATGCCACCAATAGTGTAGGTACTAATTATGGTGCACAAACAAACTTTACAACTTTAAATACGGCAACTATTTCAGCAACAGCATCTGCTACATCTATCACATCTTCTACTGCAACTATCGGAGGAACCATTACTGCAGATGGTGGCGCATCGGTAACAACGCGAGGTGTAGTTTATGGAACTAGTGCAGGATCGGCTACATATAGTGTAACTTCTGGAACAGGAACTGGAACCTATACAATTGGTTTAACTGGTTTAACACCAGCAACAACTTATTTTGTAAGGTCATTTGCAACAAATAGTGTGGGTACTGTTTATGGAACAGAAACCAACTTTGCAACAATAGCTATTGCACCATCGCTTACAACAACAGCAGCATCTAGTATAACAAAATATGCTGCAAGTACAGGTGGAACAATAACTTCTAATGGGGGTTCTGCTATAACAGCTTCAGGTATTTGTTGGAGCACGACTGCAACCCCAACCACTTCAAATAGTAAAACAACGGACGGAACTACAAGTGGCACATTTACAAGTTCAATTACTGGATTAACTGCAGGCACTACTTATTTTGTGAGGGCTTATGCAACCAATGGAATTGGAACGAGTTATGGTGCAAATCAGAGCTTTACAACTTTAAGTTCAGTATCAGTAAATCCAACTATAGATGCAACTACTTCAGCAACTAGCATAAGTTCCTCATCTGCAATACTTGGTGGTAATATAACCGACGAAGGTGCAACGCAAGTAAGTGTTAGAGGTTTAGTATACGGAACAACAACAGGCTCATCTACATTTAGTGTAACAGCCGGATCAGGTGGGGGCACATTTACAAGTACACTGTCAGGACTTGCTCAAGGAACGACCTATTTTGTTCGTTCATTTGCAACGAATGCTCAAGGAACTAGTTATGGTGCTGAAACAAGTTTCCTAACGCTAACAACACCAACGGTTTCAGTCACTGCTACACCAACATCACTTACTACTATATCGGGAGTAGGGGGTGGAACTATTTTAATAAATGGTGGTGCAACTGTTACTACAAGTGGTTTAGTTTGGGATGCAAATGCGAATCCAACTATTGCACTTTCTACAAAAACAATTGATGGAACAACATCAGGCACATTTACAAGTTCAATCACAGGGTTAACACAAGGAGCAACTTATCATATTCGTGCTTATGCAACCAACAGTATAGGAACAGGGTATGGTCCAGATATTACATTCACTACAATAACTACTCCTACTATTTCATCCACCGCGACTGTAACTTCAATTACTGGAACGACTGCAACTGGTGGTGGAAATATTTCATCTGATGGTGGGGCATCTGTTACTTCAAGAGGTTTAGTTTGGGGTACAACAGCAGGTTCATCTACTTACAGTGCAACTACTGGAACAGGAGCTGGGACTTATACCGCTAGTATAACTGGTTTAAGTATTGCAACTAATTATTTTGTAAGATCATTTGCTACAAATAGCGTAGGAACTGTGTATGGACCAGAGGTTCAATTTACAACACCTTCTGTTGCTATATTATCTTCAACAATTTCTTCTACAATAGGAATTACATCTGCTATTTTAGGAGCTGTCTTAAGTTCCACTGGAGGAGCAACAACAACTATTGGAATTAGATACAGTACGGATATTAATTTTGGTTCTTATTCAACTACAATCATAAATGCAAATGCAAATGCTGGAACTTATACAACAACAATTACTGGATTAACAGGTGCAACTAACTACTATGCAAAATCCTATGCAAATAATACGGCTGGAACAACCTTTGGCCCTAGTGTAAGTTTTACAACTCAAGAAGCTCCAAAAACATTAGGACAATTTTATGGTGGTGGAGTTATATTTTATATTCTTAGACTAGGTGATGCAGGCTATGATGCAAATGTTCAACATGGTCTCATAGTAGCACTTGAAGATCAAAGTACCAGTATTCGATGGAATAATGGAACTAATATTTCAATTTCTACAGGTAATAGTATCGGAACAGGTAGCGTAAATACTGATGCCATTATTGCAAGTCAAGGAACATCAAGCACCCATGCAGCGGGATTGGCTAGGGCTTACAGAGGAGGTGGATATTCTGATTGGTATTTAGCCAGTGATAGGGAAATGTTAAAACTTTCGGGCTCTTGGGATGGACAAGGTTATGGAAGCGGTTTAGCTCTTTATACCTTAGCATACGGCGCAACTTCTTTTCAAGCCTTTGGTAGTACCACATACTGGACTTCATCTCAGGCAGATCAAAATTTAGCTATACGCCAAAATATTGGAAGCCCTTCTCAATATTATAATTCTAAGTCTGACACATATGCAGTTAGGGCAATTAGATCTTTCTAAAATTTTAATTATGAGAAAACAAATTATAATAATCTTAGTCATCCTCTCCCTTGCTTCTTGCATACCTCCGGGTAAATTAAGCGAGGCATTGGATGCCAATACTTTACTTAGTAGTAAGTATGATACTTTAAAAAATAAGTTAACCGACACAGTGACTAATTTTAATAATAGCATTAGTGCTTTAAAGTGGAATATAAATACTTTAAAAGACAGTGTTAGTTATTACCGTGCAATTGCGTCTAAGCCTCCGGTGATTACGGAAGGCGATGTGTTTTTAAATCAAATGTTGGGGTTATCACTACTTAGTAAGTCTGAACTAGCAGGTATTAAAACAACCAATGGCAACAATGGTGGGAATAATGTTTGGTTAGATGGCTTTAAGGCCGATATGAAAAAATACACAGCAGCAGATGCCGAAGTGCGTTTAAATAAGGGCTATGTGTTTGTTGATATTTCAGATAGAATATTATTTAATAGCAGTAGTTACATGCTCACTAAAAAATCGAAACAAGTGTTGGCTACCATTGCTAGTTTATTGCAGGCTCAACCCGATTTAACCTTTATGATTGAAGGTCATACCGATAACAAAGCCTTTAAGAAAAATGCTTCTAATGATAACTGGAGTTTAAGTGTAAACCGTGCTACTGCCGTTGCTAGAATTTTACAAACTAAATACAAGATCAATCCTAAACGCATTATTGCTGCAGGACGAAGTCAATATGTGCCTATAGATGATAACAAAACCAAGGCAGGCCGTTTAAACAATCGACGTATTCGTATTGTAATTATGCCAACCGTTACGCAAGTAATGAATTTGAGTAAATAGCCTAAAAATTAATTTATGCAAGCATCAGATACTTTAAATAATTTGGATAAACTAAGCCCCCGTGAAAAGGAAGTGGCAGTTTATATTGCCAGCGGTATATCTACGAATGATATTGCAAAAAAATTAGGGATTAAATCAAACACGGTTTCTACATTCAGAAAAAAGATATTTGTCAAACTTAGTATAAACTCCAATGTAGAGATTTTTAAGTTGTTTCTTAATAATTAAGTACACCAACCGAGCCAATTTGGATTGCCAATGCTACGCATTGTCATCCTCGCCATTGATCCTTGGAACTGCCGTTTTCGCTACGCTCAAACGTCATCCCAGAGGGGCTCCTTACCCAAAGCCAACATAGGAGCCTGTTTGGATGAATTTGCAGGGGATGTCAGGGCGATTTTGGATGCCAAGCTTAAGAACTTTTAAAAAGCAAAAACCGACCCAAATGGGTCGGTTTTTTATTATTTTCTAAAACTATTATTATTTTAGAAAATAACACTTTGTAGTCAACTTAGGAGCCAGTTTGGATGAATTTGCAGCTGATATTGCAGCTATTTTAGATCTAAAAATCATCTAAATGCTATAAATCAATTATTTTTAATCAGTAGTTCAAGCCAAATACTGTAACATATGTTACAAATTTTCAGATTTATGAGTTATTATTAAAAAATAAATTTTCTTTGTAGTTGTACAAATATATCTACTATTAAATAGTCAAAATGAATCAAGCATTTAATCAATTTAAAAAATTTTTAATACCTTTTGGTTTGAATGAATCTGACGTTGAAAAAATGATTCAATTTTGCGATATTGAATACTTTCGAAAAGGAGAAGTAGTGATGCAAGAAGGTACCAAAAATAATCATATCTATTTTATTTGCAACGGTATTGTAAGAAATTATGTACTTACATTTGATGGCGAGGTTAGTACATATGGTTTTCGAACTGAAAATATGTTAATTACTGGGTATGGAATACACAATATTCATAATGACCAACGAGCTTTAGTGAGTGTTGAATGTTTAGAAAAATGTGAATTAATAAAAATTCCTTTATCTGCGCTTAAATTTATGGAAGAAAATAGTAAAGATGCCCATAAAGTAGCTAGATATATAGCTGAAGCACATATCATTGATTTAGTAAAGTTTGTGATTAGTGCTGATACTAAGTCTTTAAAGGAGAGATACGAAGAATTAGAAAATATATTTCCTAACATACATCAAAGAGTGCCTCAACATATTATAGCTGCCTATTTAAGAATTTCTCGTGTACATTTATCAAGAATAAAGAGCATGAAAGTTAAACAGTAACATTTGTTACTGTTTATGCGATTTATAATATTGATAACATATGTTACATTAGATTAATTTCTACAAGTTTTTCTTTGTGTTTTAAATTACCACAAAGAAATAAAATGCGAGCTACTAGATTATTTTCAAATAAGTTTTTATTACTTTTTTCAATCCTAAGCATTGCAGCTAGTTCCATAACAGCGCAGACTTTAACCAAGAAGCAACTGGACAGTGCTTACCTATTAAATCCAGGACAAGAGCGGTTAAGAAAAATCAAAAAATCTTTAGCTAAGAAGTTTGTAAACTTTGTAGGCAATGATGTGTCCTTATTTGGGGCTTTAGCATTGTCTAAGCAAAACATCAATGACAATGGTGTAACAGCGCCTATAAACTATTTATACAACACGGTAAACAGCAATACATTTAACTCAGGATATAGCGGTGGTTTTAGAATAGATGGCATTTATAAAGAAAAGCATCGTTATGCTTTATCCTTTGCTGTAAACAGGATTGCTGCTGGTAATAATTACAAGAATAAATACAGTTTGTCTCCTTTCATAGACGATTTTACGCATTTTAAAGCTGATAATAATTTCACTACACTTAGCATAGCTGCACATTACAAGAAGCTACTACCTGTAAATGCAATGAACAAGTATAAGTTCTATGCTGTATTTGGTCCAAGCTTTGATTATAAAATTTCACGTATAAGCAATGAACAATTAATTAATGGTGCAGGCAATAGAGCTATTATCAATGGAGACCTAGGCGCCGAGTTTGATAATAAAGGCTACTATGTGCTTTATGCGCATTATAAGTTGGGTGTAAATATGACTAGTTCAAGCGTGCCAGTGCAATTAAACCGATTTGAAATTGGTATGAGCATTAAAGCCAAGGATTTATTCTAATTAAGATAAATAACCAATAAAATGAAAAAACTATATATTCTTATACTTGCAGCTACTACATTGACGATGGTTGCCTGCAATAAAGAAACACCTACTACACAGACCAATGTAATGAATAGTATGCTTACCAATAAAAATTGGTATTTGGATTATAGCATTACGGGCACTAGCACAAAATCTTATGTAGGACAGTCAACCTATTTTGTGACTTATTTAAAAGATGGCACTACTAAAGATTCTGATGGATTAACTGGAACCTATTCGGTTGAAGTTTTAGGTAATCAGTCACAAATACATGTGCAATTAAAAACATCTAATGGCAATCCTTTGGAAGTGATTTACAATATTATTTCTGTAGGAGATACCAAATTGGTATTGTCTAAGGTAGTCACTACAGGCACGCCAACTCAATTATATTTTACGAATAAATAATTGAAAACCTCAAGTAAAAGAAAATGAACAATTGGATTAAAAATATTTTAGTAATAGCAATTATTGCAATTATTGGATCAGCCTTCCCCCAAAGTATACAAGCGCAGCAACTAACTGGTGCTTTTATTATGAGTAGTGTGGGTGGTTTAAATAACATGTCCAACAATAGCATGGCTGTTACTTTTAGCAGCAGTGCTACTTGCTTAAATGTACAAAACGGCACTGCGGTTTTAACAGGAGATAGAGGTACGGGTAATTTTGCCGTTAACTGTGAGGTAAAGTCAAAGTACAACACACTAGGTATAAAATTATACCCCAATCCAGTAATAGCGACAACTAAAATTAAATTCATCAATACACCGCCTTTAAATGACCAATTTAATATTAGTGTTTGGGGTGCAGATGGGTTTAGAATAACCAGTGGAAAAGCAACTGGCTATGAGCTATTCCAAGGCATGCCTTTGGATTTTAGTATGCTACAATCTGGATCCTATATCATTCAAATAGAATCAGATAAATACACCGATGCTTTAAAGTTCATTAAAGCGAACTAACCAATTATAAAAAATAAAGATTTACAATACCTACTCATATGAATTTTCAAAAGTTTACTACATTCAAGACAATTTTAATTGCACTAGTATTAACAATTAATGCTAATCAGTTATTTGCTCAAACCACTAACGGTATTTTTTTCCAAGCAGTGGCTAGAGATAACTTTTCTAATCCAGCGAAGGACAGAAAAATATATGTACAATCAAGTATTATACAATCCACACCCACTGGTACTAAAGTATTAACGGAGGAGCATCAAGCCAATACAGATGCAACAGGTGTGTTCAGTATTAGCCTAGGTAATGGAGTGAGAGTAGGAGGAACTGCAAGTGGATTAGCTACGATTGATTGGTCAAAAGGGCCATTTTATTTAAACTTAAAGGTGGCTATTACACCAATAGGAGGAAACAGTAATTGGGACTACAATAAAGAGTGGGTTGATATGGGTACCACCAGTTTTGGTGCTGTACCATTTGCATTGTATTCGGCAAGTTCTGCTAAAGTGGATGATAAATTAAATGCAACAGATACCACAAAAATGTTGGCAGTTTATGCTAAAGCCATTAAAGTTCAATCTTTAGAAACTGCAGTGGCCAGCAAATTAACTGCAGCAGATACTTTAACCATGTTAAAGCCTTATGCCAAGGCTGCCTATACGATTGATTCAAGTTTTTTCAAGACTCAATTGGCTACAAAATTATCAATCGCTGATAGTGCTAAGTATGTTACTGCAACTCAGTTAGCAAGTTATAATTTTTCATCTGGAGGAGGAGGTGGAGCGTCATCAAGTGATATTACAAGCTTAACAACAGCAATTGGTACAAAATTAAATAAAACTGATACTTCTTATTTATTAAAAAAATCAGACACTGCTAGTTTGTCTAGTAGAATTAATTTAAAATTAGATGCTAGTAAAATAGGTGTAGCAAATGGTGCTGCAAGTTTAAATGCATCAGGACTTATTCCTTCAAGTCAATTACCTCCTGTTTCTATTTCATCCACCAGTGTAGTGAGTAGTGATGTGGACATGTTGGCTTTATCAAGTGCGACCGTGGGAAGTATTGCTATTAGAACTGATTTAAATAAAAATTATATTTTAAGTGCATTACCTGCAAGTATTTTAGGCAACTGGGTAGAACTATTAACACCTGCAGCACCCGTTCAAACTGTAAACGGATATACAGGTTCAGTTAATTTATCTAAAATTGATATTAATTTAAGTAATGTAGATAATACAAGTGATATTACTAAACCAGTTTCAAATCCAACACAGGCAGCATTAGATTTAAAATTAGATGCTAATAAAGTAGGCGCTGCAAGTGGTGTGGCAAGTTTAAATACATTGGGAAAAATTCCTTCGGATCAAATACCTGCTATTTCATTTTCAAGTGTAAAAGTACTAGCAAGTGAAGCTGAGATGTTGGCTTTAAGCAGTGCAGTTATTGGAAGTGTGGTCATTAGAACGGATTTAAATAAAAACTACGTCTTAGCGCAAGCGAATCCTGCAGTTCTTTCAAATTGGATACAACTTTTAACACCGGCACCACCAGTTCAAACTGTAAATGGTATGACAGGTGATATTACAATCACAAAATCTAGTGTTGATTTAGCCAATGTGAATAATACAAGTGACGCAAGTAAACCAGTTTCAACTGCAACACTCACTGCATTAGGTGCCAAGGCAGATACTGCGGTTGTAAATCCAACGCTTCTTTTAAAAGCACCATTGGCATCTCCTAAATTTACAGGTTCAGTGGCCATTGGTACAAGTATTCCAGCAGCTTCTGCTGCATTGGATATTACATCTACTACGCAAGGTTTACTATTACCTCGTTTAACTTATGTTCAGAAAATAGCAATAAGTAATCCAGTTGCTGGTCTTATTTTATTTTGTTCAGACTGTGGTACAAATGGAGAAATGCAATTATACAATGGAACCTCTTTTGTAAATATGATAGGGAATGCAGGACAATTTGCTATGCCTGGAATTAGTTCAACTACTGCGATTAGTGCTATTACAACTAGTACAGCAAATAGTGGTGGTGTCATTAATTCTGATGGTGGTGCAGCTGTAACAGCGAGAGGTATCGTTTGGGGAACAAGTGCAGGCTCTTCAACATATAGTGTAACATCGGGAACTGGTGTTGGAACTTTTACAAGTGCTATGTCTGGTTTAACATCGGGGGTTACTTATTATGTTAGAGCTTTTGCAACCAATAGTATAGGTACAAAATATGCCTCAGAAATTTCTTTCAATACATCACAAGCAGTAGCTACTTTAGCGGCAACTACAACAGTTAGTTCTATTGGCTCAACTACTGCAACCAGTGGTGGTAATATTACATACAATGGTGGAGCAACAGTTACAGTAAGTGGTATTGTATGGTCAACGACCTCTACTCCAACCATTGCAGTTTCTACAAAAACAACGAATGGTGCTGCTAATGGAGCTTACACAAGTAGTATGACTAATTTAACTCCAGGTACTTTGTATTATGTACGTTCTTATGCTACTAATAGTGTGGGTACTAATTATGGTGCACAAACAAGCTTTACAACTTTAAACACACCAACAATTTCAGCAACAGCATCTGCAATATCCATTACTTCTTCTACTGCAACTATCGGTGGAACAATTACGGCAGATGGTGGAGCAAGTGTTACATCGAGAGGTGTTGTTTATGGAACAAGTTCAGGATCGGCTACATATAGTGTAACTTCTGGAACAGGTACTGGAACTTATACAATTAGTTTAACTGGATTAAATCCTGCAACAACTTATTATGCAAGATCATTTGCAACCAATAGTGTTGGAACGGTTTATGGTACAGAAACAAGCTTTGCAACAATAGCTATTGAGCCAACAGTTTCAGCAACTGCAGTTGCAGCATCCATTACAGGATCAAGTGCAACTAGCGGTGGAACTATTAGTTCGAATGGCGGCGCAACAGTCACAGTGAGTGGAGTGGTATGGTCAACGACCTCAACACCAACTATTGCACTATTAACAAAAACTACAAATGGCGGCGCAACAGGAACTTATACAAGTAGTATAACTGGTTTAGCGCCTGCAACTTTATATTATGTTCGTGCCTATGCAACCAATAGTATTGGAACAGCTTATGGACCACAAAGCAACTTTACAACATTAGCCATAGCGCCAACTATTTCAGCAACTGCTTCAGCGATATCTATTACTTCATCTACAGCATCAATTGGTGGAACGATTACAGCAGATGGTGGTGCATCAATTACATCTAGAGGTTTAGTGTATGGTACAAGTTCATTATCATCAACATTTAGTGTAACCTCTGGAACTGGCACTGGAACCTATACAATTGGTTTAACTGGATTAACACCTGCAACAACTTATTTTGTTAGATCATTCGCGACCAATACTGTAGGAACGGTTTATGGAACAGAAACAAGCTTTGCAACAATAGCTATTGCACCATCACTAACAACTTCGGCAGTATCTAGTATCACAAAGTATGCTGCAAGTGCTGGTGGAACAATCACTTCTAATGGAGGATCAGCAATTACTGTATCGGGTATTTGTTGGAGTACTACTGCAACACCAACTACCTCGGATAGTAAAACGACTGACGGAACTACCAGTGGAACATTCACAAGTTCAATTAATGGGTTAACAATGGGAACTACTTATTATGCGAGGGCCTATGCAACCAATGCGATTGGAACTAGTTATGGAGCTGTGCAAAGCTTTACGACAATTGCTACTGCAGTACAAACTGCTGTATTAATTGGCACCCAGGTGTGGACAGATAAAAATTTAAATGTAGCGAATTACAGAAACGGAGATCCAATCACTTTCGCTGCAAATTCTACTGAATGGAATAATGCGAATATTGCAGGAGAAGGAGCATATACTTATTTAAGATTTGCTTCGGGAGATGGAGGTGCTAGATATGGTAAATTGTACAATTGGTTTGCTGTGAATGATTCTAGAGGTTTAGCGCCAGTGGGTTACCACATTCCAACGCTTGCTGAATGGACAACATTAAGAAATACACAACCATATAATGGAACAACATTAAAGTCCAATACTAATGATTGGTCAGCATCCTTTAATAATGTAAACAATAATCTTACTGTTGTTCCAGACGTTAACTATAGTTTATATAACGGTAACAACTCATCTGGTTTTAATGCATTACCAGGTGGTAGTATATTCCCAAATGGAACAAATGGAAATTACGGTTCAGCATCTTTTTGGACTGCTACAGCAGATGTTTCTAATCCTTTAAAGGCTGAGTGGATGTACTTTCATTCTGTTTATTTCTATGTTGGAAGGGATTGTTGCTTTACTTATGAAAAAGGAAATGGAATGGCTGTTCGTTTAGTAAAAGACAATAATATAATAGAAACAGCAGCAACAACCCCTGTTTTAGCAAGTACAACTTCCGCAACAAGTATAACTTCATCATCAGCAGTCCTTGGCGGCAATGTAACAGACGAAGGTGCAACCCAAGTAAGTGTTAGAGGATTAGTATACGGCACTTCAACAGGTTCATCTACATTTAGTGTAACAATTGGTTCAGGTGGGGGAACATTTACAAGCACACTGACAGGACTTATACAAGGAACTACTTATTTTGTTCGTTCATTTGCAACAAATGCACAAGGCACTAGTTATGGTGCAGAAACAAGTTTCACTACTCAAACTACACCGACTGTTTCAGTAACTGCAACACCCACATCCCTAACCACTACATCTGCTATAGGAGGGGGTACTATTAGTAGCACGGGCGGAGCAACCATTACAACAAGTGGATTAGTTTGGGATGCAAGTTTAAATCCAACCATTGCACTTACTACAAAAACAACCGACGGAGCAACTTCTGGTACATTCACAAGTTCAATCACTGGATTAATACAAGGAACAACCTATCATGTTCGTGCTTATGCAACCAATTATTTAGGAACAACTTATGGTCCAGATATTATATTCACGACTTTAACTTTACCAACAGTTTCAGCAACTGCAACAATTTCAGCTATTTCAGGAACCACTGCAACAGGCGGAGGAACTATTACATCTGACGGTGGAGCAACAGTCACCACAAGAGGGGTCGTTTGGGGTACAACAACAGGTTCGTCTACATTTAGTGCAACTAGTGGAACAGGTACTGGAGCATATATAAGTAATTTATCAGGATTGACACCAGCAACTACTTATTTTGTAAGAGCATTTGCAACCAATAGTGTGGGTACTGTTTATGGACCTGAAACAAGTTTTGTGTCAACAGCAACAGCACCAATACTTAGTACCACTGCCGCAAGTAGTATTGGAAAATTAGATGCAGTTTCAGGAGGAACAATTTCATCTAATGGCGGTTCAGCAATTACAGCTTCTGGGATATGTTGGAGTACATCGGCTACGCCAACCATTGCAAATAGTAAAACCACCGATGGAACCACTTCTGGTATATTTACAAGTACAATGACTGGATTGGCGATGGGCACCACTTATTATGTGAGAGCATATGCGACTAATTCTATTGGTACAGCATATGGTACAGCACAAAGTTTTACAACTTTACCATTTGAAAATGTGCCTACTGCAGCAAACCCTGTTACAAATGGACTAATGTTATATCTAGATGCAACACGTTCTGCATCCTATAGTGGTTCGGGAAATTCTTGGGCTGATATAAGTGGACTATCTCCAGCTGGCAATGCTACCTTGGTAGGAAGTCCAGTTTTTGGCTCATCTAGTTTAGCAAATGGTTCGGGTAGTTTCACATTTGGGTCTAATATTAATGCTTTAACAACGAAAACCTACACTATTAATAATGAGATAACCTATATAGCTTGGATAAATCCATCAACAACTTTTGATGGCGGTGTGATTAGTCGTCGAACTGATCCAAGTTTTAATGGTGGTCATACCAGTTTATACGTAGCTAATGGCAACTTATGTTATGATTGGGATAACTCTAAATATGGATGGAGATCTAATTTAATGGTGCCTAATAATCAATGGTCCATGGTTGTAATATCCGTGAATGCTGGAACAGCTACTGCTTATTTATGCAACGCTAGTGGAATTACTTCTGCAAGTAACGGAACTTCTCATGAATCATTGACAAGTAAAGGGGCTACTAATTTTCATATTGGCTATGATCCATATAGCCCATCAGGAAGAGCAGTTAAAGGTAAAATGGGTACTGCAATGGTGTATTCAGTTGCTTTATCATCATCAGACATTACTGCAATTTTTAACGCCCAAAAAGCATCATTCGGTTTATAAAAATATTTTATGAAAAAATACTTAAACTCATTCGCTATAATAATTGCTTTTGCTTCATGCATTCCTCCAGGAAAGTTAAATGAAGCATTGGATGCCAATACTTTACTAAGTAGTAAGTACGATACTTTAAAAAATAAAATGTCTGATACAGTGGCTAATCTTACAGGTAGCTTAACAGTCTTAAAGTTGAATCTAAATAGCTTAAAGGATAGTGTTAGCTATTACCGTGCAATAGCATCTAAACCTCCAGTGATCACAGAAGGAGATGTATTTTTAAATCAAATGTTAGGCTTGTCACTACTTAGTAAGTCGGAACTAGCCGGTATTAAAACAACCAATGGCAACAATGGTGGAAATAATGTTTGGTTAGATGGCTTTAAGGCCGATATGAAAAAATATACAGCAGCAGATGCCGATGTGCGTTTAAATAAGGGTTATGTGTTTGTTGATATTTCAGATAAGATTTTATTTAATAGCAGTAGTTATACGCTTACTAAAAAGTCTAAACAAGTGTTGGCCACCATTGCTAGTTTATTGCAAGCCCAACCCGATTTAACCTTTATGATTGAAGGTCATACCGATAACAAAGCCTTTAAGAAAAATGCTGCTAACGATAACTGGAGCTTAAGTGTTAACCGAGCTACTGCCGTTGCTAGAATATTACAAACTAAGTACAAGATCAATCCTAAGCGCATTATTGCAGCAGGTCGAAGTCAGTATGTGCCTGTAGATGACAACAAAACCAAAGCTGGCCGTTTAAACAATCGCCGTATCCGTATTGTCATCATGCCAACCGTTACACAGGTAATGAATTTGAGTAAATAAGCTATAATAAATTGATGCAAGCTCCAGATACTCTAAATAATATGAATAAACTAAGCCCCCGTGAAAAGGATGTGGCCATTTGTATTATGGAGGGATTAAGCACTGGTCATATTGCAGAAAGGCTATGTCTTAAATCCAATACTATATCTACCATTAAGAACCGCATATTCATTAAGTTAGGGGTTGATTCTGAAGTAGGATTGTATAAGATACTTATGGGTTGATTCAGTTAATTATTTAAACAATATTGCGTGAGGAAAACACCACCTGAAATCGGTCCAAATCGTTTGATTTCGGTTTTCTTAAAACATAAAGTATTGCAAGTCAACGCTTTCATTTTCTCAAAAAATCTTCATAACCCTGATGTCCTTTTTTGTACTTAAATAGTCCAGAACATTAATGACTGTTCAGGTACTTTCACGAATGTAAATAGATGTTCCAGAACGTTAAAATGCGTTCCGGAACATCTATTTTGTTCTATTTCTCCTATATTTTTTCGATATTGCTAGAAACTGCGCTATTGTTAGCCTTCTCTATTTTTGCTACTAATTCTTTCTTTTCCATATTTAATGACTCTATAATCGATTCATTTTGTTGTAGGTCGTGTTCTAGCATTGCTGACCTTGAAGTTAAATTCTTGATGGATTCATGATTTTTCGATGTAGCGTCCTTGAGTTGTCGTATTTCCTTCGATTTTGTTACTGACGACTTTATAGCAAAATAGGCTATTCCTATTATGCCCACACCTATTATAACATAGGCGGCTTTAATTTTTATGTTTTGGGCTGGCTTATGAAATCGTTCTATCCATACCATTACTTGCTCATTTGTCATGTTTTTGAAGTTTTATAGATTTTTTAAAAGGGTTTATTATAATGTTGTAGCCCAAAAATTCCAATGTGCTTTCTTGAAATCCATGGCTGATTGTTATGCAGTGGTTAAGGGCAATGCCATATGCCTCTATTATTTGTAAGTTTACATATTCACCATGCGTGACAAATGCTTCTTCAATTTTTGTTTTCGTTTGCCTCTGTATTGCTGCAAAATCCAAAAGTCGATCTTCATGTATTTGGTGCTTTTGATGATGCTTCCTTCTTCGGCAATTGTGGTGAATGCCATTTTCATCCGTGTACTCAGAGCAATGTCTCTTCGATTTGCGTTCTTGGTCTGCGATGGGTTCTCTGCAGTCCACGTTTTCACATGCACGACCTAAATGGTAGGTCAAGGATGGTTTACTGGATATTTCCTTCTTTTTTGGTTTCATTTGTTGCTTTTTTAAATATTAAAGTTTGTAAGATTTTTTGGTAATGACATAAAAAGTCTTACTTTTGATTATAAGTGAGACAAAAATACACATAAATTTTAAAATATGAAAAATAATTCCTTAAGCTTGTTTGATTTAGAGATGAGCTACTTCCAGCCAATTTTACCTTTAAAGGACTTTATTGGAAAAGATGGGCATTCGCTTTATAAAAGCTTACCATTTTGGAGACGTAATAAATTATTACCTTTTTTCGCAGAAGGTGGTTGGGGGTTAGAAGTGAGTTTGTCTCAACTAATTTGGCTAAGAATATTAGACCACCTCCGTGCTTTAGGTTATCCAGTTAAGGATACAGAGAAAATAACTGATTATTTTTTTAAGGATGCTTACTATGATGATTTACCTGCTAAAAACTTATTACAACAAAAGGAGGTGCTGATAAAAAAGCAGTCCAAAATTAAGCTGGACGAATTTGAACAGCAAACCTTAGAGAATATTGAATCAGTATTAGGGGATAAGCTATTATTATATGGGTTAAAATTTGACATAAGTTATTTATCAAATTTGGTTGTGTGGTGTGTAAAAATGGGGAAGGAAGCGGGTATTTTAATCTACCCTGGAGGTTTGGTTGTTGAAAAAAGAGGGGAAGAGTTTACTAACCATAGCAAAGCAGCATTTGATGTTGAAGCACCACATATATATTTATCAGTCAAAGGCTTGCTAAAAGAATTTGTAGACAACAAAGAGCTTTCAAATATTGTTATACCTTATTTGCTGGAAGATGAAGAGCGATTGGTGCTTAAGGAAATAAGAAAGAAAAATATCAAAGAAATACGAATCCTAATTCAGTCAGAAAAAATCATGAGGGTTGATACGCAGGTTCAACAAACTTTCACTGATGAGCAAGCTGAGCAGGTGAAAAAAATTCTTCACTTAAAAAATTATGAAGAGGTGACAATTAGTACCAGAGACAACAGAACAATTACATTTAATAGAACAACAAAGAATATGACTTCCGGTAAACCCGGCTCTAAGGATTAACAGCATACTAATCGCATCCCCTTAAAGGGCCGAGTAGTGAAATGTTAAATCATAATGGATAAAAAAATACAATCCAATGATAATGAACTAAAAACAATTCAGATTTTGTCAGAGATTATCGCCAATCAAATTATCAAAAAATTACTTCAAGATGAACAATTTGGAATTACAGCTTCAGCAGATGACAGCCAAATTTGCGAAAAAAGCAAAGCCGCCTAAATGGCGGGAGGGGAATAAAATTGTAAACTACACAAGGGTTTCAGACCCCTCTCAATTTGACAATACCTCTTTAGAAACGCAAAGAAAAGATGCTGTCGCATTTGCAACCAAAAGGTCATTTGAAATTAAAGCCTTTTTTGGTGGCGAGGCGGAGTCAGCCAAAACGGATGAGCGAAAGGAGTTTAAATTAATGCTTAACTATGTCAGGAAAAATAAGGATGTAGTTGCCATATTAGTATACTCTTTTGAGCGTTTTTCAAGAAGTGATCATGCACAAGAACTTATTATTGATTTAAGTAAAATTGGAGTTAAAGTAATAAGCGTGCTTCAGGATATTGATGTCACTTCACCTGCGGGAGAATTGCAGCAACAAATTTTCTTTGCTTTTGGCAAGTATGATAACGATTTAAGAAGAACTAAAACGATGCGTGGTACTTATGAGTTAATAGAGCAGGGTTATTATATTGGTCACTGCCCTTTTGGTTATACTAACCTCAGAAGAAAGGAGAAAGCAAAGTACCATGAATATGTAATCAATGAAGAGGGCAAGTTTATGAAAATGGGTTTTAAATGGAAAGCGGAAGGTAAATGGAGTAATAAGGAGATCGTTGAGCGACTGCGTAAATTAGGAGCAACCATTGAATATAAAAGTTTTTACCGCCAAATTGGAAACCCTTTTTATTGTGGTTATTTCATGAATGCATATTTTCCGGGCAAATTAATTAAAGGCCACCATCCCCCATTAGTTTCTATGGAGTTATTTATGAAAGCAAATGCTGTTGCTCTAACTAATCCGCATAAAGGGATTGCTAAGAAATTTAAGGACCCTGACATGCCATTAAAGTCTTTTTTGAGAAGCGAGCTCACAAACACTCCATTTACTGGCTATAAGCAAAAGGGGCATATTTATTATAAGACAAGAGGACATGAAGAGCCAGTTAATGAAAAGGCCGCAACTATCAACAAGTTATTTATGGAGGAGTTGGATAAGTATAAAATTGAAGCTGCTCACATTGCCGCAATAGAAACGCAAGTAAAGGAAATTGTGTCGCAGAAGTTTACCGACAAGTTACAGGAGGATGTCTCCAGAAAAAGAAAGATTACTGAGTTGAATGATAAAATGGAATCACTTGAAGAAAGGTTTATCAATCAAGAATTAACCAAGGAACTTTACGACAAATACCGACTTAAATACCAGGATGAAAAGAAGCAATTAGAGGAGGAAAATGTCAAAGGTGATTTTAAGAGTTCGAACTTAGAAAAAGCAGTAAAAAATGGGTTAGAAATTTTGTTAGACCCTTTACAGTTGTGGGTTTCTTGCGACTACGACGACAAGCAACGACTTCAATATTTGCTATTCCCAGAGGGAATGAGGTATGATAAGGAAAATAAGCGAGTTCGAACTCCAAGAGTGAATAGTGTGTTCTCTCTAATCTCAAGTGTAGCAAGGGTTTCGGGGGAAAATGAGAAAGGCTACCTCCTTGGAAGTAGCCTTGATTCTCGTTTCGTAGAGCGTACGGGATTCGAACCCGTATTACCTCCGTGAAAGGGAGGTGACCTAACCCTTAGTCGAACGCTCCATGTCCACTATGTTATTAGGGTCGCAAAAATAGGTCGCAAACGCTTTACTGCCAAAAGTTTTTGGCTTTTTTAGTGAATATCAATGCCCTAGCGGTTTTTAATTCTACCCAAGCCAATAGCTGAAATCGTAGCAGGCATGCCCAAATACGATCAATTGTTTGTATAAATCCCCTGATTTTGTTCATTTCTTCTTAGTTATTTAACCCATATTTTTTAAAAAGATGGTACCTTCGCATCTCCTATTGAAAATAAAAATTAATACAATGAGTTCAGTTAAAGTTGCAATCAATGGTTTTGGCCGTATCGGTCGTTTGGTTTTTCGCCAAATTTATAACATGGAAGGTATCGAGGTAGTGGCTATCAATGACCTTACTTCTCCAGCAGTTTTGGCACACTTATTAAAGTATGATAGTGCACAAGGTCGTTTTAACGCCGATGTAAAATCAACTGAAGATTCAGTAGTCGTAAACGGACATGCTGTAAAAATATATGCTCAACGCGATCCTTCTCAAATTCCTTGGGGAGCGCACAATGTAGATGTAGTCATTGAATCAACTGGATTTTTCACAGATAAAGAAAAAGCAGAATTACATATTAAAGCAGGTGCGAAGAGAGTAGTTATTTCTGCACCAGCTACTGGCGATATGAAAACAGTGGTATTTAATACCAACCACGAAATTTTAGATGGTACTGAAACAGTTATCTCTGGTGCATCTTGTACTACCAACTGTTTAGCACCTATGGCTAAAGTATTAGAAGATAAATTCGGTATTGTTACAGGTTTAATGTTAACAGTACATGCATATACCAACGATCAAAATACTTTAGACGGTCCACATCCTAAAGGTGATTTACGCCGTGCACGTGCTGCTGCTGCAAACATTGTACCTAATAGTACAGGTGCTGCAAAAGCAATTGGTTTAGTATTACCTTCTTTAAAGGGTAAATTAGATGGATCTGCACAACGCGTTCCAACCATCACAGGTTCTTTAACAGAATTAACTACTATCTTATCTAAGAAAGTAACAGTAGAAGAAATTAACGCAGCTATGAAAGCAGCGGCGAATGAATCTTTTGGTTATACAGAAGATGAAATTGTAAGCTCTGATGTAATTGGTATTTCTTATGGTTCATTATTTGATGCAACACAAACTAAAGTAATGACTCAAGGCGATGTGCAAATGGTTAAAACAGTAAGCTGGTACGATAACGAAATGAGCTATGTAAGCCAGTTAGTGCGCACAGTGAAGTATTTCGCAAGTAAAATAAAATAAGATTTTTTTATACAATGCCTCCGATTTTTCGGGGGCATTTTTAATTACTATTTATGAGTTCATTTAAAGATTTTTCGTTCGCAGGTAAGAAGGCCTTAATTAGAGTTGATTTTAATGTTCCTTTAAACGATGCCTTTGAAATTACTGACGACAATCGTATGCGCGCCACCATTCCAACCATTACAAAAATATTAAAAGACGGAGGCAGTGTTATATTAATGAGTCATCTAGGTCGTCCTAAGGATGGTCCAACCGAAAAATATTCATTAAAGCATATCGTAAAACATTTGTCTGAATTATTAGGCGGTGTGCATGTTGGTTTTGCCAACGATTGCATTGGTGTAGAAGCAACAGATAAAGCAGCTGCTTTAAAAGCTGGCGAAGTTTTATTATTAGAGAACCTTCGTTTTTATAAAGAAGAAGAAAAAGGAGATATAGCCTTTGCTGAAAAATTATCAAAATTAGGAGATGTATATGTGAATGATGCATTTGGAACCGCACACCGTGCGCACGCATCCACGGCTATTATTGCACAATTCTTTTCAAAAGAAAATAGAACCTTTGGACTAGTGATGGAAGGAGAAGTAATGAGCGCGGAAAAAGTAATGCATGCAGCACAAAAACCATTTACAGCTATTATTGGTGGAGCGAAAGTGTCTGATAAAATTTTAATCATTGAAAATTTATTAGAGCGCGCTACTGATATTATTATTGGTGGGGGAATGGCCTATACTTTCTTTAAAGCACAGGGTGGAAAAATTGGAAAGTCAATTCATGAAGACGACCGTATGCCACTGGCTTTAGAAATTTTAGCCAAAGCAAAAGCGAAGGGTGTAAATATTCATTTGCCTGTAGATAATATAGTGGCCGATGATTTTAGTAATACCGCCAATACACAAACTTGCGCGAGTGGTGAAATTCCAGATGGTTGGGAAGGTTTAGATGTAGGAGAAAAATCAAGAGAACAATTTGCAAAAGTAATTTTAGCAAGTAAAACAATATTATGGAATGGTCCGATGGGCGTTTTTGAAATGGAAAATTTTCAAGCGGGTACTAAGGCTATTGCAGTGGCTGTGGCAGAAGCTACTCAAAACGGTGCCTTCAGTTTGGTAGGCGGTGGAGACAGTGTGTCAGCCGTTAACCAGTTTGGCTTTAATGACAAAGTAAGTTATGTAAGCACAGGCGGTGGAGCTATGCTAGAATATTTTGAAGGCAAAACACTTCCAGGAATAGCAGCTATTCAGGGAGAAGGGGAATAAAAAATGATAAAAGGTGCTTTTCTTCTGCACTAGATACCCAATAACATGTTAAATTCATCCCTTCAGCCTCGCTGGGGGGATTTTTTTGTCATGTAATTCCGTCATACGCAAAGTTTGGCATCTGCTTTGCATTATCTTTATAAACAAATACAAAACTATGTTACGTAAAAATTTAGGACTATTCATTTTTTTAGGAGTACTCGTAATTTTAATAGGCTATGGTTGCAACGGCTATAATGGCTTAGTAAATCAAGACGAGAATGTAAATCAAGCATGGAATAACGTGCAAAGTGATTACCAAAGACGTGCAGATTTAATCCCGAACTTGGTGAACACCGTAAAAGGGGAAGCAAATTTTGAAAAATCTACTTTAGAAAATGTCATCGCTGCTCGTGCAAGCGCTACACAAATGAAAGTAGATGCCAAGGATTTAACACCAGAAAAATTACAACAATTCCAAGCGGGTCAAGGTCAATTGTCTCAGGCTTTGGGTCGTTTATTAGTGGTTTCAGAGAACTATCCTAATTTAAGAGCAAATGATGCTTTCCGTGGATTACAAGCTCAATTAGAAGGAACTGAAAATAGAATTAAAGTTTCTAGGAATGATTTTAATGGGGCTGTAGCTGACTACAACAAAAAAGCAAGATCATTCCCTACTAATTTATTAGCAGGTATGTTTGGATTCAAACAAACTAGAGAAGGATTTAAAGCAGACGAAGGTGCTTCTAAAGCGCCTGAAGTTAAATTTTAACGTATCTCTTTAAAGAATTCTTTAATCAAATTTATGTGGAATCCCTTTTCGCTATTTAAAACGAATACAGACAAATTATTGAATACCTCGGACAAGCAAATGCTTGTCCAGGCTATTCAAGCTGCTGAAAAAACAACCAGCGGAGAAATTCGTGTGCACGTGGAAAGCAGAACAAAAAAAGGCGATGCACTTACTAGGGCCACAGAAATATTTTTCAAAAATAAGATGAATGCTACTAAGGAACGCAATGGCGTTCTAGTCTATGTAGCAGTGGAAGATAAAAAGTTAGCCATCTACGCCGATCAAGGTATTTACGATAAAGTAGGTGTTGAATTTTGGTATAGCCAAGTGCAAGAAATGACGGCGCATTTTAAAGAAGAAAATTATGTGCAAGGAATGTCTTTAGTTATTGCAGAAATAGGCAAGGCACTTACGCAGCATTTTCCTTATGACCGCGTTACAGATACCAATGAATTATCGGACGAAATTATGATAGGAAAATAATCAAGCATTTAGTCCCTATGAAATTAACCAAGCTATTTATTGTTTTAATTTTTGCATTTTTTTCATTTACGCATGTGAATGGACAAAATATAATTGAAAGACCTAATCCCCCTGTTCTAGTAACAGACTTAGCGGGTGTATTAAGCCCTGAGCAAAAGCAAGCCTTGGAGAATAAATTAGTAGCTATTGACGATGCAAGTTCTAATCAAATTGCTGTTGTTATTCTTCCAACATTAGAGGGCAATCCTATTGAAGAATATGCCAATAAACTTTTTAGAACTTGGGGAATTGGTAATAAGAAAAATAATAATGGGGTTCTATTATTAATAGCCATTCAAGATAAAAAAATTCGCATTGAACCAGGCTATGGATTAGAAGGTGCCCTTCCAGATATTACTTGTAATAGTATTATTGATAACGATATTAAGCCAGCCTTTAGACAGCAAGCTTATTATGAAGGTATTGATAAAGCCACAGATGATATTGCAAAAGCTGCGGTAGGTGAATATAAAGAGAAGCGTGAAAGAAAAACTAAAGGAAAGGGTAGCAATCCCTTACTCTTAGTACTTATAATAATTATCATAGCCATACTAGGTAAAAAAGGTGGTGGCGGTGGTTCTAATATTGGTGGTGGCGGTTTCAGTGATGTAGCCACAGGTATGTTATTAGGTTCACTATTAGGTGGCGGTGGTCGTGGTGGCGGTGATTGGGGTGGTGGAAGTTCAGGTGGCTTCGGAGGCTTTGGTGGTGGAAGTTCAGGTGGTGGTGGAGCCAGCGGTGGTTGGTAGTGTTTAAATTAGATTTTTAAAGAATGTAAAATCTAATTTAAAAATACTCTGATGATTTTACTCTAATGATTTTTAAAAAGGTCCCGATTTTTTCGGGACTTTTTTGTTTGAGTTCTATCTTTTATTAAGAACTCTTATATTTTTGGAATAACTGCAGTAACCATATCCACTAAATCTTGTTGTCCTTTAGTTTTCTTTACTTTTAAAATTTCTCCGAAAACTTTAGTATTAAAATAAGTATCTGTTTGACTTCGATATTCCCTAGGAATAGTTTCTCTAAATTTTACAATTAAATCAATTCCTTTTTTAAATTTACTAGGGTTGTTTACTTTATGTAGTAATTGTCCGAAAGCTACAGTCATATAAAATTTCTCAGCAGACTGGTCGTTCAATAGCTCAAATTGTTTTGCAATAAAATCAAAAATTTGCTCGTCTCCATATTTAGCAAGAATAGCAGTAACAGAAGTATTTAATCTCTTTTTAATTTTTTGAGTGGAAAAATTAGTGGCAATAAAGAGAGCAGCGCTAGAGTCAACTTTTTCAAGCGCATCTAAAGCAGCACCACTCACTATATAAGATGAGTCTTTTGTTAAAGAAGTAAATAGGTCAATATAATCTTCGTTGTAAGTACCTGATAAAGCGTCAATAGCTTGTTCTCTGACCTCGCTAGAAGGGTCGGTACTAGCTAATTGTAGAAATATATTTTCTATGGCTTCGTCCAGGGCAGCAGGGTTATAGCTTTGAATGGCCCTTGCTCTAATTATATAAAAACTATCTTTTAAGGCAGCTTTTAATACAGCCTGTGCATTTTTATCCGTTAAATTTTCAGCAGCTTCATTTAAAGCCTCTAATCTGTCTACAAAATTTCTTGCATGAAAATATTGAAAAGCATACTCGCTCATTGTTTTTGATTCATCCTTAAACCATAATAAGGTTTTGTCATTGTCTACATTCACATTATCGGGCTGTGTAGCTGCATCAAAGTAAAAACTGTCAATTCTATTTTTATTCCAAACCTCATAATGATTTCTTTGGCCTGCTACATATACATCAATGCCAATGGGAAGGGTGAAGGTTTTATTTTGTAATTGATTTTGTTGCACAATCATTAAAACCTTTTTTTCAGTAGGCATATATTTTTGTTCAATGCGCACATAAGGATGGCCGCTTCCAAAATACCATTGGTTAAAAAACCAGTCCAAATTCTTGCCCGTTTCTTTTTCAAAAGCCAACTTTAATTTAATAGCTGTACCGCTGCCAAATTTATTCTCCTCTAAATAACTATGTAAAGAAGCAAAGAAAGCTTTATCGCCCACTAAGTGACGTAGCATATTTAATATTCTTCCTCCTTTTTGATAACTCACTAAATCAAAAACATCTTCGCGATCTTTATAAAAAAAACGAACTAAATCTTTTTCGGCGTCAGCGGGACTACTTAAATAATATCTTAGGCCTGTATAATTTTCATATTCACCAGCATCTTTTCCCTTACTATGTTCCAGCCAAAGCGTTTGACTATAGTCGGCAAAGCTTTCATTCACGGTAATATTACTCCAACTTTCAGCGGTGACAAAGTCTCCAAACCAATGATGAAATAATTCATGTGCAATAGTGCTCTCCCAACCATTACCATCTTTTAATTCACGTGCATCTTGCAGTACCATCTCGTTATGCATGGTAGCTGTAGTATTCTCCATCGCACCACTTACATATTCTCTACCACTAATTTGTGCATACTTGGCCCAAGGAAAATCAATACCTAAGAGTTCTTCATAATAAGCAATCATAGCTGGTGTCATGCCATAAATTTGTCTCGCTACTTTTTCATATTCTTTCTCAACATAATAACTTACTTCTTTGCCTTTATAGCTATCTTTTACAATGGCATAATCACCTACTGCAAGAAAAAACAAGTAGGGAGCATGTGGCAGATCCATCTTCCAAACATCTACTCTTGTGCCATTTTTATTATCAATTTGTTTTACCAATAAACCGTTGGAAAGACTTACATATTTACTCGGCACCGTTAATTGAAATTCTTGTGTGCTTTTTTGATTGGGCTTGTCAATAATAGGTAGCCATACAGAAGTACCTTCGGTTTCCCCTTGGGTCCAAATTTGAATAGGCTTGCTGCTGTCCTTGCCTAAAGGGTTAATAAAGTATAAACCTTTAGAGTCGTTTATAGCTGCACTGCCCTTGCTTTTAAACTCATTGGGCTTAGCGGTATATTTTATGAATACAGTATATTTTTCTGAAGGCTTATATGTCTTATCTAGTTGAATTTTAATAATAAGTCCGTCATAGGTATATTTAAGCGCAGTCATTTTTTTATTCATCATTAAACCTACCTGATGAATATCCATGCCTTTCGCATCAAGGCTTAGGGAACTAGTTGCATTTAAGTAAGGACGAAGATCTAACCACGCTTCTCCATTTAATTGTGACTTTGTGTAATTAAAATTTGCCACTAATTTAGTATGTACTAATTCATTTTCTTTTGAAGGAACCCCGCGATATATATTTTTCCAACTAGTATCTTCAATCTCTTTAAAGCCTTGCTTGTCCTGGGCCGTAGCGGTTAAGCTAATAGCAATAACGAGTAAATTAAAAATTAAAAATTTTCTCATCGATCTATTTTTTCGATTTATATCAAATGCGTATTTGATGCATCTAAGTTACTTATAAAAAAATAACTAGCTTAGCAGTATAAAATAATCATTGATGGCCAGGTATTTTCTTGAAGTTTCCTATGATGGTAGTTCCTTTGGCGGATTTCAAATTCAGGCCAATCAACAAACTATTCAAGGTGAAATAGAAAAAGCCTTAGAAACGATATTTAGAACACCCATTTCATTGACCGGCGCTTCCAGAACTGATGCAGGTGTACACGGCATGCAAAACTTTTTTCACTTTGATACCGATTTGCCCATGGAGTCGAAGCATATATATAATATGAATGCTTTACTTTCTAAAAGTATTGCTGTAAAGGCCCTATATACTGTACCTGCGGATGCCCATGCAAGATTCGATGCCACTAAAAGAGCCTATATATATAAGATACACACGCAAAAAAACCCTTTTTTAGAAGGTCGTTCTTGGTTTTATCCCTTTGCAGTGAATATTGAACTCATGCAAGAAGCCACTAAAAGCTTATTAACCCATACTCATTTTGAGACCTTTTCAAAGAAAAATACCCAGGTAAATACCTTTGAATGCCATATTACAAAGGCCGTT
>Ga0209401_1000491_pt1 | contig 26687 bp, 30 predicted proteins | sample M_140807_MF_Meta_FD_187318 | JGI IMG/M metagenome (GOLD analysis project Ga0209401, IMG submission 187318) | Freshwater microbial communities from Lake Montjoie, Canada to study carbon cycling - M_140807_MF_MetaG (SPAdes) (version 2) | ecosystem: Environmental > Aquatic > Freshwater > Lake... | reverse complement strand
TTTATGTAATCAATAATTGAAGCAAGATACATCTCATCGGTAAGAGATTTGTAAGTAATTATAGTTTCAAAATAATCTAAATCTAGCTTAGCCATTACATTACAATAATATAGTAAGTTTTACTATAATCAATGCTTGCTATATTCTTTAATGAACTTATCTTGGCTGTCGAGAAATAATTTATCATTTGTATTTAAAAGGCCTGGTGATTTATGAACAACCCAAATAGGGGCAACGCCAAGTTTAAGCTTTCTAATATTGGCATCTATACTACTAGCTATGTCATAATGATGGAAAGTATAATTTTCGTTAAACTTCCAGCCTACAGAATTAGCTTTGCGTACATTAACACTTAAAAACAATCCATCAAGTAAAGCTACACGCGCGGGTGTAGGGCCAAAGCTAGTCATAAATATTTGACCACTTTCATTTATAGGATGTGCAACCGCCCCTCTAAGATTATTACTATTAAAACCACCACACATTAAATGCCATAATGCTAGCTTTTGAATTTTAGGGTTAACTCCGCCCGCAAGACCTACAATATCAAAATCTTTATGAGCTCTTTCTAGTTTTTCACAAACATACAAATCATCTACGTATACATCATCATGAACAAACACAATATTATCGAAATCGTTTTTATACGTAGAAATAATTTGATTATATCTCTCACTTAACCCTAAAGTGTTTTCTGAATCATGAAGAATAGTAATTTTATCTTTTAATCTAGATAAAGATTTATATGCAGAGGTTTCAGTAAATTCCTTACTTCTGGTTGCAAAATAAAAAGCAATTTTCATGATGTAAAGAACGGCGAATTTGGTGTAAATTTACCAACACATGTTACACCTTCTTTTGTTAGGAGATATAATAAACCTTCTTCTAGAGGAACGAACTCATCTTCAGGTAGTGAAGAGAATTCGTTATTAAGAAAGTTACAGTATAAGGTACTACCAGACCTTGCAAGATATATATTAGCTGTTTTTTGATTGTATATCCATAGCCCAAACGTACCTTGTAATAGTGAGAGTGCTTTACATATTGCTGTGACTTCATCACCCGAGTTTTTATAATGAAGCTCTATTAGCGGCGCAATAACAGAAGAGTCTACTACATTATAAGCCTTTTTATCCTTTATATTAGCTTTAAGCTGCTTATCGTTAGTTAACACACCATTATGTGCAATAATCCAATTTTTATATTGAAAGGGGTGAGAGGTAGCTGCCGAGAACGATCTCTTTGCAGAGGTAGGTGCTTGAGTGTGTCCTAAAAAATAATTAAAATCTGTAATATGTCTTCTCTTTTTACCGTACTCAATTATAAGCTTCTTACTAAGTTGAGCTATACCCGGACTCTTCAGAATAGCGTGTATTTGATTACCAATCAATAGTCCACCATAAGAAAAAGTACCCCTTTTCTTGTTACTCTTATAAAGATTTACGTAGTTTGTAAATTCTTTAGCGCCGAATATGCCGCAAATATGCTATAACCTCCTAAATTATTATAATTCAAAGAATAAATATTTCAAGATGAATAAGGACTGTAAGTTAATATTTGAAGCATATAACGCTAAAAAACAAGTTATTTCAGAAGCTCCTATCTATGGAATGGGTGATTTAGGCTATTCAAGCGATGTAGAATCAGCACCAGGTAAAGGTTATGGAATTGGTCAAGTAGCCGCAAAAGAGGGTAAAACAAAGACTGAAATAGCTAACAGAGTTTTACAAGCTATTAAAACCAAGCTATTTAAACCTGCAAAGCACGTTGTAGATGGTAAAGAATATGATCTATATTACCCGGGATCAAAGATGAAATTTAGAACAGAATTAGAGAATTTAATTAAAAATGAACTCAAGATAGGTGGTACGCTTGCTAAGTATACAGCTCGCGTAGTCGATAATCTTTTAAATGTAGTTAGAGTAGATGCAGAAGGTGGTACAGCTGCTAGCCCGCGTCAAGTCAAGCAAGCGGTAGATGCGGGTATACAAGGTAAAGCTGTTGTAGCTCCGGGTACTCCAGGAACATCACCTTCACCTGAAACGCCCGCTGCAGCTAATTCATTTGTAAAAAATTCTAATGCTCGATTTATTAAAGAATGGCAGCCTATTTTTGTCGAACTTCCAGATGAAATAAATGTTGAAGAAGGTGACATTTATGATTCACCTGAATTAAGGAATGAAGTAATTGAAGCTATTACACGTGCATATGATCAAAAAATGGCAAGTGATAAAGAGGTTGTACAAGACTTTATCGATTCATTAAAATTTAAAAATAGCTATGTACCTTCTTCAGAGAAGAAAGAAGGTGAGGGCTCGGGTGAAGTTGAAACTGTAGAAGAATATCCAGAAGATGATGCCGCTACTAGTGAATTGAGATCGATGGGTGCTATTGACAATCGTCGCGGCTATGACGCGGGCGGGTTTAGTTACGGTGATTAATTAACTGTTGTTTTAATATCTTGGTTAATAAGTAAATAAGTGAAAGTTAACATTATTGGAAGTGGTATCTCTGGTATTACAGCTGCAGTATTACTAAAAGAAAAAGGCCATAATGTAGAGATATTTGAATCGAGAAATCACATCGGCGGTAACTGTCATGATACTAACCTAGCAGGCACTCTTGTACATAGCTATGGTCCTCATTCATTTCATACTGATGATGAGGAAGTATTTTCTTTTTTAAGTCGTTATACTGACTGGTATCCTTTTGAACTTAGGCCAAAAGGTAATACAGAGCTTGGTTTAATATCGCTTCCTTACAGTAAGACTACAGTAAGAGAGCTAGGAAGAGAGCTTTCACAAGAAGAAATTTTAAAGTATATTTTTAGAGGATACTCTGAAAAACAATGGGGAATGCCATTAGAAAAAATATCTAATAGTATTTTGAGCAGAATACCAAAAGTAGCAGATAAAGAAAACCCTACATGGTTTGAAGGACAGAAATATCAATGTGTACCACTACACGGTTATACGAAAATGTTTGAAAACATGCTTACCGGTATTCATGTCAATGTTAATACTAATAATACGGATTGGAAGTCTACCAAATGTGATTTAACTGTATACACCGGTAAAATTGATGAATATTTTAATTTCTGTTACGGTAGCTTACCGTATAGGTCTCTTAGGTTTGAACATACAATGAGCTATGAAAAAATGAATACTTTTCTTATTAATCAAAATAGAGCTGATATACCTTATACTCGTGTTTACGATCATAGTTATTTTACTAAAGATCATAAGGGTCCAACAATTATAACTAAAGAATATTCAATTGACCATACAGAAAATAATATACCTTTTTACCCTATGCCGTTCGGTGAGGGTGTAGAGATTTACAAGAAATACAGTGAATTAGCACAAAAAGAGCGTGACGTCATATTCTTAGGACGTCTAGCTACCTATAAGTATCTAGATATGTGGATGGCTGTAAAACAAGCTATGCAAAAAGTTTTATTTTAAACTAAAAAAACATTAAATAATATTGTATATCTATGGCTGATACAACAATATCTGATTTAGCGCGCGCAATAACTACTAATACAGGAGCTATAATACCTATTACTATTGCAGGGGTTACTTATGGTATTCCTGTAAGCGCAATTGTTACGGCTTCAGGTAGCATGGGTACAGATGCATTTCAGCTTCCAACAGGGACGACAGCGCAAAGAGTATCAACAGCATTGGGCAGTATGAGATACAACTCTAATGCTGATGCAGTGGAATATTATACCTCGCAGGGTTGGGTAAGACCTCAAACTGGAACTAGCCCGTCCTACAGTATAACCGCAACAGGCGGTACAACCTACACTTACATGTCAGGAGGTAAATTATTTAAAGTTCATACTTTTACAAATATAGGTACAGACTCTTTTAATGTTGAGTCAACTTTTGGTTTAGCAGTAGCAGATATTTTAATTATAGGTGGAGGCGGTGGTGGTGGTTATGCAGGAGCGTCGTCTTATGGAGCTGCAGGAGCAGGAGCGGGTAGTTTATTGTATGCAGCTAATTTCAGCATAACACCCGGTGCATTTCCTGTTGTTATAGGTTCTGGCGGAAGCGGTGGTAATAGCTCAATAATTTCTGGAAATAACGGAAATAGTACATCTTTTTCAACATATACTGCCTCCGGTGGCGGTGGCGGTGGGGGAGGTGTTTCATCACAAGCAGGGAAGAATGGTGGATCTGGCGGTGGGTCCGCAGCGGGAACGAGTTTTGGAACGTCATCACAACAATCATATGCCGGGTTTACTGCTTATGCTAACAACGGTGGTAGAGGTAGTTCTAATTTAACAAGTACTGGCGCGCGTACAGGAGGGGGTGGAGGAGGAGCTGGTGGTGTAGGCGTTACAACACAAAGCGGGGCAGCGGCGACAGGCGATGGTGGTCCCGGTGTATCTTTTGACATTACCGGTACGCTCGCGTGTTATGCAGGTGGGGGTGGAGGTGGTAGTTATGGTGCTAACATTGGTTCCAATCCAGGTACAGCTACATGTGGCGGCGGAGCAGGAGGAAATAAAGAAGCAGGTCCAGGATTAAGCGGTACATCAAATACAGGTGGAGGAGGTGGCGGCGGGTCGTCTACGGGAGCAGCAACTACTGGTTTAGGCGGTAATGGGGGGTCTGGCATTGTTGTTGTCAGATATCAAATATAATGGCTGATACAACAATATCTCAATTAACACAGGCTAACCCTTCTCCAGGTCATTTGCTGCCATACAGCACGGGGAACAATACACTTGCAACACCAGTGAGTGCCATATTTCAAAATTTTGAACTAGCTAGTCGCCTAGGTATTGGTACTACAAATCCCATCAGACAATTGCATTTGGCAACTACCGGTGAATCATATGAGCAAATATGGGAACAGTTGAACGGGGTTCCTAATTATAGAAAATGGAATCTAGTTATCAATAATAATAATAATTCACCTGGAGTTAAGTCTAGCATAACCTTGAGACAACTTAATGATGCTGGCTTAGGTGGTAATATTGTATGGTCATATGATGCAAATTTAAGCGCGCATAATGTAAATGGTAATATTAATAATAACGGTATACCTTTTTTTGGTGTAAGAGCATGGGTTTGTTTTGATCCACAAAGGGATAGTACTGGTGCTACAAATTTAAATAATACACCTAGGTTTATAAAAGCAAGCGGCAATGTTTCAAGTGTGTTAAGAAATAGTACCGGTAACTGGACAGCAACATTTACTACAAACATGCCTCATGCCAATTATGCAGTGAGTATGACAACAAGAGATAACAATGATGACGTAGGTGTGGAATATGCAGGTATATTTAGGACTAACATAAAATCTGTTTCACAATTTCAATGGGTAGCAGTATATCCACCAGCAGGGGTACTTTTTGATGGTTTTGAAGGAACTCTTACTGTTGTTTGTTGATCACTTTGCAGTGATATTTTTCCCAAGGTAACGAAATCTTATAGTTTAAAGGGTCTATGTACCTTGCATCCATGAAGCCTTTTATTCTCAAAGAGCACGCAGTGCATTCACCGCAAGCTTGCTCTTCTCCCTCATAACAAGTCCAAGTCTGGCTAAAATCTACCCCAAGTTTTATACCCAGTTTAATAATTTCCTCTTTAGATTTATCGATTAACGGCGCTTGTACTGTAATTTTATTTCTACGGTTCAAAGCTGATACATTATTAATTTGCTCCAAAAATTCTTCACTACCATCCCAGAACCCTGCAACGCTATCGGCCTGTGCAGCTCCATGAAAAACAGTGCTAGCCCCGTAGTTTTCTGCTATTGCAAGTGAAATACTAAGCAGCATTAAGTTCCTATAGGGAACATAGTTTACCGTCTGCGGATCGCCCATTACATCCTTGGCCTTAGCTACTGCAACCTTGTTATTAAGAAGTGAAGAAACTTGACATATATCTTTAAAAAACGGTAATTTTATGTGTAAACTATCGACTGGCATATCAACCGATTCGATCTGAAATGACGCACAGTTTATTTCTTTATCACGGTGCTTCTGCCCATAGTCATAGTTAACCGTAATTACTTTATCATACTCGCTTGCAGCTAAATGTAACAGCACAGAACTGTCCATTCCGCCGGAAATAGGAACAACTGCTTTACGTGATGGGCTCTTCTTCGCTTGGCGCTTCATTTATATTGTATTTGTATTCCTCTGTTAAGCGCTTGTCGAGTTCTGGAATAATAAACTCCTCGTAGAAAGCGGGGTCTTTTGCAAAAGTCTTTGCATAACCCAGTTTATCACCTTTCTTATACTTACCGCTAGTAATACCGACGGTATACGTAGCCCCATTTTGTTCAACGATACCTCTTGCAGTCGCCATACCAAGCAAACCACTATACTTGTTAAGACCAGTCTTGAAAGAAAGATACATTTCTGTCTCTAAAAACGGTGGAAGGAAGCGATTTTTTACAGTTAGCGCACGGAGCGTTGTACCGCTATACTTATTAGCTTCTGCTAGCTTCTTATCATCAGCATCCATAGAATCACCTTCACCTTCCTTCTCATGACGCTTGGCAAGCTGTACAAGAATACTAGCCATATACACCGGGCCTGAGCCTCCAGCCTGATTTTTTACAAGACTTGGAAACATCGAAGCAGGGTCTTCGTAAGTATGATTTGTAAATAGAATCGTAACACCAGCTTTAGCAGCTTTAAATGTTAATGTACGGAACATACTCTTCAAAGACTTTGCACGAAGGCCCATATCTGATGCGGATTTGTCTTTAGCCACGTCATCGAGCTCTTTCTGTGAGGCGAGGTTACCGAGACTATCAATACTAATAATAAACTTACCTCTTGCGTTATTTTCGATTACGCTATCAAGAAAGGCACTAATTTGATTACGACATTGATCAATAGTATCTACCGGTACATATTTTGTACCTTCTGGGTCTAACCCGACTCCTTTTGTACTGTTTTCGTCAATAGCGATTTCAGTATCAAATATAACTGGAGTAAGACCTTTCTTCTGAGCAGTAGCGAGAATTTTATTTACAATAAATGTCTTGCCTGTCTGGCTAGGTCCTGAAAAACCGGTTATTCTTCCCTTAGGTACGCCACCACTACGACAACTACCGCCGAGAATAGCGTTAAGAGCGTAACATCCAGTATCAAACCACTCATCAACTTTACTAAGTGCATTTTCATTTAACATTGATGCCTCGCTATTAAGCTTGTCTAGCGACGCGAATATTTTATTAAGATCTTTACTCATAGATCTAGTATAAATGAAGTAATTTTAAAAACAAGTAAAAAATTACTCGTCAAACAACTTAATTACTCGATCGGTCTGCTGTACAGTGCCAACCGGGACAGAGGTAAACAACTTATTATATTGATCAACCAAGCGGGGATCGTTATCGATATCAATACCTAGCACAATACTATTAAGATTAAACTTCCAAATTGTTCCGGTGTTTTTGCTCTTTTCACCAAGAAACTCTCTAAAATAAAGAGGAATTGTTTGTACATTGAGTTGGCCTTGCTGTGTAGGCTGTACATGTACAATAGCAGGATTCTTTACAGACAATGTAGTCTTATCCTGGCTGTCAACTGTTGCAATAATTGTTCTACCAATATGGTCAATAAATGTAATAAGATTTTGTTCGCTCATGTAGTTATTTTATTATAATATGTAAATTAATCAACTTTTAATAGATCAAATAAATCAGTCTGTACTTGACTTCCAGGTGTTTGTAATTTCCAATTTACAGCTTCGTAAAACCTTTCAATTACTGAAAAGATAATTTTTGTAAACATTAGCTCGTGATCAGGTATAAAGTATTCAATAAATTCTTTTGGAAAAGCATATTTGTACCCTATTGTAGAGATGCCAAACCTATTAGGTTGTTTTGCATAGAAATATCTCACCTTATCACCAGAAGAGATTTTTTCATATTTTTTACCTGTGTTAAATCTATCTAGCAATATATTGTAGAAATAGGCAGCTTTAACATGAATGGGCATATGTTTGGTAGTTTTAAACCCATCACATAAGGCGGAATACTTTTCGTAGCCTTTAATACCCATAACAAAAGCTATATCCTCTACCGGTAGGTTTTTAAATATGTCATAGGTCTCATTAAAGATTTTATTAGTTTGATTGAAATCTCTTGTCAATAACATTGTTTCAATAATCTTTTTTACATACGGCTTGATGGGTGCAGGCATTGTTGTCCGAACTACTTCAACACCTGTATACTTGAACTTATCACAAGGTATTCCTTCTTCGTCAAGAACATGCAAAACATATCTCTTTTTCTGTAGAAATAATCCTACATCAGCTATAGCTTCACGCTTAAAGTTTAATCTACAATCTTCTGATCCTAGAGCACTCTTACCCCAGAGAGCAATTTTTTCATTTAAATACTCTTCAATCTCTTGTACTTGTTTGTAATATTCGGGTGTAATTTTACCCTTTTCGTTGAGCATTTTTAACCCTGTTTTCTCAACAATATGCTTGATAGATACATATGAGCTGTCTGTATCATTATAGATAATCGGTGTATCTGTTTTAATGTCTTCGTCTGTTAGGCCTGCTTTACTTTTAATATATTCTTCGAGCAGTCTATTTGATTCCTTGATAACAGCTTGACCTGTTAATGTAATTGACTCAGCAAGTTCATCATCACCTAACGGGCTATGCTTATTGCCAAAGTATCCGTAAATTGTATTAATTAAAATTTTTATAGTATGTTGTGTAATATTTAAATTATCTACCTGAAGCTTGAGCTTATTATACTCTTCTGAGCCCTTTTCTAATGTTACAAGCTTCTTCTGAAGAATTTTGAGCTGTCTCTTAATTTCTACCCTCTTTTTATAAAAGTGATCCACGGTTTCAGGAATAACGCCTTTTTCTTTCTGCGTAAATAAAACCTTAGCTTTTGATATAGCTATTTTTTCTTTTTTAACAAACTCAACAAAGTGATGATTAGATAATTTAAATGTTTGACCGTTTACATGTTGAATAGTTATTTCCTTATCTGTCTTATCGACTATAACACCTACTTTAGTTTCTGGCGATAAATTGAGTGTTATCATAACGTTAGGGTATAGACTATTAGCATCAAACGATACAACATTCTTCTGAAACCCTTTTAGCGGCTCACCAACATAAGCACCAGCATTTTGCTCATCACTATGTACCTCTTTATTGAAGGTAGGGATTCTTTGATTGCGTGTTCTAGCTCTAATTGCGCATAGGCCGGTAATAACAGACAGTGATCCTAGAGCGCCTTCAAACGTAGTAAGACCTGCATACGCTATCATACGTAATAATTTTAAATACTGTAATTTTTCCTCAAGTCTTACAAGCAAGTTAACGTCTTGTATGTTATAATCAATAAACAATTCCCAATTATCATCAGCTAAACTGGCTAAGTTCGTATCACCATAATCGATTTTTTTCTCTCCTAATTCAACTTGACCGATCGCATCTAGTTTATATGACTCGCGAAGAACAGGGCAAAACCTTTTGTAAATGTCAAGATAATCCACACAAGAAACACCTTCAATATGCCAATGAACTTGCTCTCTACCAAATCTACCTTTAAAGACAATAGGTCGGATATAACCAACCGGGGACAGTTTCTTTGTTTCATCTTCACCGAGAATACGAGTTATCCTATTAATAATATAGGGTACATCGAAAAACTCACTATTCCAACCAGATAAAATATCTGGATAATCGGAAATAAAAAAGTTCAAAAACCTACTAAGCAGTTCTTTTTCAGACCTACAGTGAATATATGTCGTATGTTCTTTTTTAACATGATAAGCTTTTAACCCCCAGGTAACGAAATGTTTGCGTACAGTATCATATACCGTTATAACATTAATAGGGTGTGTAGGATCTTCCGGTTTAGGGAATTCATCTGGACTATATGTCTCAATATCAATAAACAAAACTCTAATTGGGTGATTATTAAATTCGGGCTTCTCACTTTCTTCCCAAAAGCTATCAATTAAGTACTGCTGTTGAATATTTAAGTTTTCAAATATTCTTGTAATTTTATTGTCTTTTAAATAACGCGATCGCTCTGCTTGGTTACGGAATTTCTTCTTTTTTAGCTTAGTATTAAATATACTTGTGCAATCGGGTGTGTTATTTGTTTCTAAATAAATGTAAGGCTCAAAAGTCGTATCGACAGCTATACGCTTTCCCTCACTATCCCACGTAAAAAGCCGCATGAGTTGGCTTTTAGGTATATATGCAACGTTTCTATACACAATACTATTATAGTATCAAATAGTAGAAATAAAAGTTAAAAAATACGGAACAGCTTTTTTATAGGCCATTTATTTTGTTTAGTATTTTTCTATTACTATCACCGTAAGGCAGAGTATATAGTTCAACATAGGCTGCTAAATTTTCCTCATTCTCTAACCATCTACTCTCTGCAACTTTTCTAAATTTTGCGCAATTATTCATATACTTACCTTTCTTAGCTAATGCATCTTCAATACAGCCTATCATCTCTTCGCTTGTCTTAAACTTAATAGACGCGTCTTTATATGTTACAATATCTTGACAAGCAATTGGGAGACCGAAGCTACAAGCTTCAATATATTTTAAGTCACTTTTAGCTTTATTAAAAGTATTGTTCTGCAAAGGAGCAACCATCATATTAATCTTTAAATTATAAATCTTCTCCGGGTAATCATAAAGCGACTGCCAAGTATGGAATTCGATATCACCGTTTGCAACATATGGTCTGAGCGGTAAGGGGAATGCACCTAGAAAAACCCATTTATATTTGTGACGGGTCTTAATAATCATCTCATTTACATGAGCAAAATCATCATCTTGATTTACACGGTTGTCTACATCAAAATGAGCGCCTGATCCTGCATACAATATTCTAGGGCGAGCAGAAAATTCATCATAATTATCAGAAATTCGCTTTTCGTTATAAAAACGTCCCATCCAGAACTTCGGAGGAAAGTTCGGAATAACAGTAACGTTCTTATTACTAGTTTTACCCATGTAATAGTCCTTCATGAAATCGCATGTCACAGTAATTTCATCACATAGCTCCATAATAGTCTGTGATGTTTTTCTAATCTCGGGGTCAGCGAATGCTGGTTTAAATTTATTATATTCAGGAATATCCTCTATAAACACTAAGTCATCGATTTCATACACGATCTTAAATCCTACTTTTTGACTTAGCTCTTTTAAGAATTGTATAAACTTAAGCTGATGTGGCGTGGCTTGTCTTTGTATACGGACTGTCTTTACACCTCTATAGTAATTTGGATCAAAACACATCACCGTACTTCCATGAACAATAAGGCGCTGATTAGCATTTAGCATATGCTCTGGCCATATCATTCTCCAAAACCCACAGCCGCTATAATCAGCATAATAATTTAAACACCTAGCTAGATCCATTTCGGGTGGACGAGGAACGGCATCACGTTGCGCATTTGTATGTGAAGGCATATTAGGAAAAGGCGACGCAAACGGTGAAACAAATGGCGAAGCGAAGGGCGAAACAAAGGAAGGTGTTTGATGCATGATGTATTTAACCCTTGTATTCTTTATAATCAACTCTACGAGTGATACCGTTACTCTTCTCTAAGAAGATAATATCGCCAGTTGCAGCTTTAATGCTTTCTTTTCTATGACTTATAACCATTATACACTCATTATACTTCTCAACACGCTCTTTTAATATATTAATTACAAGCTCTACACCCCGTTCATCTAAACTCGAATCAAATAATTCATCATAGATACTGAAGTTAAACGATACATCGCCCTGAAGTCTTCTGATATCCATAAATGTAAATAAACAAGCAAGATCAATATTCTTGCGCTCTGCACCGCTAAAATTAAAATATGAACATTCTTTACCTTTGTTATCTACAATTTCTTCTTCAAAGTATTCGTTGAATGTACAAATACAATTTGCATCCATTTTCTTAAGATAATAAGCCAGCTTACTATTAAACAGTTGTAATATTTTTTTAACTATGTAAGATTTTACACCTTCTTCAGATACTACAAACTTAACTACATCAAGCGTATTAAGCGTTTGTTTAATAGTATCGATCTGACCCTTAACGACGTCTAATCGATCGGTTTGTTCTTTAATAAGCGAATCAAACGTATTCGAATCGTTTTCTATATCTTTAAGATCTTGCTCTAGTTCTGTTTGCCATTGTGTAAGTTGTTTGAGGCGATCTTCTAGATTTTGCTTTTCTTTAACCTTATGCTTATAATTATTTAAATTATCGCGAAGTGTTTGTATTTTCTCTTCGAGTTTTGATTGCAAAGAAAGATACTGCTTTTCTTCTGTCTTAAGCTTAGTAATAGTAGTTTCATGACTCTCTATATCACCATTTATCTTTTTCTTTTCTTCTTTAATATGATTTCTATCTACATCTTGAATTGAACGTAAGCAAGTAGGACATACATCCTTATCTGTCCCGACAGATGAAATCTTTTTATTTAATTGCGCTATTAATGTAGTATTTTCGGAAATAGAATGTCTTATCTCTTGTAATTTTTTATCTACTTTAGTACTGTTTCCTTCTTGCTCTTCTATATCTTTCTTTATAGTATCGATGTCAGGTAATTTAAATTCCTTAAGTAGTTTGTTAATCTGCTTAATTTCTTTTGTATTACTCTCTTGTCTTGAGACATATTTTTCTTTTTTCTTCTGTCTTTCAACAGCTGAAGATTCTTTTTGCTTTTCGTATGAAAGTATAGTCTTTTGCACCTCGTCGTGCTTAGTAGCTTCAATGTCAAAAGATTTCTTCTTTTCAGTTATATCTGCCTTGAGCAGATTTAACATACCACTAAAAATACCTAAATTAAAAATGTCTTCAATAAACTTTCTTTTTTCTAACTTCTTTTTCGCCATAAACGGTATAGTATTGTTTATGGTCATAATAACACAGTTTTGAAAGACTTCTGGCGTACTATTAAATTTCGACATTATAGCAGAATTAGTATTCGATATACTATCTCTAGTTTTATCCTCACCATTAACATAGATAAAGCACTTTGAAGGCTCTAGGGTTCTGATGATTTGAATTTCTTCTTTTTTATCTAAATTTTGTATCGTAAGATCAAGAATTACTTCGCAATTCTTTCTATTAACATTATTAATAATATTTTCTTTTTTAAGATCACGTAGTGTCTCGCCAAATACCGCAAAATAAATAGCATCTGCAACCGTCGATTTACCGACCCCGTTACGTCGATCTTCTTTATCCTTATTAATGCCTGTGATAATATGTAACCCGCGCTTAAAGTCGACGGTGACCGGTACATTACCTACAGACAGGAAATTTTTAATACTTATCTTATTAAAAAGAATATTTCTCATGTACTACAAGCCCTCTTATAAAGATCTAAGCAATGCCGCGATACATCGGTTTTTTTCTCGATATCTAATAATTCAACAAATTCTTCAATAGCCTTACCCATATCAACTCCCGATAAATCGTAAGATTGTTCTTCATTAACCGTAATAGAGTCATTATAAAGTGAATAGTCAACAGATAAAGTAAACGGCTTGTATGTAGATATTTTTTGTATTAATAGATCTATATTGTCTGTAGTTATTTTTTTATCGACAACAATTTTAATAATATTATTTTCTACTGTCTGTTTTACTTCTGTAGCGCTAATCGACTTTAACGCAGTAAGATCATTAAGAGATATCTTTTTATGTTTAGGTGATAAAGTATTTTCAAAAAACTCGTAAGAAAGCGTATTAAAATCAAGAATATAATAACCTTTCGTTGAACCGGTATCACCGAAATCCATTTCGAAAGGATTACCTACGTAGATAATAGTTTTATCATTATATTTTCTTTCATCTCTTAAATGAAAATGACCAGTCATAATTAAATCAGCTTTAGATAATAAATCAGAAGACTTAGTACCATGATCACAAGCTTTATGGCTATTCATTCTAAAACTTTCAATTTCTAGATGACCAAACAAAATATCGCTTTTTGCTACTGATTTGATATCTGCACCCCAAGGTAAAAATGTTGCTTGCTTCCCTAATACTGTATAGACTGTAGGTTCGCTAATGACAGTAATATTCTTCCACCCATTCAGAATAGATAGCGAATTGATATCTGATCTATCTTTATAAAACGCATCGTGATTACCGACTAAAATTACTATATTAAAGTCTTTCCATAATTTAAGTATTTGATTTACGACATGTATAGTATTAACTGCAATTTCATCTCTATAGTGATACAAATCGCCTAAAATAAAGATATCTTTTATTTTTTTCTTTTGTAGTTCAGTTTTAAGCCACTCTGCCCATTTTAAAGCAGTTTCATGCCAAAAAATACTATTCTGATGTACACCAATATGAAGATCGGCTATACAACAGACTTTATTTGAACTTAAGTTTAATTCTTTATCTGCGTTCACTCGGTTTTATTATAATCGTCATCGCTCGGTTCAACGTAAATATGTACGTTTCCGTTCTCTTCCGGATTGAGCATTAAATCGGTATATACTTTATCGCGATATTCATTTAACACTGCATGGTGTTTATTCTCTTTCTTAATACGATTAATAAATGCATGAAACGCAATAGTAGTAAAATATGAAAACGGGCTAAATCCTGTATCTAGTCTAAACTTTTTATTTCTTAAAGCTGAAAACATCTTAACAATAGCATCACCGATCATATCATCCTTGTATGAGTAATTGATAAAATTAGGCGCATATGAGAGTCCGTTTGCTATTTTAGTAAGACTTTCACCAAGCTTCTGAGTCACTACACCGGTTTTATAATATGAACGAATCTCTTCTTCAAATTCTTTACCATTTACATAATGAACCTTTTCTTTAGGTTTTAATTTTTTACCTGTAGGTGTAACCTCTGGTGTAGGTAGAGCACTTTGAGTTAGAATCTTCTTAAGATCTGGATCGTTTTCGACCGCATCCTTTTCAAGCTCTACCTTTTCTATCTTAGGCTTCTTGGATTTCTTTAATGCTGTACTGTATTTTTTCTTTTTCATAAAGGTTTATTCGCTTTTCCATATGCGCGGTGCTATATTTAAATTCATCTGCGATGTCGAATATTATAAGCTTATCTTTATCCTTATGCAAGCGAAGGCCTCTACCTATTGATTGCACAATTTTAATTTTTGCTTTTCCGCCGCATGCAAAAACAATAAAGTGTAAATTTTTGATATTGATTCCGGTTGAAAATATTTTGGATATCGCAACAACTACTACATCTGTCCTATTTTCTATAAGCGCTCTAATCTTCTCTCTTTCAGTTACTTCTACTTCTCCTCTAATAAAATAAATTTGTTTGTTAGGACATAATTGTTTAATTGTTTTATAAAGTGTTTCACCGTGCTCAATGTAGTCTACCAAAATAAGAGTATTGTTAGTAAGCTTGCAAGAAAGCTTACCAATAACATTGTTTCTAAATCGACTACGCATTAAAAATCTCTGCTCTTCTCTATAAAGATTAGCTGACGATACAGTCGTATCTTTAAAAGGATCTTCACTGTATCTAAGCTTTAAAATTTGAACCTGTACATTACTAACATAGTTTTCTAATCGCAATTCATGACTATGCTTCTCGTAAATAATAGGACCTATCTTACCTATAATATTCCATTGATCCATGAAACTCTCAGGCATAGTTCCCGTAAATCCAAAGCGAATAGGTGTCTTAATAAGCTTAATGATTTTATTAACCTCGTTACCTTTTCTTATTTTATGTACTTCGTCAACTACTAATGCGTCAATATTTGCTATCCACGATAAGTCTGTATTTTTACTTTGAAGTATTCCTAAATTTGCAACAATAACGTTCCCCGGGTTATCATCTAGAGGATTATTACCTGTCCATTTTGAGACAGAAAAAGGAACATTATAGCTCTTGAAGTCGCCTGTTGTTTGTTCTACCAATCCTAAATCAGGAACGATATATAAGCATTTAAAAGAAGAACCGTGTAATAAGAACAGTTTTGTAAGTAGAGAAGCTGCAGTAAGTGTCTTTCCACCTGCCGTTGCAAGTACTATAGTACCCCTACCAATGCTTAATGCTTTTTTAACTATCTCCTCTTGATAATCTCTTAGAGGGAGAGCAAGAGGTACAACTTCTGTATTATACTGAGTATTTTTTTCCCATTTTTTAGAAGGCTTAATAACATCATACAACAAATCATCAGTCTTGACATCGCCTACATATTGTTTTGTGGTAAGATATTTTCTTATCTCAAAATATAAGCCAGGCTCAAATCTACCGGTAGGTGTAATAGAATAAAGACGTTGGGGTAGAAATCTCCCGTATCTCTTGCGTACAAAAAATGCTGCTTCGTTTTTAACAGAAAAAGCTTCTCTAATATCCTCGAATAGATCTCCAGATAGGAGACCTGTACCCTTTTTAGGGTCATAAGAAAATTGAATCATGTGGTTTCTAGTTTAATAATCTCGATGAGATTTTTTATATCGTATGAGGCAGAGCTAAGAGTTTTTTCTGCTTTTTCTAAAAGCTCTACCGTAAGCTCGACCTGCTTCATTTGACTATCAATCTCTACAATTTCACTATGCTTTTCTGCAGTTCTTTCTATAACCGGTAAAGCTAATTTTACGGGGCTTTGTTCTTGTACTTGATCAACTACCGCTTTTTTAATTCTTTCTCTTTTCTTCTTTAAATCGTTAAGTTCTAACTTATGACGAATATACCTGCCTGCCCATTTATGCTTAATACCAGGCAGCTTAAGCTGGTATTCTTTTAAAGTAAGCTCATCGATTTTTAAGTCGTTTTCTAGCTCTTTTATGTAATCTTCTAGCAGCATTAACTTAAATAATAGTATATAGTTATATGAAATCAATTAGTATATTCGAAGAAGCGTTTCTCAAGGCTTTAAATGAAGATATGATGTCGGGAGGAGCGAGTAGTGTATTTGGATCGGGTACCTCTCAGTCAATAGGTAATGCTGGTAACCAATTTCCTTCTCAAAATGATAATGCATACGCTCCCGGGGATTCGAGAATTCCTAAGGTTTTAGGAAGAAAGAAAAAAGATAAAAAGCCTTTTATACAGAGACGTCCGCTTCCTGGATTAATGTTAAAGTCATCTTAATTACTTTATGGATTTAGGTCACTGGCTTTTAGCCGAAAACGTCACCATTAATAATGACACGTTTGGTTTTATATACGAGATTACTAATACAGCAAATAGTAAAAAATATATTGGTAAAAAACAGTGTAAATCAAAATTAAAAAGAAAACCTCTTAAAGGCCGAAAGAATAAAAGAATAGAAATTAAGGAGTCAGATTGGAAAGAGTATACCAGCTCTTCTAATGAACTAAATGAAGATATTAAGAAATTTGGAAAAGAAAAGTTTATATTTAAAATAATAAAGACGTGTGGTTCAAAATGGGAGCTGGCTTATTTTGAAATTTCTGAACAAATTGCTAAGAACGTTTTACTGCGGGACGACTATTATAACGGTATTATTAATGTCCGAATCGGACGCCCTCCAAAAAAGTTTCTTGAATAGCTTGTTATTTCATTCATAATAAGGTGTGATAAAGAAAATAGAATTTAGCCAATATAACTTAAGACTTCTTAACTTTAATTATATTTTCTCTAGAAAAATAGAAGTTAACATAATTAACGACCTTCATAGATTTGGTCTATTAAAAGACAGAATCAGTACAAATGCAAAGAAGTTTTTTTATCATCACATTATTCATACATTATGTGAGGAACTATTAAATGCTAATACTATTGAAAAAACAGTTATATATTTTAATAATACACAAATAGATCAGTTTCATATTTTAAAATACTTTAAAGAAGAAGATGTTTTAAAAGTATTAACCACTGTACTTCAGAAAATAAAAAAGCTCTTACCTATTAAAATATATGCATCTAATATATCTTTTGATTTTCTTACACATTTGCTATCTAAGCATGATGGTAGAGGTGTAGAAGTTATAAATTCTATAAGAAATTATGTAGATAGCGTTAATATAGAAAACTATACATTTGCATATGTAAAGGCGTTTACAAAGAAGAACGATTTAGTATTTCTTAATAAAGAATACTTTAATCAGCTTAAGACTAAACAACTTCTCATAGTTTAAAACAATAAATAACTATATGAGCTTTAACGACAAAATATCTAAGTATATGAATCTCTTTAATGAACAAGATCAACCTCAAGATGCAGCAATGCCTCAAGCTCAAACTGCTATTCCTGATCCAGTAACACCACAGCCGCAAGCAAAAGAAGAGCCGGATGCTCTACCACCTGAAGGTTATGTTGATATAGTTCGTATGCTTGCAAAAGCTTTGGTTATGAACATACCTCCCGGTTCTATAGATACCCTTTTTACCAAGCCTATTAACAGAGAAACAGCTACGGATGTTAGAGAAGCCTTACAGCAAGCTATAGCACAAAATGAAAATTATGAAGACAATCCTAACAAATTAACTAACCCTCATTTTAGACAGTTTGAGCAATCTATAAATGAAAATAATTTTATGGCAAAGTACAAGGAGATTCTTAATATAATGAAGCGTTACAGTGACGATCCCAATCTTAAAACAAAATGATATGCGTAAGCTTAAAAAGCCATACAAATCTCTTGATGAGATATACATTAATGAATCGTTTGCTAAGCTAGTCCCTGAACTACCAAGGCAGAAGATATTTTTAATTGAACAACCAGAAGTAGCAGAAGCGCCTACGCAGCAGCAACCTACACAAGAACCGCAACAAGCACAACCACAACAGCCAGTTCAATTTAATCAAAGTGCTAGTTCTAGAAATAACTGGACGCCTGCACAGCAATCTTTATTTGATAAAGTTACAAAAAAAGGTGAGGGAAGAGGTGAAAAGAGCGTTGCGAGCTTAATTACTGGTGAAACAGATATAACTAAATTAGAAAAATATATCCAGGGTCAAGAATCGTCGTTTGACGTTGTAGTAGACCGATCTACGTTTGAAGTTAAAGAGTTTACTGTAAGAGACGGAAGGTTTCTGGGAAGTGTAAGAATTGGAAAAGAAGGTGCAAAAACAGCTAATCAAATTATAGCGGGCATAACAAGAATTTTTAAAGATATGGAAAATGAATACCTGGCTATGGATGAAAGCGCTAAAAAACAACTTGACAGTACAATCGTAAATGCTATTTTTTCCGGTTTAGCAGAACCAACCCAGCTTACAGGGAAGAGAGGCCAGCTTATTAAATCAAAAGAATATCAAAGTCAGTTAGCAGACTATCAAAGAAAAACACAATGGTCGTTAGCGGGGTATATAAATGCAATTTTTGATGTTTCTATGGGTGAAGATAAAACTATTCAAGAGTTTCCTAGCAATTTATTTGACATTAATAAAGAGATTAACCCTAATATGTATAGAAAGAATCCGGAAAGGGCGAAATATCTTATTGTTAATATACCTAAATTATTATTAACTCTCGAAACATTAGCTAACCAATCACTTAAAACAGAAGAACCGAATACTGCTAGCCCTAGCTTATCTGAGCTACAGACTGTTTTAAAGAAATATTATTTACCTGCAGAAGATGAAAAATATGTTAGTATGCTGGATAAAGAAGCTGAAAATATTGATCGCTCATTAACAAGAAAAAAATGCGTAGCCACCGGTGGAGAGAATTGTAAAACGATAGAAGATTTTTATAAAGCGATTAAAAGCTTAAAAATGGGCAATACTTTTAATGCTATTGAACAGTTACGATTCGATGAACAAGCTATTTTATCCTTATTTCCAGCTAATTTAACCGGGCTATTTATCGTTCACCCTCAAGGCTATTTTTATATTGTAAAAAATGATTTACAGAAATATGTCTATATATCTGAGTTAACACAAAAGGGATTAAAAATAAGAGTCAAATGATAACCTTTAAGCAATTTTTACTAGAAGGCGGGGTAGCTGGCCATATGGCACATCCTTTTGATCTTCCTAATGCACGTACAGGAAAAGATCTAATTAATATTTTTAATAAGCTTGTTAATAGTCTTAAGAAAAAACCTTCCTCTGTTAAGATTGACGGTGTAAATGCTTCTATTAAATTAATTACTAATGCAGAAGGTAATAAAGAGTTTGCTATGGATAGAGGCTCAAATAGACCGGAAGATGTAGAAGGTGTAACAATTTCTAAGCTCACATCTCGTTTCCCTGAGGGTCATGGTATGATAGAGACCGGCAAGACGGTATTAAATATTTTTAATACAGCTATTCCTAGCATAGAGCCAGAGCTTAAGAAACTTAAAATGTGGGACAATCCAAAAATACTTTTTAATATGGAGTTTGTTAAAGGCGCAACAAATGTAATCGGGTATGCGAATAACTTTTTAGCTATTCATGGTTTAAATGAAATTGTAGAAGTTAAAAGCCCGGTACGTGGTAGTATTAGTAGAGCTTCAAGAGAAATTTCTTATGATAAAAAAGCATTATTGTCTTTAATAGTTAAAGTTAATCCTATTGCTAAGAAGTCTGGCTTTGATGTGGAGCATGAATTTGCTGTTGAACAGGGTAATGTCGATTTTAATGATGTACTCAATTCACCGTTCACTGTCAATTATGATACTAAAAATATTGTAACAAAGCCTCTAAAAGAATGGCTATCTAAAGCAGTCAATCCTCGCGCAGATAAGATAAAGCTAGCTTCCGGTAAGTCTATTAGTGCTATGAGTCTAGAAAATTTTAAAAATATTACTAGTGGCGTTCCAATGCATACCTATATTGGAGATAATAAAAAGGATATTGAAAAAGCTATTAATGGTGCGTTATTTTACCATACAACACTAAAAATGGGTGATAAGATTAAGCAAGCTGCTAATTCAAAACTTGGTAATATCGGTAACCAAGAAGGTATAGTTGTCAGAGATAATACAATATCGGCTAACCCTGTTAAAATTACGGGGAGCTTTATAACAGGAAAAGAAGCTGGTAAATTTGCAAAAAGAGGTGAAAATGAAGAATATGGTATACGGGGACAGCTAAATAATGCAGATAGAGTTAATAAATCTTTTAACTATCAAACAGCTCCTCCTTATAGTAAGGATATTTTGCAGGGAAGATTAACACCGGATATGCCTATATGAAATTCGATACAATGGTTAATCAAATTTTGCAAAAGCAAAAGAATAACTTAATTGTTATTTTCCCGGGACGCTTTCAGCCGTTTCACGTTGGGCATAAAAAGCTTTATGATATTGCTAAACAAAAATTTCCTGGAGCTGATTTTTATATAGCTTCTTCTGATATATCGCAAAAAGGTTTAGAAAAGGATCCAAGCAGATATCCGTTTACTTTTGACGAAAAGAAGCAAATAATGATTGCTGCCGGTATACCGGAAAAAGAAATAGTCAAAGTTCAGCAGCCTTATAAACCTTTAGAAATTCTTGAAAAATATGATCCTGAATTTTCAAAGGTAATATACATAGTAGGGGAAAAAGATATGCAAGATGATCCTAGATTTTCTTTTAAACCAAAAAAAGACGGAACCCCGCCTTACTTTCAACCATTTAAAAGCTTAAGTGAAATGGTTCCTTTTAGTGAAAAGAACGGCCACGGCTACATTTATGCTCCGGGAACTTTACAATTTAAGCTCGGTCAAAAAAATATTACAAGCGCTACAGAATTAAGAAATATGTATAAAGTGGCTAATGAAGCTTTAAGAAAGCAGTATGTAACACAAATTGTCGGTAAGTTTGATCCTAAGGTATACAACCTGTTTAACGCGAAATTAAAATAATTATTTCTTATTTTTTTCTTCTAAAATAAGAATAGTTTCAAGTAATACTTTTTCTATATTTTCTTTAGATTCTTTCCTTAAAGCGCTTTTTAAGTTAGATAATAAATGGTCTCCACCTTTAGCAATAGCGGTAAATAAATCTTCTTCATTGTTTTCTTCTAAATTATCACTTACATCACCACAAGCTCCGTGCATTGGATTCTTTGCGGCTTCATAATCTTCATAACCAAATACGGACTCAAGCTGATCATGTGCATTAGTAATTTTACTTAAAACCCAAGCTTCAACATTATCTTTACCAGCTAATATATCATGAAGCATTGCAGAAATTTTTGCGCATCTAAAAAGAAGTTGTCTAGCCATTTGTCCATTACTATCATAAGAAGAAGGATCATATCCTTCGCAATCCTCACTCTTACTCTGATTAGCTTCACATTCTGGGCAATTATTACAAGTACAGCCTTTAGCTGCAGCTGCACAATGCTCCTCTTGTTCACAATCACAAGGTTTCTTTGGCGGTAATTCTATCCTTTTAACTCTAGAAGGAGAAGGGGCTACAGTTTCATTATCAGCTAAAGGTCCAAGACCTAAGTTCTCATTTAAAATCTTTTTATCATAAAGATCATTTAAATTATTATAATCATTAGCAAACATCTTACAAATATTTATTCTAATTTCAGGAAATTATTGCTATTTGTAGAGTAAAAAATTTTCTTAAAATTTAACTGTTTTAGTAGAGAAGTACATCCTAGACAAGGTTTTGAAAGATCTAAATTATTGTTGCGATTAATTCTTGTATTAATTAATGTATATTTTGAACAGTCTTCTTCTCCGAGTTTTAATATAGCAGATAACTCGGAATGTACTCCTACTGTTGTAGAGATATCTTCACCTCTTCTATTATAAAAACCTATCTCTAAATTTTTTGGATGAGTCTTTGTAGGGTTATTAAACCCAATAGAAACTAGTCTATTTTTATAAAAAATAAACGAGAAATGCTTGCAGCGATAATTACCATGCTTTTTTAATAAAGCATACGATATTTCAGCGCTTTTTCTAAATAAATTCTCCATACTATAATGTTATACGAAAACAGTTTATAAATCAATAAATATTGTAGTGCAGACCTTTAAGCAGTTTTATGACAAACCTGTATTCGGTGTCAATGAATTTATTGATATTGAAGGTATAGGTCGTCTCAAGGCCAAGATCGATAGTGGAAATGAAGCTTATAATGTGCTTCATGGAGTTAATATTTCTGAGGACGGTGAAAACGTTTCCTTTACTACTGTTGAAGGCAAATCGATGAAAGCACCAAGAGCAGGGGATATTAAAATACATATTGGAAGTGGTGTTAAAGAAGACAGACCTATCGTAAAATTAAACATTAAAATAAATGGAAAAGAGTATAGAGATATTCCTTTTAGTATAGCTGATCGCTCAGAAAACGAAGATCCTATTTTAGTAGGCGAGCCTTTTCTCAAAAAATTAAATGCTGTGATCGATGTTAATAAAGAAATAAATGAATCTGTAAGATACAATGTTATTGCAATTAACAGAAAAGACCCTTTATCAAAGGAATGGCTGAGACCGAGTTTTAGTGAAAATGCTATCCGTCATATAGCTAACAAACAAAAGACTTTAATAGTTAATCAGCATGGAGGGGCTAAATTTAAGGGTAAAGATGTTCTTAAGATATATAACCCACAAACAAAAAAGCCTTTTATTGTTTTTAAAAAGAAAAAGAAAGCTAAATTAGATTAGTTTCTTATTTTGCGCAAACTCAACAAACTTATAAAACTCAGCTCGAGAATTATCATTATTATCTAAGAATGCTCCAGACATTCTAGCGGTACGCATTGTTGAATCATGTCTAATGCCACGATTAGAACAGCAAGTATGATTAGCTTCAATCATCACTGCCACACCATTATTCTTTTCGCATACTAAATCGATATGCGCATGAATTTGCATAGTAAGATTTTCTTGTACCTGTGGACGACGAGCAAACCAATCTACAATGCGATTAAGCTTACTAAGACCAATAACTTTACCTTCCTTAGAGGGAATATAAGCAACATGAGCTACACCGGTAAAAGGTGCATGATGATGTGAACAAAGTGAAGTTAATTTAATATTGTTTTGACAAACCATGCCATCATATTGATCAATATTATCAAAAGCTGTAATCTTTGGTGGCTTACTATAACAACCCCATGCGAAGTCTTCTACGAAGGCCTTAGCCACGCGATGTGGGGTATTATCGCTGTTTGGATCGTTTCTCCAATCATAACCTAATGCATCCATATAAGCTTCATAAGCTTTGGATGCTCTTTCAATTATTTGTTCTCTCTCCTCTTGTGAATGTGGATGATTATGATTAGCGAAAGCAAGTTTTACATTAGACATATTTCGTATTATATTATATGTTGTTTAAAGTTCAATACATGTAAATAATAAAAATGAAAAATAATGCGGTATGTTATCTTTCTAATAATAAAAATACAGAAGAAATGGAAAGAAGATATAAATTATTACCCCAAAATACAGATAATTTTATTTTAACGGAAGAAAAACTTAATCTAATATATGGTCAAGATATAAAAACATGTAAATTTAATTCTGCAATTGAACATATATCATCACCTTTCGTAAGATGGACATATGTGAGTTTAATTTGTTTTTATGATATGTTTCCCAATTATGAATATTACTGGTTGCTCGAAGATGATCTTATTTTTAACGGTGATTTTTCAGTTTTTTTTAATGATACAAAAAATAGAGATGAGGATATAATTATTTGTCAAGGAAGATATAGGGGTACAGATAATGATTATTGGTTTGATTGCACAGAAAGTAAAATTCATAATTATGAGATAGATACACCCACTATAGGGGGACTTGTTGTAATACAACGTTGGTCTAATAAATTGGCATCTTTATTATCTAATTTACATAAAAATAAGATTTTTGGTCATTTGGAGAGCTTTCCTACAACTGTTGCACACAGGAACAACCTGAAGATTGGGTTTTTAGAAGAGATTTTCAAAGAACAAGCATATTACATGAAGAATTATTGCAATTATGATACACGGTTCAATTTAATAGATTTAGACCATTTACCCAAGAATACACTTGTTCATGCAGTAAAATTTTAAAGATTAATAGTATACAAAATTAATAAATAATATTGTATATCTATGGCTGACGTAACAATATCTCAATTAAGTCTAGTGGCTCCTAAAGGTGACGGCTTTATACCTATTTCTCAAGATAATAGTACCGTTAGGACTTTAGCTTCTAGTTTAACAGCAAATTGCTTATCAGAGAGCTCAAGATATAGTGTTGAGTATTTAGTTATAGGTGGAGGCGGGGGTGGTGGTCAGGATTATGCGGGGTGTGGAGGTGCTGGTGGTTTTGTGGAAGGCAATATGTATATTAATGTAGGGGATAAATATCAAGTTGTTGTCGGTAGAGGGGGAAGAAAAGATTTACAATCATACTGGAATGAAAATGGTGGTGATTCCATTTTTGGATCTATCAGAGCGTTTGGTGGTGGCGCAGGACAGTCCAATACCAATAGAAGACAAGCAAATAATGGTGGGTCGGGCGGAGGGTGTGGTTATCAATATGATTATATCGGATACGGTATTGATGGTCAGGGGTATGAAGGTATTATAGCTGGTAGTTTTGGATATACCGCAGGTGGTGCAGGGGGAGGAGCTGGTGGCCCGCCTAGTCCTTCTACAAGGTATATAGGGGGGCCAGGTAAATATTCGTCCATTACTGGGACAAATACATTGTATGCAAGTGGGGGCTCACATTTAGGTAATCTCGGATCTACAGGTAGGCCTGATGCTGCCCCTAATACTGGGTTTGGTGGAAATGGTGCTTATGGTTCATGGAGTGTAAGTAATAACGGTAGTTCTGGTATTGTAATTATTGCGTATACCGGTACACCTCGAGGTACAGCTTATACATATCAAGGAACGACAGTGCCTGCTGATACAGCATCTAGGCCTGGCTATACAGTTCATAAATTTTTACAGGGAGGCTATTACATAGCTTAGTTTTATGGCAGACGTAACTATATCTGAATTGACTCGAGGCATACCTTCTGGTAATAATTTACTTCCTTACAGCACAGGTTCCAATACCTTGGGTGTACCGGTAAGTGCATTATTTCAGAATACAGAATGTGTGGCAATTGGAACAACTACACCATTAACTTTTACCAGACTTCATATACAGGCGCCTCAAGAAACAAATTTATTTCAAAGCACATCCGTAACACAACATCAGTTAAACTCTCATTTAAATGGTAATGGCGCAAACTTGTATTGTGGTGTTGAAGGTTCTTCTTCAGGTAGAACTGATGTGACAGGCACACTTGATAATGCATCTTATTTTGGCTCTAGAACAGCTCATGCTACACAATTTATAACAAACAATTCAGCGAAAATGACAATAAGTTCGGCAGGCTATGTAACCACACCCTATCAACCAGGATTTAAAGCAACAATAATTTCCGGTACAGTATCTACCGGACAAACAGTTTTATGGAATTCTGTTGAATATCAGACACCGGATAATTCTTTTAATACATCTACCGGTGAATGGACAGTACCTCAGACAGGAAGATATTTAGTGTGTATTGGCTTATTATCACCAAGAAATGCAACTGCCGGGGATTGGTATGTTGATCTAAACGTAAATAATACAGTAGCTACCGGGGGTAGATTTTATACATCTAAGGCTGGTAATGCTAACGTTAATATTGGCGTACATGTACAAGTAAATGGAAGTGGTATTTATAAATTAAATGCGGGCGACAAGATAAAGACTATATTAACTTCCGGTATCGGTGATGTTATAGTTTCATCATTACATAATTTATTTTGCGCGGAGTTGTTAGGATAATTTTATAGCAGA
>Ga0209401_1000490_pt1 | contig 26698 bp, 37 predicted proteins | sample M_140807_MF_Meta_FD_187318 | JGI IMG/M metagenome (GOLD analysis project Ga0209401, IMG submission 187318) | Freshwater microbial communities from Lake Montjoie, Canada to study carbon cycling - M_140807_MF_MetaG (SPAdes) (version 2) | ecosystem: Environmental > Aquatic > Freshwater > Lake... | reverse complement strand
GACCGTGCAATGGCACTGCGCTGGATTCACGAGGCTGAGGATACCGATGGTGACGATGAGTACCTTTGCTACACTGTTGGCATCCCTTATGGATATTTCAAATGACATTCACTTTAACTACCCCAACTGGTAAGGTCATGCAGTTCTATTTGCAAAGCATGGCTGAAATGTATCAATTATTGTACCAAGGCACAATCACTAAAACCTCTGCTTGACATTAATTCAGGCAGTTGCTATAATCTTTTTATCGTAGTTTTTTCAACAGGAGTAAGAAATGGCTCAAGTATCTGACAATCTCACCGTTACTAGTGTTCAGGCCCGTAAGGCAATTCTCAAGGCTTTCAAGGTCAAGCGTCCCGTGTTTCTCTGGGGTCCTCCCGGTATCGGTAAGAGTGAGGTAGTTTCCGAAATCACCGAGGAGCTCGGTGGTTTTATGATTGATTTGCGTATGGCACAAATGGAACCCACTGACATTCGTGGTATTCCCTTCTTCAATAAAGACATTGGTAAGATGGACTGGGCTCCCCCAGTTGATCTCCCTGACGAGGATCTTGCTAGTCAGTATCCAATCGTGGTTCTGTTCTTGGATGAGATGAACTCGGCTGCCCCTGCTGTACAGGCTGCAGGGTATCAGTTGATTCTCAATCGCCGTGTTGGTAAGTACAAGCTTCCTGATAACGTGGTTATTGTTGCGGCAGGTAACCGTGATAGTGACAAAGGTGTTACTTATCGTATGCCCATGCCCCTTGCTAATCGGTTTTTGCATATTGAAATGCGCCCCGATTTCGCTTCTTGGCAGAACTGGGCAGTTAACAAAGGCATTCACAAGGATGTGGTTGGTTATCTGTCGTTCGCTAAGCAGGATCTCTATGACTTTGATTCAAAATCCTCTAGCCGCGCATTCGCTACACCCCGTAGCTGGTGCTTTGTCAGCGATTTGCTGAATGATGAAGAGGATACGGACTCTGATACCCTGTTCAACTTGGTAGCAGGTAGTGTTGGTGAAGGTCTTGCTGTTAAGTTTATGGCACATCGTAAGGTTGCAGGTCAGATGCCCGAGCCTAGTGATATTCTCGCAGGTAAGATCAAGGAACTACGTGTCAAGGAAGTGTCAGCAATGTACTCCCTCACGATTAGCCTGTGCTATGAATTGAAGGACGCATTGGACAATAAACGTGTCAACACCAAACAGTTCCACGAAATGGCTGATAATTTCTTCAGCTATATCATGGCTAACTTTGAAACTGAGTTGGTTGTGATGGGTGCGAAGGTTGCTCTGAAAACGTATCGTCTTCCGATCGAACCCAGTCAGTTGAAACATTTTGATGACTTCCACAAGAAGTACGGCAAGTATATCGTAGAAGCAGGTAACTAAAGAAAGGGGAGTCTCCTCCCCTTTCTTTATTTGACAATTAAATACGGTGTATGTTACAATATAGCATATATACGATAAAGGAGTGAAGATGAGCGACGTTATTGCCCCAACTAAAAAGCGCAAACGCAGTAAAAAATTTGAAAACTTGGTCGGTCCTACCGATGCCAAAGTAGACTTCAATGCCCGTGAGCGGTTGGTAACTGCCCGCATTGGTCTGCTTCTCCGTCATTCATTTTTTGGCAACCTTGCGACTCGGATGCAATTGGTCAACGCTGATGAATGGTGCTCTACGGCCGCAACCGACGGTTTGAAGTTATACTACAATTCTCGGTTCATTATGATGCTCAAGCCCAAGGAAGTTGAATTCTTGGTGGGGCACGAAGTACTACATATAGTATATGATCATATTGGTCGTCGAGGCACCCGTGATCCCCAACTTTGGAACATTGCTGATGACTACGCCGTTAATGCCGATCTGAAACGGCATAAGGTCGGGGAATTCATCAAAACGGTTCCTTGCTTGTACGAAGCAAAATATGACGGTAAGTCAGCCGAAGAAATCTATGATGACCTTTACGATAAGGTAGAAAAGATTAATGTCGAGGATTTGATCGACCAAATGATTGATGATCATATGGAAGGTGAGGAATCCCATGATGGTGAAGGCGAAGAGGTTGATGGTAGCGGTAAGGGCAAAAAGCGTCCTAAGATGAGCCCTGAGGAACGTGAACGTGTTCGCCAAGAAGTAAAGCAGGCTATTATCAATGCTGCACAAGGTGCTGAGGCAGGTTCTATTCCTAAAGGTGTTGAGCGGCTAATCAAACAACATACTAATCCAGTAATGCCTTGGCGTGAATTGATTCAAACTAACTTGACAAGTGCCATTCGCACCGACTTTAGTTTTATGCGTCCCAATCGTCGCGGTTGGCACATGGATGCTATCATGCCTGGCATGACCCCGGGTGAAGAAATTGATGTTGTAGTTAGTCTTGATATGTCAGGGTCTATTACTGATAAACAAGCTCAGGCATTCTTGGGTGAGATTGCCGGTATGATGGATGCATTTGATGGATACCGAGTGCATGTATTCTGTTTTGATACAGAAACTTATAACCCACAGGACTTTACTAGCGAAAACTTGGATACAATTGATTCATATGAACCAGTTGGTGGAGGTGGCACTGATTTTGATTGTATCTTTAGTTATCTTAAAGAAAACGCAATTGTACCCAAGCGTTTGATTGTGTTCACAGATGGCTACCCTGGTGGTAGCTGGGGAGACCCTGACTACTGTGATACTACATGGATCATTCACGGTGACAAGGATCCAAATCCCCCGTTCGGTACATTCGCAATTTATACTGAGGATTGATTTGATATATGAATCCCCCGATAAGGGGGAAACTATATATGCTAGGAAAGCGGGATCTACAGAAAGAGTGTTAATATCAATGAGTGAAAAGGCTTGGTCTCGTATCAATGAACAAGAGCAAGCCGAAGTTTGGAAAGATATAAGAGAATTAGCAAAAACAAATCCATCATTAAATGATGTATTAGATAGGTTGTTAGTAGTTTATAACCTTATCAAAAAAGAAAATTCACTATGATATATATTGGTACTAGTTTGGGCGGTTGCTTACAAAGTATCCTAAGGGGCGAAGTGTCTGAGGACCAAGTTTTGATGATTATTACTAGGACTAAGTGTGAAACCTATGAGCAGTATGTTGGGGTAATTAAGTTGTATTATGACGAAGGTAATCAGTACGCTAGGAATTCTCAAAGGTACGACTTCTCAAGATTTGATTTTGAAACTGTCTCAGACTTAGCTGGTAAACTTTATAATTCAGGTAGGATTCACCAACCCAGGCTGTATTCAGATGGTCAGTATTTACCTATTACCTTTGCTTTTCAAGACCTTTGGTTAGAAGTAGTGCCAACCAATACAAACTCTTCACCCGCAGTACTAGATGCGTATGAAAAATATAAAATGCTAGCCACACTAACTCAATGACGGATATTGATTTTACAACTTGGTTTAGTACTAGGGAAGTTTCTTTCAAACCTCCACATTTCGTTACGACTAGTACCCATGTTACCGAAGAATCTAAATTTTGGATTCTTAATAACCTTCGAGGTAGGTTCGCATTAATTGAAGCTAGTGATTATATAACAAGAAATAAGAAATTTGTTCCTGCATTTGAAGACCCTAAAGAAGCAATTCTTTATGAGTTGGCTTGGTCTTGATAAATTTTTACTGTACAGTAAAAATCAATTAAATAATCACATAATCAAGGAGAATATGATATGAGTTTTTTAAGACATGTTGGAAAACATGGTGATCGTAAGGTTGCAGTAATCTTCCGCGAAGTACCCGGTGAATCACATATGTGTTTAGTCACATATACAGAAACGTTGAATATGCATATTCATGATCCACTTATTAAATGTATTGAAAGTGATATTGGACAGAATAGTCAAAATTTAGCTGATGCATTACATCGTACCTATACCAAAGATGGTAAACCTATTTTGCAAACTCTTCACCTTGAAGGACAATTGAAAAAGGTTCAAACTGCTCAAATTGTAATGACTCCTCAACCTAATACTCAGATTAGACTAGATGAATTGAATAAGATTTTAGATGAAATGCAACAGGGTGAAGAGGCTGTAAAACGATTAGCTGAAATGGATAAGAGCATGGGAATGCAAACCAAGTCTGAAGTTATCAGAAAGATGCGCGGACCACAAAATCCACCTGTTCAACCAAGCGGTGATGCATTAGGTGATCAACAATTAGCTAAACAGCGATTGGATCAAGCAATTAAGATGGAAAGTGAAGCACAAGGCCTTATGACTGAAGCAAAACGTTTAAAGGCAGAAGCAAGGTCACTTGATCCTAATGTATCACCTACTGGGGAAGCATCGATTGTGGTAGAGACCCCGGCACCAAAAGTAAAGAAATCAAGAGCTAAAGTGGTTGCATAATGTCACCTGAATTTATTGAAAAATGGGAACACATCCTTGAAGATGTAGAAAAACAAAAAATCCCTATTGGTTTTATTAAAAAAGTAGTAATTAAGTTAATAGGGAAGAAACAGCAAACTCTGAATATTGAGAAATTTTTAAATCAAGGTTTAGAACCAGAACAAGTAGAAGATTTGGTTAATAAAAGATTAACTGAATTAGATGATTTGGTAACCAGCGTAGAATTTATTCTGAATGTTCAAAGTATTGCCGATACAGTTCAACCTGAAACTGATAGATTACTTAACGGCCTATGAATTTGATTGTGGCTTGTGATCCAAAAGGTGGCATAGGTTACAAAAACAAATTACCTTGGAGTAAAATCGAAGGTGATTTGCTACGCTTCAAAAGACTAACACAAGACAAAACTATAGTCATGGGCCGTAATACTTGGGATAGTCTTCCAATTAAACCGTTACCCAATAGGTACAATGTAGTAATAACTTCAAGACCGCTTGAAGTACCTGATTCTATTAAAGTAATTACTAAGTTAGATGACTTTAAGTACTTACATGATCCTTGGATAATGGGCGGCGCTAATTTGATTAAATCCTGCTGGGAACAAATTACTAAAGTTCATTTGACTACTACCTTTGTTGAATATGCCTGCGATACTTTTATAGACTTAAGAAAATTACATAGCGAGTTTAGAATTTCTCATGAAGAGGTCCATAGTGACCATGCATATGAAATTTGGGAACGAGATTACCCTGACTATTGGAAATAAATGTGCAAATATATCTAGATTTACTTAAAGACATACTAGAGAACGGTGAAGATAAAGATGATAGGACTGGTGTAGGTACACTATCAGTCTTTGGTAGACAACTACGATTTGATTTGCGAAAAGGATTTCCTGCTATTACTACTAAAAAACTAGCATGGAGGGCGGTTGTTGGAGAACTATTGTGGTTTATTGAAGGTTCGTCCTCTGAGAGGCGTTTGGCCGAAATTACACATGGTACTAGAGATGGTACTGTTACTATTTGGACTCCTAATGCACTAGCACCTTATTGGAAAAATCGGGCTAAATTTGAGGGCGATTTAGGAAGAGTATACGGAGTACAATGGCGAGATTGGAAAGTTAATACTATTAAATCTTCTAAGCATTATGTACAGCATGGCAAGCTTGATAAAACACATTACGATTCGACCGTATTAGAAAGATCGGTTGACCAATTGGCAAATCTTATCAAAGGATTGATTGAAGATCCCAATGGTCGTAGACATATTCTTAGTGCTTGGAATGCAGGTGAACTAGATCAAATGGCATTGCCACCTTGTCATATGATGAGTCAATTTTATGTAAATAAAAATCGTGAATTGTCTTGTCACATGTATCAGAGGTCAGTGGATGTTTTCTTGGGTCTCCCATTTAATATTGCTAGTTATGCCCTACTCACTCATTTAATTGCTCATCATTGTGACTATAAAGTAGGTGAATTAGTTATTAGCACCGGTGATACTCATATCTATAAAAACCATATAGAACAAGTTAAAGAACAACTATCCCGCGAACCATTGCCATTACCTACATTAATGTTGCCTGTAGAAAAAACAGACATTTTTACAATGACTATGAATGATATTCACCTAGAAGGATATAATAGTCACGGGCCAATTAAAGCGGAGATGGCAATATGAAAGACTATATAGAAACTAAAGTACATTACTTCAGTGTAGGTGATGCTGAAGATCCTGATATCTATGCCGCTCAACCCCTTTGGGAATTTCAACAAACAGAAAAGGGTAAGTGGATTATGGAAAATTCTATAGAACTACCAACTTGGCATAGACACCTGGATCATGATACATTTGGTTATAGGTATTGTGTTACCGCTAAATTGCCCAGAGAAAAGTACACTTTTTTCAAGTTAAAATTTGATTAAATTATTTGAGGCAGATAAATATATGCATGTGGATATTATCTGTTTTACCTAGTTATGCCATACATGTTTTATTGTCAGTTGGTATTTTTGGAGTAATACTAGGGTTCGTATTAGGGTTTATACCATTCATAGGTAAATATAAACTCCCTATTCAGATTATCAGTATATTAGTACTAACTCTTGCCTTATACTTAGAAGGCGGGTTAGAAAATGAACGACTATGGCAGATGAAAGTAAAAGAAGTTGAAGCCAAAGTTGCTGTATCTGAAACTAAAGCTGTAGAAAAAACAGTAGAAATACAAGAAAAGATTGTCAACAAAACCAAAGTAATTAAACAAAAGGGCGATGATATAATCAAATATATTGATAAAGAAATCGTTAAAAAAGAAGAGATTATCAAGTATATAGAAAACTGCCCAGTACCACAAGAAATTATTGAGCAACATAACAAAGTTATAAACTTAACTAATCAATCTTCGGGAGAGAAGAAATGAAAAAGTTAATACCATTGATATTACTATTATCAGCCTGTGCTGCCACACCTGTTCCTATAGAGCGTAAATTTCCTCCATACCCCACAGCATTATCAGAAAAATGTGAACCATTAAAGCCTGTAGAAAATAGTGATAAGGTAGCAATTACAGACATGTTAAAAACAGTAGTAGAAAACTATGTAACATACTATAATTGTGCAACCAAAGTTGAAGGTTGGCAAGAATGGTATACTGAACAGAAAAAAATATTTGAAGATGTAAATCAAAAATAACTCATAAATACATTATGAGGTTATGAATTATGTCTACACAAGAAATCATTAATATAGGTACATCTCCTAACGATGGACAAGGTGATCCGTTACGTACGGCTTTCGCTAAAATAAACAATAATTTTACCAGTTTATTCAACACCACGTTTAGTACGTCCACTGCGTATTCTATAGGAAATTCTGCCAATCAAGTAATTTATACTGCTCCTGTTGCAACCTTTACACAGGCCATGCTTCAAATTAGATCAAGTAACCCATTAACATCAGATAGCCAAGACATTACGCTTTCAGCACAGATTACAAATGATAATGCTAGTGTAAGATTTACCGGTTATGGTACTACCATTAATGGAAATGCAATTACTAATTATGATATGGATGTGTTCAATTCTAACGTCCGTGTACTAGTCAATCCTATTGGAAACGCTACTTTACTACATTTTATCTCTTCTCAGGTTACTTTTATTGGTGTTGATATTCCTGGTCTAAATCTACAGCTAGATGGTTACGTAGAAGGATTTGACATGTCTACAGAAAATGAATTGTTTATAACTACAGAGCAAGTATGAGAGCACATGAATTCATTACTGAGAGTTTACAAGAAAAATTAGTACCTGCTCAAGCAGGTGCTCTTCCTGCCACTTATATAATTCCTGAATTACCAAATCAAGATCCTTACCTACAGTACCGATTTTCAGTAGCAATTGCAGGTGCAAAAGGCGCTGAAAAACGTAAACAAGATGGTGTTAGCAGTATGTCTAGAGAAGGACCATTTGGTGAAAGCGAAATCGTAGTATCATATGGCCATGATGTAGGGCCTTACATTGATGATGCACTTAAAGCTATGGGTATGAAAGGTAAAAAGAGGGTAAGTACACCCAAAAGTGAAGAAACTAGCGATGTTACCAAAACTAGCCCAATGAAGCCATTTAAGGGTTACAAAAGGTGAGAGCAAAAGAATTCATTACTGAAAGAAATTTGTTCATCATCCCTGATTTAACTTCAGGAGATCCTTATCAAATTTATAGATTTGGGGTCGCTATCGCTAGAGCTAGAAGTGAGGAAGGTGATTGGGATAAAGTTAGGGATGGTCAGAAAAGAAATGATGGTGAGTTTTCAGGGGAAAGTCCTTTTAGTGAAAATGCTATAGTGTCAACACAGTATGAAGATGGATCAATAATAAATAAAGCATTAGGATATATTAATATTCCTGGTGGAAAAAAAGCAGTGCCAATGTCATCTGGGTATGAATTTTCACCTGAAAATAAGCCTAGCCCAATAAAACCGTTTAAAGGATATGCAAGATGAGAGCAACAGAATTTATATTTGAAGCTACAGCAGACGATGGATCGCATGGTAAGAAAAAAGGTAAATTGCATTCAGATGCAAAATCGGTTATGGGCATGATTCATAGAGTAGCCGGTACTGCTGATAGAACTTATGATTTAAATCGTGCTATGATGGCAGTTGCAAGTTCAAATGGAAAAGCATTTAGTCATGAACCAACTGGAGAAAGTTGGGTTGGTAGAAGTAATATGGCTGCTCCTTACACTAAAGAAGAGCATGATATGTTGCACCATGCTTATACTTCTATCGGTACCCCAGTTCAATCAGCAACAGATGATGACAGAAGAGAACCGGACTTTATTAATAAAGTAAGCCCACATAAGCCCTTTGCTGGTTACAAAAGAAAATAAATCAACACTCATCATTGAGAATAAGTAATTTGTATAAATTATAAGGTTCTCAATGATTGATATTAATAACACCCTAGACCTAGTAAAACTTAAGTTTTATAATGACTATCTTTACCAATGTCACCTATATGATGAAGGCGAAAGTGGTTACCATAAACAGCTTACAGGCGAAATGGTAAAAAATTATGTTGACCCATTAAATTTACCTAAAGATGCTTTAATCTTAGATTTGGGATGTGGCCCGGGTTATTTCCTAGATGAAATGAAAGCTAGGGAATACACAAATTTAGTTGGGGTAACACTTAGTCCTAATGACGTTAGCCTTTGTGAAAGTAAAGGGCATACTATTAAAAAATATGACTTATCATTTTTACCACAAGAACAGGGTTATTATGATGAAAGCGTAGATTTTATATTTCTTAGACATGCACTAGAGCATAGCCCATATCCAATATTCAGTTTAATGGAATATAACAGGGTTCTAAAACAAAATAGTAAGATTTATATTGAAGTACCTGCTCCTGACTGTGAGAGAAAACACGAATATAATTTGAACCATTATAGTATTTTTGGTGCTGCTCAGCTATCAGCATTGCTTGATCGTACTGGATTCAATGTTGATACCTTTAATATATTAGAGTTTAATTTAGAAATTCCCAATGATGAAGGTGAAACTACTCCTGTTAAAGAAAGGTTTTTTTGCATATTGGCCACTAAAGCTAGGCCTCTAGACATAAAATAAAACGATAAATACTCTCTATATGAGAGTATTTTTATGGCTAGCCGTAAAATTACATAAAGGAATACAATATGAAACCTAGTGAGATATTACGTAACTTAGCCGACATGATTGATGCAAAACAGCAATCAGAAAGACCAATTGGTGCCCCTGGTAGATTATCACCTAGAATAATGCCTCAAGAGCCTGAAGTTGAAATGGCTGATGATTATGGTTGTGATGATGATTTAGCACATCAACCTGATGATATTATGATTCCTCCATTGCAACTGAAAATAGAATTATTAAAGAAAGCCACTGGTGTTGAAAGCGTATATGATGATGAGGAGTGTGATGAACAAGATCCAAAGTCTCATTCATATGATGAACTAGAGCTTATAAAAAAGAATGCTGGGCTTAATCCAGTAGTACTGGATGCATTAGGCGATGACGAACCTTTAGACGTTTAAGGAGTTACTATGAGTAATGGTAACACCAACAATACAGTTTTTATTCAGAAACTATTTACTAGCCGTGATAACTTCGTAGACGGCAATGTACAGGAAGCTACTGCTAATGCAGCAAATTTTGTAGGTCAAGAAGGCCGTATTTGGTGGAACCCTGACTTAAATGCATTCTATTATAGTGATGGCAATACCCCCGGTGGATTTCTAATTAACGGACCTGTTGGTAATGGTCAACCAGGCGGTCCAGTAAATGCAGTACAAATTAATAACGGCGATGGGAACTTTTATGGTTCTGCTAATTTTATTTTTGATGGCAGCAATGCCAATCTAGCAGGAAATGTCAACGCTAGTTATTTTATAGGTAACGGGTCACAACTTACTGATATTAATACTAATAAAATTTTTAATGATACCAGTTATGCTAACATAGAGAACCCAAATGGTAATTTAGAAGTCAATATCAACAGTTATAGTTGGATTTTTGACAGTACCGGTAATTTAACTGTACCGGCTAATTCAACTATTAGTCCTTTATCTGATGATCTTACCTTAGATGCTGGTGGAAACGTTTATATCAAATCCAAAGGTCATACATTCTTATTTGATAGTGACACTGTAGGTAGATTAATAATGCCACCAAGTGGCATTATAGCAGTTGATGATGCTGTAGGAAACGGATTAAACTTATTTGTAGGCAATACTAGTACTGAAGTTGGTAATACTTGGAACTTTGGTGTAGCTGGTAATTTAACATTACCAGATGGCTCTACAATTATTAATGGATTTATCTCAGGTGCTCCGGGACAGGCAGCCGGTATTACCAACGGTGACACAGGTTATCAACAATTCTATGCCCAGGATGACGGAGCCTATGTACAAACCAGTGTAGGCAATGCTGGCATAGTATTCAACACTTGGCAATTTGGACTAGATGGCAACCTAACAACGCCTGGTAATATTATTATAGATGTAGCCGGAAACGCTAACGTAAGTTCCGATTCAAATATCAACATTATTTCCAATGGTAATATATGGAATTTTGGTACAGATGGCAATTTAACACTGCCTGGTAACGGTGGTATTACCTTTGCTGATAATACTTACCAAAATACAGCCTTCAATGATACCAGCGCAGTTACCAGTGTAACAGTTGGTGTTGGCCTATCGCAAACTACTACAGTAGGTGATGTTGGTATAGACGCTATCGGTGTACAGAGCATCACCGGTACAGCAAACAGAATCATTGTCACTGATTTAGGTGGACAAAATTTCAACATCAGTGCCCCGCAGGATTTGAACACAAGTTCAACCTTGACTTTTGCTAACTTAACAATTACCGGTAACTTAACAGTCAACGGTACGACAACCACTGCTAACAGTGCTAACCTAGATAGCAAAGTATTATACTTGGCAGCTAACTCAACAAGTAACAGTCAGATTGATCAGGGTGGTATTGTTCTTGGTAACAATAGTTCAAGTTACAAAGTAAGTATTCTTTATGACTTACCAAACAATGCATGGAACACCGACGGAGCTAATTTAACAACATTGGATTTTAACGCAGCCAACGCCAGCATTGATTTCTTAAATGTTCAGAACGGTGGACATTTTGGATTATTAAACGAAGCATTAGACTATCCAAATGCCTATGTTCAAGTAGATGCCAATGTCAACAGTTATAGTCAAATCATAAGTCAAAATCATAGTCTTGGTACACAAGCATCAAGTGACTTAGTTTTAGTAAATGACATAGGTGATGATGGTAATCATTTCATTGATTTAGGTATTAATGGCAGTAACTATACTGATCCGGCATTCAGTAGCACATTAGCAAATGATGGTTATTTGTACATGAATAAGGGCAATCTAGTCATTGGTACTGACACGGCAGCAAAAACTATTAAGTTTGTAGCAGGTGGTACTACAAGCAATGACATTGTTCTAACAATCAGTAATACTGGTTTGGTAACGCCGGGCAATTCTCAAGCAAATTACTTTATTGGTAACGGTAGCCGACTAACAGGTTTACCAGCTGGTAACATTGTAGGTCAAGTTGCAAATGCTCTTGTTGCAGGTACTGTTTATACAAATGCTCAACCAAATATAACTAGTGTAGGTACACTAACTGGCTTGACAAGCAATGGTGTGGTTAACTTTGCTAATGCCAGCAACGTTAATATTGGTTCTGTAGCAAACCTACATATAGCAGGTGGTGGTGCTAATTATATTTTACAGACTAACGGGTCAAATACTTTAAGTTGGGTAGTTAATCCTGGTGTTGGTGCAATTACTACTATATTACCCAATGCATTAAATAGTAGCAATCATATTGCAGCAACTACTGTAGGTAATACGGCTACCATCATTACAGATGCTACTACAGCAAATACAGCAAATACAATTGTAGTGCGTGATGCTAACGGTGCTATAAATGTTAGTGGTTGGACAGTTGGTACGCACTTAACAGCAGTAAACTACACCGCAACTAATAGTGATTATTGGATTGGTACTACAACTAAAAATAAAACTATCACATTACCCAACGCAGCAAACGGTGCTTCAACCGGTCGTCAATATCAAATTGCCGATGCAGTTCACACAGGCAACCCTGGCACTACTATTGCCGCACAAAGTCCTGCTACAGTAGTCGGTAATCAACCTAGTCAACAGGGTCAAATAATAATTGCTACTTATGTGGGTACAACTTGGTATTTGAATTAATTATGTTCGATCCATTCCAACAAGCAAAAATACAGCGTAGTTATTCTAAACTCAGGGACACAGTTCCTGAGAAGGACATGTCTCTTGACGATTTAAAAAGATTAAGTGGAGCTGGTAAAATTACTGGTGAATCAGCAACCGTAGACCATGAACTAAATGCTAAAAAAGCACAATATATTCGTGAGAATAATATCAAACCTGGTGATCAAGCTTGGTTCAAAGTTATGTTTGCAAAACCACATCTTACAGGCGAAGATCCTTTTTCCAAATAGTACCCGTTACTAAATAATTGTATGAGCGGAACTTCTACATTAGTAAAAACACCGTATGTAAAAACCAAGTTCGCAACACAAAAACAATTAGAAGATTTTATCAAGTGTTGTGATCCAGTAACCGGTTATCTATATTTCATGGATAACTTCTTTTACATACAACATCCTACCAAAGGCAGCATGGTTTATCACCCATGGGCTTATCAAGAACGGTTAATTCATACATATCATAACTATCGTTTTAGTATTAGCTTGATGCCTCGTCAAAGTGGTAAAAGTACCAGTGCAGCAGGATATTTACTTTGGTATGCCATGTTTAATCCTGACTCTACTATTCTTATAGCAGCACATAAGTATACCGGCGCACAAGAGATTATGAACCGCGTGAGGTATGCATATGAAAACTGTCCTGATCATATTAAAGCAGGTGTTACTACATACAATAAAGGTTCATTAGACTTTGAGAATGGTAGTCGTATAGTATCAGCAACTACTACAGAAAATACTGGTCGAGGTATGTCTATCACACTACTTTACCTCGATGAGTTTGCATTCGTTAGACCTAGTATTGCTGAATTATTTTGGACTTCTATTACTCCTACTCTATCAACCGGTGGTAAAGCAATTATCACCAGCACACCCAATAGTGATGAAGACCAGTTTGCTCTTATTTGGAAAGGTGCTAATAAAACAGAAGATTCATACGGTAATCAAACTGAACTAGGAGTCAATGGCTTTAAAGCCTATAGAGCATATTGGCATGAGCAACCAGGTAGGGACCAAAAATGGGCTGATGAGATGAAAGCCCAATTGGGAGAAGATAGATTTAATCGAGAAATCGGCGGGGAATTTATTATCGCAGATGAAACTCTTATCAATCCAAATACACTGATTGAATTAACAGGTATAGAACCTATACAAAGAATGGGCCAAGTTCGTTGGTATAAAAAACCAGAGAAAGGTAACATATATGTTGTTGGTTTAGATCCTAGCTTGGGAACTGGTGGAGACCCTGCAGCGATTCAAATCTTTGAAGCAAATACTACTAAACAAATTGGAGAGTGGAAACACAATAAAACTGACATTCCTAACCAAGTTAAATTGTTAGCACAGATTAACAAATATATTGTAGAATGTACCAATGAACCCAACAACCTTTATTATTCAATAGAAAATAATAGTATAGGTGAAGCAGCACTAGTATCAATCAATGAATATGGTGAATCAAATATCAGTGGTATATTTTTAAGTGAACCTGGTAAAAAACGTAAAGGATTTAATACTTCACATAAAGTAAAATTAGCTGCCTGTGCTAAATTTAAAACTCTATTAGAAAGTAAAAAATTACAAATTAATAGTAGAAGTTTAATATCAGAATTAAAAACGTTTATAGCCAGTGGCGGAAGCTATGCGGCCAAAATAGGCGACCAAGATGACTTGGTAATGAGTACTTTACTAGTTGTTCGTATGCTACAACAACTGGGTGACTATCATTATGAATTAGAATCACATATGAGAGACCATGACGAGTTTATAGCACCGCTCCCATTTTTTGCGGTATTAAATTAAAAATTCAGATAAATACTATTACTATGCCTATACAAACTGATACTCTTAACCGTGGCCTTTATGATTTACTAACCGTAAGATACGACGACGTAACTCCATTGGATTCCGAAGAAAAAACTACATCACCTGAAGAAGCCGATATTTTCAGATTTACTTTTGAAAAAGATGGTAAAGCATATGGTAAAGTTTATGTTACTATTGACAACAGTAGAAATTTAGTACTATATTATGGCGATGAAATAGAAGATAGCCCTGATACTAATACCTCAGGAACTGAATTTAGTGATAGTTGGTCAAGTTTTAGAAATATGCTTAAGCAGTGGTCACAACGTAAGCAACTAGATTTTGAATTGAAAAATAAAAATCATTTATCTAAGGATATGGCTCAAAGAACATATAATAAAGAAAAAGAAAATTTAGGTGAGAGTTATTATCCAATGGGTAAAAGAGGTAGCTATAGTGATGCTGTGCCCAATGTTAAGATAATTATTCAGCATACTCGCCAAATTGGTGAAGGTGAGCAAAGGTATCGTAATATAGATAAGATATTTGTAGAAAACACAATGGGTGAAAGATTTGCTGTGCCAAGTAACAAGCCTGGTATAGCCAAAGTATATGCTAGACATATTGCTGAAGGTGGTTCACCTTATGATGATAGAGGTCGTCATATTACTTCACTTGTAGAAGAATATACAAAAATGGCTGGCTTTGTTAGAGCCACTAAAAATAAACAGTTTAATGAATCTACCAATATATTGATACAAGAGGGTGTTAATCATTATCAGGCATTAAGAGAAACACTAAGCAGAATGATCGGCCGTCGTGGTTATAATGCATACTTTGAATCATGGCAACCTATCCTAAGTGAAGAAATTACAGAAGAAGTTAGTCTTAACGAGCTATTTGTTCAAGAAACAATTGATCCTAGAATTGAGTCAGTAATGCCAATTCTTTCTAAATTATATAAAAAGGTAAGTGAAATGAAAGAAATCAATCAATTAGAAGAGTGGGCTGATAGCATAATAAATGAATATAAACAAGGTGATGATACCGGTTATATTCGTTTATTAAAAAGTAAATTACAATCAGGTAAACCATTAACTTCTCAAGAAAAAGAAACCCTTAGAGCGTATCTTGCAGCTATGAATTTAGGATTAAAAGAAGGTGAAACGTCGTCCAATCCAATGGGAATTCCTGAATCTGAGCTTGATGAAGGCAAGGGAGCTATAAGAAAGTTCTTAGCTGGTTTAGGAATCGTAGGTGCATTGGGAGCATATATTAGTAGTGAAGATGAAGCCATACTACAAAAAATGGCTGTGAAATATGACCAAGCACAGACTTTGGAACAAAAAGCACAAATCAAGCGAGACATTGAAAGAGTTACCAAAGGTAGTTTAGTCAGAGAAGATATGGTGGAAAAAGGTTTAGATACTAGTTGGATGAATGAAAAACAAAAAAAGTTTTATGATATGAATCCTAGTTTCACAGATACCAGTAAAGAAGTAAAAAGTTTAGGTAATAGACTAGCAACTAGAGTTAGCCCAGCTGGCGGTATTCCTAAAGTTGGAAAGAAACCAATTATACCGTTTGAATCCCAAGATATGAAAGAGAGCAAATTTTTCAACTCCGATAATATTTTTGCAAAAGATGGAGAACTTTGGAATAGAACAATAGAAGGCGGCTCAGGAACTAAACAAGACCCATATACAGCAAAATTTAACGAACCGCTTAGGGTACTTGCTGTATTGATGCGTAGTCTTGCTCTACAGATGGATGGAAAAGATCCCGGGGACCCAAGTCAATTTGGACCAACTCCCAATAAGTTATACTACAAATTTAACAATCAATTATATATGGGTGACGGCACTAATAAAATAATGTCAGTAGACAAGACTGACCATAAAGGTGTGGCGGAAGACCTTGATGCTAACCAAAAGCGTGTTGGACAATTGGGCCCATATGAAAAGGTTGGCCCACAGGGCGCTGTAGGCAAATTGGTTGGTGGTGAAAGTATTAGAGAAGGTCAAGAAGACCTAGATACTATCAAACGATTATTGGGCGAAGGTGTAGCAGGAGAATTAGCAGGTGGCACATTAGGCGGAGCCAGCGGCGCATTAGCTGGATCAGCTTTGGGAGCATTAGCCGGCGGTCCAGCAGGAGCCGCACTTGGTGGAGTTTTAGGTGGTGCTGCAGGAGGAACCGCAGGACAAATGATGGGAAGAGATTCAGCCGATGACAATAAATTATCTGAAGACCAACTTAATGAGTTTGCCTTTCTTGCACCTGCATTAGCGGCTGGCGCAAGAGCATTATTACCATTATTGTCTCGTGCAGGTCCTGCATTAGGCCGTATGGCATCTACCGCAGGAAAAGCCGGTGCTGAAGTGGCTGGTAAAGCAGCCACTGGAGTTGGTAAAGGTGCTTTAGAACTTGGTAAGTCAGCAGCACAATCAACAGCTCAAAATGCAGGTAAAGTTGGACTAGGGGCCGGTATTTATTCTATGGCAGATGAGATTGGTAAATCAATTCCTCAAGGACTGAATAAAGTTTATACTGATGCAACATCCGCAGCAAGCGCATTAACTACCATTCTTGGTAATGCAATCGATGGTAAAACTATTGGTGATCTAGCAGCGGCTGCGGCTAAATATGCAATACCATTAGGTATGCTATTAGCCGTATTGTACGGTGGTAAAAAACTTATTGACCAAGTAATGACTGAAGGGGAAGATGATAGTAGTATGGGATCAATTGGTAAAACATTTGAAGGTCAAGAAGACCTAGATACTATCAAACGATTATTGGGTAAATAAACTTCTAAAAAACCGCACAAAAAAGTGCGGTTTCCCATATATGGGATAAATATATATTGACATGTCGCTGTGAGTATCTTATACTTACGATGTGTTAGTCGCATTGGCATGCGGCGAATAGTAAACAAAGAGACCATCTCAATTTTTATATAAGGAGAAAATAAAATGGCCACACTTCAAGAAATTAGACAGCGTATTCAAGCACAAGAAAACAAAGCTAAGGGTTCTAATACCCAATCAGATAATTCAATTTATCCCCACTGGAACGCAGACGAAGGTACGACAGCTACCGTTCGTTTCCTACCAGATGCGAATCCTTCAAATACGTTCTTTTGGGTAGAACGTCAAATTATTAAACTTGCCTTTAATGGTGTAAAAGGTAGTACCGATTCCAAACGTGTTGAAGTACAAGTGCCATGCCTAGAAATGTATGGAGATTCTTGTCCTATTCTAGCAGAGATTCGTCCATGGTACAAGGACGAGACTCTTAAAGAAATGGCTAACAAATATTGGAAAAAGCGTTCATACTTGTTTCAAGGGTTTGTACGTCAAAACCCAATTGGTGATGACAAAGTTCCCGCGAATCCTATTCGTAGGCTCATTATCTCCCCGCAAATCTTTACTATCATCAAATCTTCATTGATGGATCCTGAAATGGAAGAATTGCCAACTGACTATATGCGTGGTCTTGATTTTAACATCAAGAAAGCTAGCAAAGGTGGTTATGCTGATTATTCAACTTCAAATTGGGCACGTAAAGAAAGTGCCTTGACTCAGGCTGAACAAGATGCTATTGAAGCCCATGGTCTTTTCAATCTTACTGAGTTTTTGCCTAAAAAGCCAAATGAGGCTGAGTTGCGTATTATCAAAGAAATGTTTGATGCTTCAGTAGATGGTCAACCATATGACAATGATCGTTGGGGATCATACTATCGTCCATATGGGCTAGAAGCACCTGTTGGTAATGGTAGCCAAGCAGTTGCTACTGAAGCCAAGGTTGATCATAAACCCGTAGAAGCAATTGAAGACGATGAGTCTGTTGCTTCGGCTGAGCCTATCTCAATTCCTAAAGCACCAGCTGGTGACAAGGCACAAGATATATTGGCGCTAATTCGGGCCCGTCAGAATAAGCCTGCTTAAGTAGAGAGGGGAGGGTATATACCCTCCCTATACAGGAGAATAACATGACATTACCAGACGAAAGATATCGTGCCTTAAAGCAGGGTAAAAAACTATTAGAAGAACTATGTGATCCGGGTCGTACTCCCCGTGTTCCTAGTTTGGTCAGAGATAAGGCTAGAACAGCACTTAGGCACTTTCCTAGCGATTATGAAATTGACCGTATGGCTGATCAATGTCCCGAGATACTTGATAATCAACCATTTAGTGTGTATAATATTGGATTAAACAGATAATAAGGAAAACTATTATGTCAAAATTAAGCAAATTAGATAAAGTAAATGAATCAATCACTATCAATCGTTATGACAATGGTTGGATGGTTGAAGTAGGCGGTCGTAATGATGAAAGTGATTGGACACACTGTAAGATTGTATGTAATTCAGAAGAGGAAGTTCTTGATGTAGTTAAAGAATGGAATACAATGGATTTGGACAGTTAAGATGACGAAACCATTTGATGTAGGCAAATTCCGTAAGGAAATAACAAAAAGTATCGACGGTCTATCAATTGGGTTTAACGACCCTACTGATTGGATCTCAACAGGAAATTATGCTCTCAACTACCTCATTAGCGGTGATTTTAATAAAGGCGTACCTCTTGGTAAAGTTACTGTCTTTGCCGGAGAGTCAGGAGCGGGAAAAAGTTTTATCTGCTCAGGAAACCTCGTTAGACACGCACAAGAACAAGGCATCTTTGTAGTCTTAATTGATTCAGAGAATGCATTGGATGAAGCATGGCTACACGCATTGGGTGTAAGTACTGACGAAAGTAAGTTGTTGAAACTTAACATGGCAATGATTGACGAAGTAGGTAAAACTATTTCTATGTTCGTCAAAGATTACAAAGCAATGCCAGAATCAGAACGACCAAAAGTATTGTTTATCGTTGATTCATTGGGTATGCTATTGACACCAACTGACGTTAATCAGTTTGAAGCAGGTGATATGAAGGGTGACATGGGTCGTAAACCTAAAGCACTAACAGCACTTGTTCGCAACTGTGTTAACATGTTCGGTAGCTTAGGTATTGGATTAGTTGCTACTAATCACACATACGCAAGTCAGGATATGTTTGACCCAGATGATAAAATCAGTGGTGGACAAGGTTTCGTTTATGCTTCAAGTATTGTTGTTGCTATGAAGAAATTGAAACTTAAAGAAGATGAAGATGGTAATAAGATTAGTGAGGTACGAGGTATTCGTGCGGCATGTAAGATTATGAAAACTCGCTATGCAAAACCATTTGAAAGTGTGCAGGTTAAGATTCCTTATGAAACAGGTATGAGTCCTTATTCAGGTATGCTTGACATGATTGAGAAGGCTGAACTTGTTAAGAAAGAAGGTAACAGTTTAGTGTATACGACACTTGATGGTGAAATCATTAAAAAGTTTCGTAAAGCATGGGAAGCAAACACTGACGGTTGCTTGGACAAAGTAATGAGTGAGTATAGTCAAAAAGCAACATCAAAGATAAGTAATGTAACATCTGACGAGGAGGCATAAAAGATGGGTTTAAATTTGGTATCAGAAATTTGGGAAGTGTTGCGTGAGCATATTGGTCCATATGACCGTGCAGAAGCCGCAGATACATTAGTCAACTATTTGATAGAAAATAACTTTGAAATAGAAGACATTAATGGTGCTTTTAAAGATAAAGAAATCACAAAAGCCTTAAAGGGTTATGCTGATGAAAATCTTATTACTGATGATGCACTTGATGAAGATTTCGATGACTATGATTTCAATGATGACGACCACGATGACTGGGATTAAATGAACTGGTACACACGTATCACGGTTGACTTGGCAGTTCTACCTGATTTTATTTCTTATTATGAATCAGAGTTAATATCTGCTAAAAATGAAGTAAAGGTTAGCGGCAATGTTGAAAAGAACATTGCCGCTATTCCGGGTACTACTGAGCATAGATTTAATCAACTGCAAGAAGTAGAAGCGGTACTCAACTACTTGAATATTCAATTAAAGAAGATTCGCCGAAAACATTTTCAAAAATATTTAGAAGCGTATAATAGAGCATTGACAAGCCGTGATGCTGAAAAGTATGCTGAAGGTGAAGATGAAGTAATTGATATGGAAGTATTGATTAACGAAGTAGCATTACTACGCAATCGTTGGCTTGGTATTATGAAGGGCCTTGAAGCTAAACAATGGCAGATGGGACATATTGTAAGATTACGAACTGCAGGAATGGAAGATATAATTATATGAGTTATCCAATTAATAATACTATGGCTGGACTTTCACTTGGACCCGATGTAATCACACTAGGGAATATAGCACCAATGACACAACTATCTATCAATTCAATTGGTAATATTTCTGTTGCTGAACGCCATTCTTTATTTGGGGTTTCTAACCGCACTAAAAAATATGAAGTAATAGAATCAGAAGAAGATATTCTAGTATTAAGTGTGGTGTGGCATAGATTGAGAAAGAAAAATAATAATAATACTTTTCCTAGACCACAACATCTAACTGATAATCTTTTGTTTCAATCTATTGAACCAGAAGATAGAGAACTTGCATCAAGTATTCGTAGCTATTATAGTAAAAAAATAATGGTGCTTACATTAAAGGATCAAAAATTAACATCCTTTAGAAAAGATTTAAATTCTTTTATTCATGGTGATGGTAAAATTTTTAAAGAATCTATTTTACCATTAGTATATCGTTTACCTGAATTTTACGAATATGATATTGGATTCGATGAAATTTGTTTTGAATCCACAAAACAGTTTGATTCACCAAAATATAAAATAGATAGTTTACGATTAACTCCAGTTACTAAATTAACTGTTAAAAAACGAAATGCCAAGTTTACCGAATATTGGTTAAAAGATAATGAAGGTAGATTATCTAAAATAGAAGTTCCATTAGATAATCAATTAACACATTTATGGAATCATTTTTTCGAACAAACTAATATTCCAATAATTGGTAATTTTAGGTATAAAGAAAGAGATAATATCAATTATTTCCATATTAAAAATTGGGAAATTGATTTCACAGCCCTCTAACCGCCGGCCAGTGTTGTATTTTTACAACACTGGGTTTCTTGACAATTAATCGATTTGGGTCTATAATAGAGACTTAAACAGTTAAACAACGGAGCGAAACATGAGAGCATATGCATTTTTGATGGTCACCGGATTCATTCTGACTTTTGGTGCTGTGGGCGGTATGGATAACGACGGCCCATTGTTAGATTGTGTGCTTATCGGCTTGCTTGGACTGGGCATTGCAGGTTGCGGTGTCTTGATGATGCGCCAAGAAGACAAAAATCAGTATTTTGGTTGACAGTAATTGGGTTTGGTGTTATACTAGATACTTAGACAGTTAAACAACGGAGCGAAATATGACAGCAGTTTACAACAGTTTGACAGAGCAGGAAAAGCGTGAAGTTCGTATGTACGGTGTGACCGAGGCCGGTATGCGTAAAGTAGTTGGTGAGCGTTTAAAGCGTACTACCCCTGCAATGATGGTTGCCAGTCTATTGTCTGATGTTCAGGAAATGATTAATTTGGAGTACGGCGAGGTTGATTCCATGCGAGCCGAGGACGCCCGTCAAGCCCTGAATCGTGCAAAATACATTCTTTTTGAGTACGCAGAGCAGGATGTTGCTTAAAAACAACACCCCAAATTTGGTTGACAATTAATCGATTTGGGTCTATAATAGAGACTTAAACAGTTAAACAACGGAGCAGATATGAAAATCGTCATCAACACTCAAATCCGCGAAAACTACGGTTCTGCCCTCACCCCCTACTGGAAGTTCAAGGGCGGTGACGTTTATGTTGTGCCCAATCTTACCCCGGCTCAAGTTCTTAAGGTTAAAGAGTCAGGTATCCCGACGTTAACGGCCCTCATTGAGGTACGTAACGAGGGTTTTGAGGAGTATGTGGTCGACTGGTACATCGCCGATGACGGTGACAAGGTAGCCCAAGAGTGGGAAACCCCGTTCGAACTCCGTTATGTTGGTGGACGTTGGATTGCTACCCGCAACATAGAGAACGATGAGTACGGTTACATGCGCCGTGAAATTCAACGCAAGACCGAAGAGTATGATATGCTCCCCGGCGGTGAGCGTGATAACTACCGTGCAGTTTTCACTATGCGTGATGGTCAGATACTGACCGACAAACAACTTAATGAATACTTTAACAAAGCCGCTTGAGGAGTAAGCTATGGGTTACAAGGTTGTTGCAGACAAATTTCAAATGGATCAAATGCGTACCAAGTACGGTCCTCGCAAGGGTCTTGAAGGTCCCTTCAATTTCTCAGGACGTGTCCTGTATTACGATAACAAGGAAGGTCAGTACTATGACCCTACTACAGATTTTTACGTGGAACAGGATGAAATGGACCTGATTCACAATCAATTGATTGCTAAACTTTAAAGGATAAAGATGTCAAAAATGGCTGAGTTGGATATGGAAATTCGGGATATGTTGGATGAGGGTTTTAGCCCGGTTTCGGTCTCGGTTAGGTTGAATATTCCATTGACTTTTGTATATGATGTACTGGATTCGGTTCAAGAAGATGAGGATTTAAGCCCCTTTAATACGGTCAATTCCTAAAAAACTTGACAATAAATCGTTTTGGGAGTATCATACATGTATCAATCAATGAAAGGTGCATGTATGAAGTTCAATTCTGTTGCTATTAATACTTTGTATTTTAAAGTTTCAGTTAAAAAACGTCCCTATAGTAATGAAGAAATTTGTTTACTGATTGCCGCAAGTGACTTTACAAAGACAAATAATAAAGGTAAAGTAATGCTAGGTAAAGTGTTGTTTTTTCGTGAAATGCCGCTTAGTACAGAGCCAGCAATTATCGATGCTCATATTGAGAATATTCGCAAACAAAACAATTTTGCTACAGCAGAAGTGTTGTGAAAAAACAACAGGCCCAAAATTTGACAATAAATCGATTTGGGCTTATAATACTTGTATAGATTAACTAACGGAGCAAATAAATATGTCAACGATTCGCATTCTTTCTGGTTCTTATCGCAATCAGCCAGTTGCAGGTGAAGTGTTTACACTTGTCAAGGGATTTCAGACAGGTAAAAAAGGTAACTATGTTACTGTAAAAAATGAGGGGCAGTTTGCTATTGCTATTAATGAAGTTAAAGTAAAAGTAGATTGTATTGATGATATTGAATTTTTGAATGGAGAACAAGTGGTGAGTAAAGCGATAGAATTTAAAACAAAGGCAGAAGTGCCCGCCGAGACTGAAGAAGTGGCAATGGATCGTATTGCTGAACGTTTCAGTATTCTTGATGAAATGGCCCGTGCATGTATCAGTGGTGACATTCGTGCTATGATTGTTGCAGGCCCCCCGGGTGTCGGTAAGTCATATGGTGTTGAAACACAAATGGAAAAGGCTAGCATGTTTGACAAGATTGCTGGCAAGAAGGTCCGTTTCAATATTGTTAAGGGAGCAATGACTGCACTTGGTTTGTACGCACAATTGTACAAATATAGTGACAGTAAGAATGTATTGATTTTTGATGACTGCGATAGCGTGTTTAGTGATGAATTGGCATTGAACATTCTTAAAGCGGCTCTTGATTCAGGTAAGACTCGCAAGATTTGCTGGAACAGTGATTCACGTTTGCTACGTGAAGAAGGTATCCCAAACATGTTTCACTTTAATGGCAGTGCAATTTTCATTACAAACTTGAAGTTTGATAATGTGAAAAGCAAGAAATTGCAGGATCATTTGGAAGCATTGCAAAGTCGTTGTCACTTTCTTGATTTGACGATTGACAGCGAACGTGACAAAATGTTGCGTATCAAGCAGGTCCATCGTGATGCTGATGGTGGTTTGTTCAAAGACTATGATTTTGATGAAGTTCAGGCTACTGAAGTTCTTGATTTCATGTGGGACAATCATACAAAATTGCGTGAAGTGTCCTTGCGTATGAGTTTGAAGATTGCTGATTTGGTAAAGATTAGCCCGGCTAATTGGAAGAATCTTGCACGTACTACATGTATGAAAGCATGAATTGATTAATGCTCCGCTTGCTAATAGCAAGTTTTATAGGGATCGATTTCGATCCCTTTTTTCCTTTATGCTTGCAAGTTCGTAGTATATATTATATAATGTAAAAATGGTAGAGTTAAAAACAGCCGAACATGTGGTTCATTTTATGATGAAGGATATCAACCTTAGTAGGTTTGATAAACGATTCGTTGAAAGCCTACAGGTCTTAAATCAAATAACCACTAATCAAGTGGAATTGTTTTATAAAATTGTTTTCAAATATCGTAGGCAATTTTTAAAACATGAATTAGATGTTGACAAACTTATTTACCTACCATGGAATAAAAAGGTAATTGAAAGTTCAATTCAATATACGGCCGGGCATGTTTCCATAGAGAACGACAAGATATTTTTCAAGTGTCCATATAACAAGAATTTTATTCAAGCCTTTAGAAATCAACCAAGTAACACTTTTGTATGGGATAAAGAATCAAGACAATACGAATCTAATTATGGAGCCTATCAATTAAGGTTATTAACAACAACCATACCTAAATTTTTTAAAGAAATTCATTACTGTAATGTTACACAATCTATTTTAGAAAAGGTAAAAGAATACGAAACGGTTAAGTATTGGCAACCAACATTGCTTACTGTTAATGGCAACTTAATGATTGTCGCTACTAATGGTTACCTTGATGAAGCACTAGGTGACATGGTATTAAATACTGATTCTAAGACAATTGCAACATTAGTATACCACGGTGTAACTATTGACCCATCCGTTTATGATGCTACAGATAACAAACAAGTTTTTATGGCTAATATGTTTGTTGATGTTGAATTAGATTCTACATCAAACATTGTCCCTTGGTTAAAAGAAATAAACTGTGATGCAGTATTTTTATTTAAATTTGGACATATGTATATAGAATGTGTAAAAAATATATTAGATAAATTGGTCAAAGCAAAGATAGATGTAATTTTAGAAGATACAATAATTAAAAGGAAATATAATTTTCCGGTTATATTAAGATTTAAAACCATACGTGATACAATAGAAATATCTAAGGTTGGAAAAAATATAAAGATAGTAGACTCAACACCAGTGGAGGTTAAATGAAGCAATGTAAACTAATCATTAAAGATGAAGTCAATGTAAAAATTGAAGGTTTGGAATTAGCCGAACGTAAGGCTTTAATGAAGAAATTTGAATTTGAAGTGCCGGGAGCAAGGTTTTTGCCTAGTGTCCGATTAGGTAGGTGGAACGGCAAACAAAGTTTCTTTAGCCTAGCAGGTAGTAGTTATGTTAATCTATTACCAGATATATTGCCACTGATAGATAGTGCAGGATACGATATTGAGTTAGAAGATATACGACAATATCAAACTACCTTTTCATTTAACGAAGTTTCAGAAGAAACATTTAAGCATAAAGTGTGGCCTAAAAATCATCCAGTAGCAGGTCAGCCAATTGTATTGCGTGATTATCAAATTGAAATTGTCAATAACTTTTTAAAGAATCCACAATCATTGCAAGAGATTGCAACTGGCGCGGGCAAAACAATTATGACAGCGGCACTAAGTTATAGTGTTGAGCAATATGGTCGTAGTATTGTAATTGTACCAAATACAAGTCTTGTTACACAAACAGAAAATGATTACATTAATTTAGGCCTTGATGTTGGTGTTTACTATGGTGGACGTAAAGAGTATGATAAAACACACACAATTTGCACATGGCAAAGTTTAGGTAATATGTTAAAGAATACCAAAGCAGGCGAAGCAGAGGTTTCAATTGGTGACTTTATTGAAGGTGTTGTTTGTATCATTGTAGATGAGGTTCATCAAGCTAAAGCAGAAGTATTAAAAACATTATTGACAGGAGTAATGAGCCATATACCATTACGTTGGGGATTGACAGGAACTATTCCTAAGGCCTTGCATGAATCAACATCGTTAAATGTTAGCATTGGCCCGGTGATTAATCAACTAGCCGCTAGCACATTGCAAGAAATGGGTGTGCTTTCTATGTGCCACGTTAACATTATACAATTACAAGATGGTGTGGAGTTTAGTAACTACCAAAGCGAATTGAAATATCTAACCAGCGATGAAAAACGAATGAACAAAATTGCTGAGTTAGCAGGTAGGGTCAAAGAATCAGGCAACACATTAATTTTAGTTGATAGAATTG
>Ga0209401_1000486_pt1 | contig 26770 bp, 31 predicted proteins | sample M_140807_MF_Meta_FD_187318 | JGI IMG/M metagenome (GOLD analysis project Ga0209401, IMG submission 187318) | Freshwater microbial communities from Lake Montjoie, Canada to study carbon cycling - M_140807_MF_MetaG (SPAdes) (version 2) | ecosystem: Environmental > Aquatic > Freshwater > Lake... | reverse complement strand
GGAAGTCAGGCGGAGAACCTGCTTGAGAATGTCGGAAGTATTCATTGTGGTCGTGGTGTCGTTGATGGTCGCCGTCATCGTGCCGACGAGAGAGTGGAGCGGGAAGTTCGTCAAGGCACAATCCTGCCCGAAAGTCAGCACGGGCTGATTGACCGTTAGGGGAACGGAGATGGGGGCGACGGCGACCGTAAGGGGGCAAGTGGAAGTCCAATCCACTGCACGGTCAATGAAAACATTCTGCGAAGGCACATTGATATTGTAGGTGTGCTGGGTGGTCGTCTGCGAAATCGCCTGGAAAGGAACAGCCGTCAAACTTAATGCTCCCTTATTCACAGCGTAGGCGGGAGAGTGCTGGACGATGCGATCGTCGAAAACCGCTTCCTTGGCGATGTCGGATGTAGCCATTCTATAACTTTAGCAAATATAAAAAAAATCCTTAAAACGCTACACCGGATATTTAGACGGAGATGTTGTTGTGGTTCTTTTTGCGGAACATAAGTTTCATAGACACGCTGGAGAGATTAAACATTTGCAGGGGGTAGAGTTTGCCGTCCAAGCGGTTCTTCCAGAAGACGGCGACATCGACCTGCCGGATTTCATTCTGCCCGTTCTGGAATGCCGTAATGCGGTATTCGGCGGACGGATTGTATTCAATGAAGCCACGCCAGTCGGAAGCACGATTGAGAGCAAGAGAGATATCTGTGATGATGGGGTTGAATGCGGACGGGGTCGTTCTCGCCGATGTATTGCTGTTTCCATACTGAACCGGGACAGTCTGCTGTTCGTTAGCCACCGGAAGAAGGGTCGTAGTGAATACAATACTTGCAACCGGAGACCATAGGGTGCTGTTGCTCTCGTAGTCCTGCGACATAACCACATAGGTCGGGGTCGTCGTTGATAGCACATTCTGCCCTAAATAGTTATAGACCAGCATTTCGTTCGTAAGACCGGGGAATACTTGATTGACATTGTTCGTAATACCCTTACTGCCCCATCCACCGCTAATCTGACCCGATAGACCCTTGGGCTGGGGGATTGTTCCCCAATAACGATTGGCGAAGTTGGTGAATAGACCATACATATTCGGATTGAAGAACAACTGATAGAACTGCGTTGCAGAACCGGAGTTGATAGGATTGCCGAGACTATCCATACCATACGCCGTGCTGTCGTAATAGATACTGAATAGATTGGTTGTAGTGTTGTAGAACATCTTGGGCGGAACGGCAGTTAGCGTAGGAGCAGGGGCTATCCGTCCCCAACCACCACTGTATGAAACTCCATTCACAGTAATAGGAGTTCCAACAGGGGCGACCCATAGCGTATTGAAAGCCGTCTGCAGGGCAGTGTTTGCCGTCGCAAAGGTGTTATTCACCAACTGAACCCACCAAGCATAAGTATATACCCAATAGTAGCGAGTGCTTACATCTTGGTCTTCAATACCACGATACGGCACATAGTTCCAATATATGCTTGTTCCCGTAGGGAGAGCAGGGGGCGTGTTATTTAGATTGTTATTCCGTGTCGAAGTCCATTGGTATCCAAGGTAGCCTACTTGGTCGTTCTGTGCGTAAGGTATCACAGCCGACCAAGGGGGGGCATCCGGATACGGGGGGACTGTCGGCACAGGGGCGAGAATAATGTTCTGTGTCTCTGGAATGAAACTTACAAAGGTCTCGGGGCTATACACGGAAATCGTGGTGGGCGTTCCAGCACCGTTGTTGTATGTTAAGTTAGCACAGATGGTCGTGGAGTAGCAGGTCAGATTGACATCAGAAGCAAACCCGCTTATACCAAGATTGTTGCCGTTCGTCAGGATAGTCGGAATGAAGAGCGGTAGATCCTTTCCTGCACCGTTCATAGAGAAGCGGACAATGGAGAAGTTGTAAAGACTGCTGTCCTTCAGAATGGGCGTATCTCTGTTCTCATTGAAACGGATCTGCGGGTCGCCTAACTGACTGTAGTTGGAAGCACTCGTGTTGTTGTTGATGATGTCGGCGTTCAAGTAGATAATGTCGGGGGACTGGTCGTCCTTCAACTGTTGCTGATAAGACACCGAAGTGGAATATCGGTCAGCCATTCTATAACATATACTACTTTTTTATTATTTCAAAAGTTAATGCGGACACGAAGTCGTCGGGTTTCAAGCCCGAGTTCATTACCATATTGTAGAACTGACGGAGTGTCTTCTTCCGATGTAATAATCTTGACACGACCCATCTCCCGCAAGTATTGACGCTATCCTTGTCTTCTTGAAAAGAGTAGGTGTTGAAATACACCTTCAGGTTGGACTTGCGAAGTAAGCGTGTTAGATGTGGTTTTAGTTCATCGAGTTCCCGTAGTTTCTCTTTGGAGAGCCACTTGCGATCTGCGTCGGGAGCAGAGCCGTAGGGGTCAAAATATTCAATCATATCTGCACTACGAATTAGCCCCGTCCAGTGTCCCGTTTGGTCGTTCTCCGTTAAAAATAGAAGCACAGAGCGACCATCTTCATCAAATATCTCTTCTATATCTTCCACATCTTGCAGTTCCGGATAAGTCATAATGACCGTCTTACCCAGTATCGCTTCTATATCGGCATCCGATAAGGGATATGCCTTAATCTGTGCGAAGTCCATCTATTACTCGTATGTGATTTATTTTAAAAACAAAACTACCTATTAGTAAGATGAATATCTTTGAGACACGAGCATATCCCCTAAACTATAGCACCGACGCTTTGCGTGTTATCAATATGATATCATATAAGGAAGGTGGGGCTGAAATACTTGGGTCAAGTGGTATAAGATCACAACAATATGCAGGGGACTTTGACTTGTTTGAAACGGTCAAGGTAAAGAAGGTGGAAGAGTTTGTAAAACGCTTTCAATCTATCGTCGCTAAACTATCAAAAGCGGACGGTTGTTATGTTGGCGATATTAAGTGTGGGGAAGTCCCCGAATGGAAAATATCTCCCGACAACGCGAAACCCAAACTTGATGAACTTCACAGAAAAGGCATTATTTCCGACGATGAACTTAAAGAAGCACAAGCCACTTTGGGAAACCGCTTGACTGCAAAACGAGAGATAAAGTTCGATGTAGTCCGCTGGAAGCCCAGCGAAGTGGAAGTAGGATTTGTAATACTTCGTGATGGTCGCAAGATGACTTTAGGGGAAGCCGTTCTGTCTGGTGGGATTATTAAGATGGATGTAGTTGCTTGGCTTGGTTGGCGTTATGTAGAGTTCAGTATCATCTATGATGTCTATGTTGCTGGTAAGCGTTGTAGCACAGTGGAGACGGACTTCATCGGCTCTATGAAAGAAGATTTGCAGTATTACAAGGAAGCCAATCCATTCAAGTATCTCAAACGGCGTTTCTCATTAGCCAAGTATAACAAGGAAGTTCGTATGGGTGAAGAATTGTCGGCTATACTGAATGGCGATTTGGGAAGATTATATCTATTGTCGTCGGATATCGCGACCCTACTGTATTTGCTGGAGAACTTTGATCGCTTTGATGAAGAACATATTCATAAGGAACTTTCTGGATTTCGTATGCGAATGGGGAATGTCTATAGTATCCCAGCCTTTCTAACTGCCGAACCGAAGTTCCTGCAGACCCTATGGGACTTGGAACATAAGAAGTTTAGCGTAGCGGGATTTACAAAACCATTAGAGCAGATGAAGGAGAAGATTGATGAAGAACTCGCCAAGGCTTCCAAGTCTGTTCTGTTCCGGTTAGGTCTATAACCGATAACCGATAACCGATTGAAAACGGAATACTTTCGGGGAATGGTATTTGGGGGTAATGTTGGGTGCATTACTGGGAAAAGTGGATTTTCAAATCTATACAACTTCTGTCTCAATCGGTTATCGGTTATCGGTTATCGCTGGATATCTTTAGCGTGGCTTTTCTTCATACAAAAAATGATGGGCTTGTAGCCGACCATTTTTTATTTTTATTTTGAAGTGTTTGGCTTGTATTGCTTTTACTTGTGGGGGCAAGTCAGGTTGAACTTTCCGTCGAGATGATCCGCCATCGTCATAGGCGGTAGTTCGCCCTTACAGTAATTACACTTAATACCGCTCACAATCGTGGTCTTTGGGTTATAAGTCTGCTCTTCTTCGTCTTCGTTTTCAAAGAACTCCTTGGCGTTTTCATACACTTCATTCCAATCGACACTATTCATTACTGCGTGGGAGAAGGGGCATTTCAAATCCAGCATCCCGCTTTCGGAAATATAATTATCACACCAGTTCTTCATCTCTTCAATATTAACCATATTCTCCTTCTTCCACTCGGTTGCATATTCCTTATCATCCCCCTTAAGAAACTCATAATGCTCTGTGATAGCCACATAGAACCAGCAGGTAAGGTTATCGGTCTCATAGAACTGGGGCATCTTGCAAAGGCGGAAGACTTGAAGACTGGGATGCTCCTTCTTGTTTGATATAACTTTCCAACCGGATTTTTTGCCGTCAATTTTTTTTTTGAAATCCGACAGCGTTTTTAAGTGTTTAGCGTCTGAATGAAACCGCCCTATGACGGTAGTAGCGTTATACGCTGTCGGATTTGGAAAAAAAAATTGACGCAACTTTTTTCCGAAAACGGATATCATAAAACGAAGGAAGCAGAAGAGCATTCAAGATGACCGTCAAGCAGTGCAACCTGAAGGAGCAAGTGCTGAACTTCAAGACCAAAATCTTCACCAACCAGAAGACCGCCGACCCCCGCGAACTTGGCGTGTATATTCTTACCAAGGGCATTCCCACGATGGATATCAATGGCGATGTGGCGTTTGCGTGGCTGTGGGCGAAGAACGATCTGGGCGTGTATAACCAGAAGGAGTATGATGGCGAGACGAAGATGTATGTGGAGACGCACAAGATGAAGAAGGTCGATGGCGACACGGAGTGGTTCTATGAGTTCAAGCACAAGGACGGCAAGAAGCGTAGGGCGACGATTACTACGGAGATTTGGTATAAGGAAGGCGAAGACCACCGCACTTCTCCTGTGGCTATGCTACTCAACCAGTTCTTCGGTGCGGGTCTTCACATCTGTAAGGTGAAGTTTGACGATGTGGCGTAAAACAAAACAAAATGCAACACTTCAAAATAAAAATAAAAAATGGTCGGCTACAAGCCCATCATTTTTTATTGGAATACCCCCCCGCTAAAGCGTCATTTCACTGTGCTAAAGCATCGTTTTACGCTGTCAGATTTCAGAAATAAAATTGAACGCCCGAAATCCCCTACCGCCGTCTTCCAAAACAAATAGTTGCAGAAGCCCCCCCGTTCTCAAATGGATTACCACGAGACCGAGCATTTCAAGGCGTTTCAGAAGCGTATGGCGGAGAAGTATAACGGTCTGGATGTTTCCAAGCCGACGACGCTGGGCGTGGATATGCCTGACCGCCTTCCTATGGATGCAAAGGTGGATGAGATCGCGATGTGCTTCCGCAACCACTACCCCGCTTTGAAAGAAGAAGTTCCTATGGCTGATTGGCTGAATGTAGCCACCTTTGGTATTGAGACGGAGAACGCCTTGGTGTTGCTATTGTCTTCCGTATCTGACTGCCTTTTCCCCTATGAACTTGATAACAACTTCGCGGATGGTGATATGCGGATGGCGTATCTGACTATGAAGCGGTCTTGGGAGAAGTTCGGTGATGTCAAGCCCTTTCTCGCCACCATCCATAAGAACCGCAAGGCTCGTGATTGGGCGATGATTTCGCTCATCTGGTGCTTTGTGCTGGAGCGGAACGACCACTACTGGGACGACTTCCTGAACCCTGCAGAGTTGTTGGCGGACAAACCCGAGTTCAAGAAGAGTATGAAGGAGATGGTGGAGTTCCGCAATGAGTTCAAGCGTCTTCACAACGCGGAGAAGATTGCTGGTATTGAGATCACTTACTCCAAGACCCGCTGGACTATCCGCCTATTCGCGGACGAGAAGAACTGGTCGGCTTAATCGCCCCCCTTAAACAAAATAAAAAAATACAATACATTCCATAGCACCCCCCCATTTTTCAAGGGGGTTTTGGGACGCTAATAGCCGTTAGCGGGGGTGTGGAAGTGGATAAGTCCATAGACATTTCAGCCGTCCTACCACAGCACACAGACCGTAGGCGGGTATGGCGGAAGTAATGATAGAATAGCCCTACAGCGACTGCAACAGCACCAATGATACCGCCACCTGCTAAACCACCAGCCAAGTCCATAGAAGGGATTGGTTCGGGGGAAGACATACTTGAGTTCATATACTATCAGTTAGTTTAATAACTTCGCTGAATGTTCGCTAATCTGGTATTGGGGGAAGTTTTTATGAAAGCATACCCAACGACTTCCCATACGCTTTAGTTGTGCTACATCATCTTTATCAAGTCCAAGGTGCGTCTCCAGGAGATACTTGAGCGGTTTGAATGCAGTGGCTTGGGGATATACTACAAGGTGGGTCATCTCGTTCAAAATAAGTCTGGTGGCTTTATAGTTTGAAAGCCAGTGTGTGCTAAAGCACATTGAAGTTCGGCTGTGTCTCCCTTGGATTGCAAGAGTATCAATCAACTTCAATACAACCTTGTATGTAGTCATTGGAAGGGTGTCTATATCGTCAAAAATAATCAGACAGTCGTTAAACTCTTCAATCTCGGGTGGGTTCTCCACAAGACTATCTACATTAATCCGCTTGGGCTTCCCGATCTTCATTTTATCGAGCGTCTCGTCTTCCTTCAGTTGGCTAATAAGATATACTTCACGCTCCGGGAAGAGTTTTTTGTAGGCTTCGGCAATTCCCCTGACGAAATAACTTTTCCCGCTCCCTGAAGCACCGCAGACATACCAGACGGTGCGAACTTTAGGGTCGGTTGATGGGATGGGTTGGAACATACTATCAGTATTAAGGTCGATTTCCCTTTCATTCTCTTCGTCGTGCAGAACTTTTTCATAAAGTTTCTTCACTTCTTCGGGTTCAATAAGACTGCTAACAGGAAGCCCCTTCATCTTGGCTTCCGTTAGGCGGTTTAGTATTCCCACACGCTCACGCACCGGGAACTTCAGAAGGTCGTTTTGGTAGTGTTTAGCGTTAATCTCCTTCTTGGAGCGGTGGATAATGCTCGGCTTATCTTCGTGCAAGTAGAGAACTTGCCTATCATCATCTCCCCCTTTTACAAAGGCTATGGGCTTAGCGGTCTTGCTCTCGGTGAAGGATAAGGTCGGGGTCGGCATCTATATATTTACGGGAATATTTTCCAAAAAAGAAACACACGAGAAAAAAACCCCCGTTTTCATTTGTTTCTATTAGCACCCGTATTCTCCACCAATAGATTAATAATCAGTCGGCGAAGCGATATTTACGGACAGTAATCATTTTTAGATAATCAATATCTACAGTATTCCAGTGTCCCGCGTCATATACTCTTTTGAACTTCATTTCTTCTGCAAACTTCTTATAAGACTTGTATTCATAGTGCTTCATTGCTTCCTTCATACTATAGAACTCCTTCTTCTCGTTATTCGCTTCAACGATCACTCGCATCTTTCCTATTACTACATAGTAGGAAATGTTTAAGCCGTCATTTCTGCTAATCATCAGGCAGTCCCACGCCAGTTTCGGATAGTTGAGACATTATAGCATCCTTCGAGCGTTCCATAGTCTTTATTACATTTTCCAGGATTATCATAATCTTCACAAGTCGCAACTTCAGCATAACATTCTCTTCCTTCGTCTTATGCAAAAGGGCGGTGGCGGTGGATAAGTCCATCATATCTATTATACTATATTAGGAAATGTTTAAGTGTTCTTCTCTGCAATAACCGATAACCGATAACCGATTGAGACAGAAGTTGTATAGATTTGAAAATCCACTTTTCCCAGTAATACCCCCAACCATACCCCCAAACACCCTTCCCCGAAAGTATTCCGTTTTCAATCGGTTATCGGTTATCGGTTGGCGAACGAGTTCCTTTAAGACCCACAGTCAATTTCAAGGAAACCATCCTTTTCAGTAAGGCTCTCTATGAAGATATGACCGCACTCAAACTTTCTCAATAGTTTATCAAATGCTTTCCATACATCGAGCATAGTATCCCCTTCTATCTTCATTACCTGCGGTTTCAAATCTCTCACACAGTAGCAAACCCGTTTCACCTTCTTGCATTTGAAGCCGTGCTTTTCACTGAAATCGCGTATGGGTAGTTCAAGTTCATCACACGACCATCTGGTTATGAACTTATTCTCTTCGGCTATGTCCTGGAGCAACCCGATCGCTACTTCCATCTCCTTTTCATCATCCCTATTACAATCAATACATTCCTTCATATCACACATTTCTTTCCTGATTTATTTTCGGAAAAAAGTTGCGTCAATTTTTTTCCTGAAATCTGACAGCGTAGTTAAGTAGTTTAGCACGGCTTTAGCGGTGCTTTTTACTATAAAAAAGGGTGGGCTATGCATAACCATAGCACCTTTTTTTATTTTTGTTTTATCGACTATCTGCTTAACTACTTCTCAACAGACCAATACTTCCCCAGTTCATCTTCTTTCACCACCTTTAACGGCTCACCACGAAGCATACGACCGATCCAGTTATCTGTATTCATCGACATAAGAATAGCAGACCCTGGAAAGACCATCTTCAAGTTGCCCTGGAACTCCCGCCACATATATCCATCCCGCCAGTAGTTTTTGAACTTGGGGCATACACATTCAGATGGTTTGCTATGGGGGCATAGACCGATGTAGGAATATACAAACGGCTTACCCTTACCGTGGGTCTCCCCAGCCATACGAAAGAATGCTTCATCGTTGATGGCGAAAATACTCTGACTATTAAAATGCTCTGCTTCGATACTACCAGTCATTTCTTCTTCTTGTATTAATAAACTTTTGGAAAAAAATCCAAGTCAATTTTTTTTTCCATTTTTGACAGCGTATTCAAGTGTTTAGCACGGCTTTAGCGGTGCTTTTTACTATAAAAAAGGGAAATCCCAAACTATGCAACTTCTGTTTCAATCGGTTATCGGTTGGCGGAACTATTCAATTGTAGAAGCGTGGGGACACTCCTTTGCATCCTGCTTATTATGAAAGCAAACTTCATAGTAGTCCTTTTTAAATCGCATAACACACGCAGTAAATAGGTCTCCACGAAAACCAGCAATACTTCCTACTCGAAGTTTCTTATCAACCATAGTTTTCAAAACAAACCTACCCAAATGACGGCGGGATTTATCTGAAACACTTTCTGTATCCACAGAAGCCATAGATACATTTTGAGTTATAGGATCTTTGAAAACCATAATAGGAAGACAGCAAACACCCACCTTGTCTTCAAGTAGTTCCGCAATGCTTTGTTCCACATCTACTTCCTTCATTTCCCTTTTTCTTTCCTGATTTATTTTCGGAAAAAATCCAAGTCAATTTTTTTTTCCATTTTTGACAGCGTATTCAAGTGTTTAGCGACTGAATGAAATCGCCCTATGACGGCATTAGCGTCATACGCTGTAAGATTTGGAAAAAAAAATTGACGGCTGAAAATCCGGATTTGCCGTCTATAAAAACCCAGTTGTATTAATCCCGGGTTTTGCATTACTTCCCGGATTGCGGAGAAAAGGGTTTAAACATTTCCTTTTATATAAGTATAGGAAGAAATGTCTGTCGTTGAAGTCGCCCCCCCTGCAGTCGTGAATACCGACCTGAAGATTGTGAAAGTTGAACTATATGACCCAAATGTAATGGACGCTTTGTTGCGAGAAACAAAGACATTCAGCAAGAAGGACTTGGGAAACCTTTCCCGATACAAGCGTGGTCGCCTACACGGCAACGCAGTAGAAGTCGTCTATCACTATGGTGCTGGTTGTGAAGCCGACCGCCTTGGTCGCCTATACCCACACGGCGGTCAAGGGCTACAAGCCTTTCCCTTTGATATGCGTAATCCGCTCCTGGAGAAGCATTATTGGGACTGCGATATGGAAAACGCCCACTATGTCTTCCTACAGAAGTTGGCGGATGGATGGGGGCTGAAGACCGACGCGATCAAGCACTACATTAACAATCGCGATGAATGTCTGAAGCGTCTATCAAGCAATCGTGGTATTGCAAAGACGGCGTATCTGAAGGTGGCGTATGGCGGTCAAATCAAGTTGTATTCCGAATACTACAACGACGATGGACTTGCTCCTGATGGCGACTTCAGCAACCTACGGGAAGTGGAAACCGAGATGAAGAAAATCGTGGAGTATTGCTGGATGAAATACAAGCAACACCATAAAATCGTAGCCAAGAAGCCCAACCCGAAGTTCTCACTATTCGCCCTTATCCTACAAACGGAAGAGAGCCATTGTCTGTTGGCTATGGACGGGTATTTGAAGACTGTGGGTCGGCAGATGGATATCTTCATTCACGATGGTGGAGAAGTCCGCAAACTGGAAGGTGAAACCGAGTTCCCTGTCGAGCATTTGCGTGGTATGGAACTTGCAGTTCTGAAGGCGACGGGACATACAGTGAATATTGTAGTCAAGCCCTTCAAGCACCACTTCAAAATGCCCGAGACGGAAACAAAGGAACTGATTGATGACGAATACGCTGGACGCTTCTTTGTCAATCTGTGTGGCGACAACATCGCCCGTGATGGCGGTGAAGTCTATTACTTCAACGACCTTACGGGTCTATGGGAGAACAACGAGACCGCCTTCCGCACGATGGTAGTCAAGCACAAGGCGAAGTTGATCTTCAAGAACGGCGATGATGTGATTAACTATGGCGGTAAGGAGTGCAATGTGATGAATATGAAGAAGTGGGTGCTTCCTGCGTTGGAAGACACACAGTTCATCAATCGGAACGCCGACAGTTCCAAGCACAAGTTGCTGTTCGCAGACGGCATCTTTGATTTCAATACGGGCTTCACAGAAGGCTTTGACCCCAAAATCGTCTTCAACAAGCGTATTGACCGCCCCTTTCCGAAGGAGCGGGATGAAGAGATGATTAAGAAGGTGAATGAAATCCTATTCATCAACGCTTTTGACGAAGCCGATGGTAAGACGGTAGGCGTGTATTTGAAGAAGGCTCTATGCGTGGGGCTGATGGGCGATTACCGACGCAAGAAGTTCCACTTTGGCGTTGGAGAAGCGGACTGTGGTAAGGGCGTTCTGACGGATGCGATGAAGGGAGCATTCGGTGGATATATATGCGGATTTGATCCGAACAATCTCAAATACAATCCACGCAACGGTCAAGACGAAGCCAAGAAGTTGGCGTGGATGCGGGAGACAATCGGCTGTCGGCTCGGTATGAGTAATGAGTTCCGTATGGATAAGACCCCTATTGACGGCAACTTATTGAAGGCGATGTCTTCTGGCGGTGATGAAATGAAGACCCGTATCAATCACAAGGACGAAGAGAAGTTTATCAATCGTTGCAGTATGTGGGTCTTTGCGAATGACCTGCCCGAGATTACTCCGAAGGATAGTGGGACTGCGGTTCGTATTCGAGTAATGCGATACCGCAACCACTTTGTGGAGAAGCCGTTGGAACAATGCAGATCTGATGAGCGTCCCAGCGACCCAAGTCTGAAAGACAAGTTCCTACACGACATAAAATACAAGGACGCCCTGTTCTATGTAATGTGCGACATCTACAATGAGATGACGGATGAAGAGAAACGCTGGAATGGAAAACTCCACGAGCCACCCGCATTGATGGAAGACACCAAGGAGTGGATGGGTGATGTGAATGGCGACTTCAAGACCTTACTGGAAGAGCGGTATGAGATTACCAACGACCCCAACGATACGGTGTCGTGTAAGTCTATCATTGACTTTATCGTAGATGAGTGTAAGCAACGCTTGTCGCCACAGAAAATCGGACGGGAATTGGGGAAGTTAATCAAACTTCCTGACGACATAGAGCAACAAGTCGTGCAGGAAGGCAAGAAACATAGGCGGGGCATCAAAGAACGCGAACTGCAATAGTGTGGTGGGAAGGGCAAGTCCAGTATTCGCTTTTTTGCGTTTCAACTCCCCGTTTTTTACCTATGGTAAGAATATAGAACCAAATGCCCGGCTTTGATATGGTTGAACTGGAAGACCTTTTGCTAAAAGTTATGGAGAGTGCGATCAAGTGTAAGGAACTTGAGACTACGGCGAACGAAAGCACTACGGGCGAGACCACCGTTGCCTATTCGACGGTGCATAAGGACTTGAAGTGGAAGTTATCTAACTCCATCGGCAAGTTATGGTATTATGTGTGTGGTGTAGAAGAGATGAACCCTTTCAAGAAGGCGGATACGGCGGTGGAAGTCAAGGGGGAATAATATAGTTGCTAAAACCCCTAAAAACGCTGTCGGATTTCAGAAAAAAATATGAATGCAAAAATCCCCCCAAAAAGGTTCAAAGCCAAACTCCCCGGTATTTGCGGAGAAAAGGGTTTAAACATTTCCTTCTATATAAGTATATAGAGATGGAAGTGCCTTTCACGACGAACCCCCCTGAAGATATGCTGAATGATTGGAAGAAGTTGGTGAAGAGTGAGAACAAGACGCTGGTGTCGTGTCATAACCGCGAAGGACTATTAATCATAGAAACCTTCCAACCCCACTTCTGGGATGTAGAAAGCCCGACAGGGGAAAGCATTGCGAAGAACTGGGATAATGCAGAACTACGGCAGAAGGCGTTGGAACGCACCCAACAGCACTATACAAAGATATACAAAAGCGAGATCAGACGCAATTTGGCTTTCTTCTCAAAAGCCCCACTACCTACTGTATATAGACCCATCCTGACAAAGGGGATTGTATCATATTGTAATGCAAAACAAGTGTTGGACTGCTCGGTTGGTTGGGGTGGAAGGCTTCTGGGAACTCTATCACACAAAGACACTCATTTCACGGGTATTGAACCCTTTACAAAGACATACAAGGGACTACAAGATATGGCGAAGTTCTGTGGTGTCTCTGACCGAGCCACTCTATTAATGGAAGGGGCAGAAGATGCACTACCCAAACTGCAGAGCAAGTTTTATGACCTTGTGATAACTTCGCCCCCTTACTTTGATTTGGAAGTATATAGCCACGAAGAGACACAAAGCGTTAAGAAGTTCCCCACCTGGGATAGTTGGTGCGAGAACTTCTTGGAGAAGGTCATTCGCGAGTGCCTTCGTTGTTTGAAAGATGACGGCACGAGTGCTTGGTCGGTCAAGAATATGAAGAAGCAGAAACTTAAGGATAAGGTCGTTGAATATCACGAAAAATACGGTTGGGAGTGCAGGGAAGTCGTGGGTATGTCGGCAACCCCGAGAAACACGGGTGGAAAGGCGAAGATAACAGAAGAGACATTCTTATTCAAGAAGAAGTCCCCTGCAGTATAAGCGGTGGAATAATATATTTGGTAATGTAGAAATGCCGTATAAACTTCGCAAAGCCCCAAAACGAGATTTGTATTGGGTCGTTGGTGAAAATGGTGTGAAGCATTCAAAAGAACCATTACCGATAGAACGAGCCAAGGCACAGATGAGAGCCTTGTATTCGGCAATGAGAAAGGAAGGTGGGGTTAGCATACCGCTAAACATATTCGTAAAGGAACACGAGAAGTTGCTGAATATATTCAAGCACCCGACCAAGAAGGCATTGCAGTCGGAGTATGCAGATCAGAGCAAGGAACTCAAGAAGGTTCTGAAAGCCAATCATCACAAGTTGAAGCCCGTTATGGTTGGCGGTAATAAAATGGTAGAACTAAATATAGAGTAAATGCCTGTTAGCCGTTCAGCATTGCGATTTCAAGACCAACTGTCGGGCTACGACATAGACCCCCAGAGATATCTTGCTGAAGCAAATCGGAAAGCGAAGAAATATAATGGGTCTTCTCTCCGATTTTCACGGGATAAGATACACAAGTTGGAACTGACTGACCCATCTGGTAAGACTGTAAGGTTTGGTAGGGTGGGCTATGGGGACTTCTTGATATATTCCCATTTGGAGAGCCTTGGTTATTTCCCGGAAGGCTACTCGGATAAGAAGAGAAACACTTTTCAGAAGTCCCATTCGGCGATAAAAGGGGAGTGGAAAACCAACCCCTATTCGAAAAACAACCTGGCTCTTCACATCTTGTGGTAATCGTAGCAAAGTAAGGCAAGTCAATACAGCCAGTTGCACCAGTTGTTCCAGTTGTGCCGTTTAGTCCGTTTGACATATCTATTGTTAAACGGGATTTTGTTTCACAAATAAAAACGATACACTGAATATAGAATGCCCCCTGTTCCGATTGAACCAACTGGGAGACTGATGAGCCAGACGAACAACAACCCCCGCCAAGGTGGTCGGAAACCTTCCAGTATGGATACACCGTATCAACTTCGGGAAGAGAACCATCCGCTTCACAAACACGCAACGGCACTTGTAGATGACTTATTTGATGCAGGATTGGCGGGTGGTAAGCGTAGCCACAAGGGACAGTATGTTCGCTGGATGCTTGGGCGTGTGCGTGGTGATCGCGAAGGCGACCCAGTCCCCGGCGATGAAGCATATAAGCGTCCTTATGCAAAAGACCCTACGAGATTTCCCCTTGCCGTATCTAACCCGATCAATAGTCGTTATGCTGGTTGGTCTCCTGATGACTGGGAAGGGAAGTTTGACCCATTCAATCCTTCTATGATATCTGAGCCGAAGCGTTCCAAGTTTGTGAAAGCGATGATTAGCAAGAATGGTATAACTCGGACGGTAAAGGTGAAGAAAGCACCCGCACAGAAGAATGAGATTATAGATACTGCACCCGCTCGTAGTATGGGTATTGATGAACTAATCATTCACATCTTTACAACTCAAAAGCCCGAGCCAACCACCAGAGAAATAGTGAAAATAGCAAAGGAGAAGTATGGTCGTGATACTTCCCAGCCTACTGTGGCTCGTCGTCTGAAGGCTTATCGTGAAGGCAAGATTGACGCTACGGGCAAGGCAATCAAAACTGGTTCTGGGAAAGGCGATATACCCAATATTAAGAGCCTACCGGTTGATATGAGAAAGAGTATGACTGAAAAACTTGCTGGTATGGAAGTTCAGCATTATAAGATAGGCGATAAAGTAGAACTTGCTTCCCCTATACAAGACATACTGAAGTATGTTGATAAGGCTGATAGTGAAAGATTTTGGGGGAAACAATACGACACCGCCAGTGCTTTTTTGAGAGATGTAGCCAATTATGTAAAAGAGAAGGCTATCACGGTTTCTCTTAAAGATGGAGAACGGAAAGTTATACTGGACGGCGATTGGGGTAAGGTTTTTTAAATAAACTATTGCACTGATATAGAATGAATGTCTTTGACGATGAAACAACCGGTGGTTCAAGGAAGGGAGTTGCTTTTGTCCGTCGTATGATGCGAAAAACAAAAGTAAAGCACAAGGGTGAATACAAGAAACCACCTGCTGAACCATTTCGCTATGATGCAAAGAAGCCAGAAGATTGGTCGGAGCATATACAAAATATTTTCAAACCCGATGGGGCTGAAGTAGTGAAATACAAGCGTCCCCCGAAACGAGCCAAGACACCCGAAGAAATAAAATACGACCAAGTTCATCGATGGGACTACTGGGGACTGAAAGAAAAGGACTTGGAATATGACGAAGATAAGAAGCGTTGGTGGATTGGCGATACTGGATATGCCTTTCCCCCCATCGCTTGGACTGATCCGAGAGATGATAAAGTGTATTGGGGCTTACCCCGTTATTCAAGCCGTGATAAGGGGGTTCATTATAATCGTATGGCTTTCAAAGAAGACGATTACCCAGACATTCCCTTCTTTTTGTTTAGTAGAACTTATGCGAATAAGCAGTGGCGGGAGTATATCAAGAGAAATGAAGATAACGGTGCTTCTGAATACAACACTTCATCTTCGGGGTTCTTCTCTCCAAGCGATGACTATGAAACATTAGGAACGAAGCAACTCCATTCGACAAATGCTGTAATCCCTGCTACGGGTCGTAATAACCGTAATAATGTATTTAGACGCTAATACAATTCGGCAACGGCTTCAAGCAACGGACGGGAATGAAGGTCGTCTGCTTGTCCCGTGCAACCATATCAGAACTCTCATTACGACGATAAGTGTCCGTCCAGAAGGAGTTGAATAACTGCTCGTCATACTTGATATAGAACAGCCCATCGGTGTATTGATATACAAAGTAGCAATCAGAGTTGGACTTCTTACAGAAATCAACTTTGTGTGCGGATATCAATGCAGTCGGATACTGGTCGTGCTTGATACGGCGGGTCTTGAGTTCAACATAGAGTGGCTTCTCTGGGGACTTGTAATCCATCGACGCGAAACCAAGTTGGCGTTCCAGTTTATTACCAAAAACACTTTCAAGCCGGGGCATTAGATTGGCTTCTTCATTTGTTCCGAAGGCAAGGTCGTTCCGGAGTGAAGTCATTCTTCTATATTCATAGCCAATATATTTTTACAAGGAATAAACCGCAACCGGGATATTTCTACGGATATTTGAAACAAAAAATCTTTTACTAAAGTGTAGAGATGGCTGGATATATGCCCGTATCAAAGTCGGACAAGTGGGCGACCCCGAAAGACTTGTATGATAAACTGAATGCAGAGTTTCATTTTAACTTTGACCCCTGCCCGATTGATTGGAAAGATGGCGATCCTGACGGTCTGGCGATTGAATGGGGGTCTGCTTCTTTTTGCAATCCGCCTTATAGTAAGGTGTCGCTATGGATAGAAAAGGCTCACAGTGAATGGAAGAAGGGAAAGACTGTTGTTATGCTAATAAATGCAATAACCGATACAAAAGCCTTCCACAAGTATGTTTATAACCAAGCCGAATTAAGGTTCATACAAGGTCGTTTGGCTTTTATTAATCCCCGAGAGCCAACGAAAAAAGCCCCTAATGTTAAGCCTTCGATGCTTGTTATCTACAAAAGTATGTAATTTGCGGTCAAGCACACCAGCAAGGTTTTCTTGTTTCACTTTTCAGTTCTAACCGATAACCGATAACCGATTGAGACAGAAGTTGTATAGATTTGGATTTCCACTTTTCCCAGAAGACCCCCGTCCCACCAACCCGGATGACCTTCCCCAAAAGTATTCCGTTTTCAATCGGTTATCGGTTATCGGTTAGGGCGAAACCGCATTCTTTTTTATGTTGGGTAGAGTTATAGAATGTCCGTCTCAACCTTCCTTTCAGAAATCAGCACCCCCACATCGCAGGGCATATTCGCTGGAGATACACAGTTTCGCATTCTCGGTGGAGCGGGTTCTTATGGCTCGGGGGCGAACATTTCCCGGCTGTTTGCGACCACGGTGGCTACTGTCCCACCGGGTGGTGCAACCTTCACCGCTGACTGCCCTAACATCACGACTGCTTCGCAGGTAGTGATTACGCAGTCCAAAAACTGGGCTACTTCCGCAGACCCGGTCGGAGCATATTCAGTCGTTATAAACCCGACTGGCGGAACGGGCGGTAAGGGGTCTTTCACGCTTACAAGCACATCTGTTTCCGATATAGGGCAGAGTGTGGTATATTGGGTGGATGGTTGAAACCGGACTTTTTTTATATCGTATAGAGTTATAGAATGTCGCTTTCCACCTATCTAACTCCCGATCTTACACGCCCAGCGGTAATCGACCCTGCCTTCCGGTTCAAGAAACTGACGAGCGTCCCTGGTTCTACCACCACAAGACCGAACCTTCTGTATAATACGCTTCAGATGACTGCAGGAAGTTCGGGTGCTATTCCTTGCCCCAGCATCGTTGCTACTTCAACGGTAGTCCTTACTTCTCCCCCAAATCTTACTGGAACTTATTCGGTCGCTATTGTCCCCGGTGTCTCATTTACGCTAACTAACTCGGTTGCTTCTTCGGAGTTCTTCACATACTTTGTCGTATAGGTTGGGTGAAACCTTGTTTTTTTTATATCGTGTAGAGTTATAGAATGTCCGTATCATCCCACCTTTCAACTGCCCTTGGTGCTACGGAGTTTGCTTCATTTGAAGCAAACAGCCTATTTAGACAACTTGGGACACAACTGGCGGGAACGAATGTCCGTTCGCCCGGCGTAGCCGTTGCTTCAACAGGCTTTTCTACTTCCAGCATTGTTGTAAATGCCCCCGGAATAACTTCCAGTAGCGTAGTCGTCATCACGGGATACAATGCACTCCCAGACCCCGCCACGACTTGGACGGTATCAAATATTAACCCCACAGCACAGACTTTTACAATCACCGTAAGTGGTGGAGTGGGACAGCCTTTCAACTGGATTGTGCTTGGGTGAAATGGCTTAAACATATTTTCCTAATACTATACAGAGACACGATGGAGACTTTGACCCCATACCAAAGGTATTACAAGAAGAACAAAGATGCTCTTCTTGCAAGACAGCGAGATGCTTACAACGGCGAAGCCAAGAAGGCTTATTATGAAGCGAACAAGAATGTGATTATCGAGCGTAATAAGATTGCTTATGCTTCACGCCAGGATAAGGCAAAGAAGGACGCGATCCAAGCCCGGATTGCAACCGCAGATGAAGTTCTGAAGGCGACGCTAACTGAATTGCTAAAAGATGAGAAGTATAAGGATATGAAACTGTCGGCAGTGAAGGCGGTTTGTAGTATTAACGGCTGAATAAATATCTGCTAATAACATAGAATGTCTTTTGTTCCCGGTGGTGGTATATATCCTTCCTTTCCACCAACAAGCGGAGCGGGTATTACTGCAGTAAATGGCGTCGCCCCTATAGTCGCTACCACATCGGCTGGAGTTGTTTCCGTAAGCACTACGGCAACGACTTCAAGTATCGTAGATGGAACGAACATATCAACAAGCACGGTGGGCGGTGCTACGACGGTGAATGTTATCGCCAGTCCGATCTTTTCCGGAACAGTTCAAGGAGCGACGCTGACCGATGGAACTCTATCGGCGACTTCTGGAGCAATCACAGGGGCGACGAGCATTTCAGCAAGTTCAACAATCTCGGCTACAACAATCAGCGGTGGAACGATTACAGACGGCACTGCGAGTATGTATAATGGTGATGTGAATGCTAATAATGTTTATGCTTCTAACTTTGATGATGGTGCTGGAACTATTGTTTCAGGGGGGGATATTACTACTGGTGATATTGGCTGTAGTGATATAAACAGCGGGGGAACTCTTACCCTTACTGCTACCACTGGAAATGTAATAAATGCTACTGGAACAACGCCGATAATCCAAATGCCTACGACGGGTCTTATCAAGTTGGGAGTTTCTGGAACAAATGCTTACACGGAAATCGGCACGACATCAACACTTGGAAAGACTTCGGTAGGAGCGACGACATACAGTCTTACAAATATTACTGGAACACTTTCCACCATAGGACAACTCATATCCACATCAATATCAACAATCCTTCCCGCCCTTTCTATAGCGGGTTATGCAAACTTCGGCTCGGGTAGTCCTTTGATTACGAGTGCTGGTGGTATTACAGCCGTCAGTATGAACTTGACGGCTTCATCTGGTTCTGCTCTCACCGTTTCTGGAAACGGGACGATAAATCTTACTGGAACGGGTGGTTTAGCGATTTCTGGTGCGAGTGCGGGTCTTTCTATAGCGACGGGAACTCTTCAGTCAAGGGGTATTAATGACAACTTTAACGGGACAAACCAAGGCTCGGCTGGGTATGTTCTACAGTCGGCGGGAACAAATCTTGGATACAAATGGGTTGCCCCGCCTACGACGACAAACTATACCGCTTCCACTTCCTTTCCCACTCTTACAACCACTCAACAGACTTTGACTTGGAGTTCTACCCCCACCATAACTTTAGCATACGGTTCAGTTCAAGTGAGCGGTATTCTCATCTTACAAAACACCGTGGCGATAACATCAGCCAACAACTCTTGTAATATTCAAGTGTTCGGCGGGACAACTGGAACAACATTAATCTCTCCATCACAGTTCGTATCGCTTCCTATCAACGCAACAATAGGTCAATACTTCTGTGTCCCTTTTTCTGGTTATTCAATCGTGGCTGGAGTTCAGCAAATCGTCGTGAAGATACAAGGCAATAGTGCTACATCTGTAGCGACTGTAGTGAATACGACGCAGATGAAGATTTCATACAACTCATAATCCATATCTCTTTGCAACATCAGCGTCGGCTGTATGATAGGTCGTCCCCTTATCAAGGAATGAATATACACGAGCCATCGCCCACATCTCTTTTGGAAGTCTCGCGGATCTTGGGAACTTGAAGATGTTATAGTTCTTACTGAAGTCCTTCTTCAGTCGAACCGACGATATGTTATTTTTCCAAGCCCCTACTCCACGATTAAAAATCTCCTGTAGGGCTTCTTCTGGTATATCAAATGCTGTTGCTAACTCGGGAAGTGATAGATGGGTGTCTTTGGGAAGGCGAAGGCGTTTCAATATATTCTCTCGGTGGGTCATCTGCCCTACGGATAGAATATAATAAGGATTGGTTGGGCGTGGGGTTTCTTTCCAACTCAAGAATAAACCCATCAGGCTTTCTTTGTATTGATAATACTTTCAAGACTTCCCCTTCGCCGTAGGTTGGAATGTGATATCTGATCCGCTTCTTCATTACTTCAACATAAATATCTCGGGTGTGTGTGTAAATACTCCGGAACATCTACTATATGCAAGAAATATTTGCGAGATATTTACCGCTGGTAATAATAACGATTGATTTATTTACATATTGTAATCAAATCAATCCTTATATGAGAAATACGAGTAAAAAATCCGGATTTTTTACTTGAAAACGCCATATAAGCATTAAGATATTTACATTTAGTAATAAAGTAGCCCCTGCATTATTACCTTGCGGGGGTTTTTCTGCAGTTTTTATGTAATCTATAGTAGTATGAGTTGGTCTATGCGTGATATTGTGATCGCTTCTATGGTTTCTATTACAATCTACCATCAAATCTTTCACGCCAAGTGGCGGTGTTCTACTTGCGGTAATCTTCCCGGCAAATAATGTTGGCTACAAGTATATAACACGATGTCCGGAATGCGTGTATCCGAGTTTATGCTACAACTTGCGAAGTCGCTCCAAACCACTCGTGAGATAAGCGAGAGTAGTGCGAACCAGTATTTGCAGACGCTCCACAGTCTCCACAACAAGACCCCATTCAACAACCTTGCTTGGCTGAAGAACTACGATACGATACATAGCAGTCTTGAGAAGTTCGCACCCGCTACGCAACGCAACTATATTACCGCCATTGTTAGCACCCTTTCGCTCTTTAAAGACAAGGCGACCTACAAGAAAGCCTACCAGTATTGGTATGATAAGATGATGGAAAGTAAAGACAAGTCCGACAAAGAACCCAACACCAAGTCCGAAAAGCAAGATGAGAACTGGATTACTTGGGAGCAAGTTCAGGAGATTAAAAAGGCAATGGCGAAAGTCATTAGCGAGAATGTTTCTGGGAGACATATCACTCCTTCTGCATACGACACACTTTTAAGGTTTATCGTTCTATCGCTCTATACGGATATTGCTCCCCGCCGTAATCAGGACTATATGGATATGTATGTCGTGAAGAAGTGGGACGCTGAAATGCCGAAGGACAAGAACTATCTGGATCTTGCAACCAAGCAGTTCATCTTTAACAAGTATAAGACCTCGAAGACTTATGGCGAACAGAAAGAGCCTATCCCGGACACGGATGAGAAGCCCCTGCTGAAGGCGATTGAACTCTTTCTGAAATACCACCCGCTAAACAAGCCAAAGGTAAAGGAGTTCAAACTACTTGTAGCACACGATGGGTCTCCGCTCAATAGTGTGAATGCTATCACACGAATGCTGAATAAAGTCTTCGGGAAGAAGGTTGGCTCTTCTATGCTCCGTCATATCTATCTCTCGGGTAAGTATGGTAATGAACTGGAAGAGATGAAGAAGGATGCAGAAGCGATGGGTCATTCCGTAAATCAGCAGAAGGAATATATTCTAAAAGAATAATCGCCAGACTGAATATAGGATGGCTCATACCTTCGTTCTGGCTTGTATAGACCCACGCTTCACGAAAATGTTAGCAGATTTTCTTATCCACGAGAAGTATGTTAAGAATGATTATGACCTATTCGCTCTCGCTGGTTCTGAACTTGGTGCGAATGATAAACCGGCGTGGAAGAAGGTTTTAAAAGAACATTTAGATATTGCTTTGGAACTCCACGACATTCAAGAGTTCTGGGTCTTCTCCCATTTGGATTGCGGTGCTTACAAAGTGTTTATGGAACTGAAGGAAGACGATGACCCGCACTTGCACGAAGCCGAGATTAATAAGTTATATAAGTGGATGAAGAAGCATTATAGCCAACTCAAGTTCAAAGGCTACATTATGGGAAAGACTGGAAAGATAGTCCAAGTCTGCTAACCGATAACCGATAACCGATTGAAACAGAAATTATATAATTTGGGATTTCCACTTTTCCCAGTAATACCCCAGATAATAACTCCCATAGTATATGGCGGTTATTATCTTCTCCCAATCGGTTATCGGTTATCGGTTTATGCAATTGGCTTCACGCGACCGACCGTCTTAATGTTGAATAAGTTCTTAAGTTTCACAGCACTTCGACTGCTTAAGTTAATGTTTCCGTGTAGGTTAAGCAATCCATCACGAGCCATTCGGGTCATTATATCAATCATAGCGTCTTTGTCGCGTGTCCTATAAGCAGTAGCAACTTCATTTCGCCCTAATGATAAGGCATCTATGGGTGGTGCGGGGGTTGGAGCAGGACGGGGGGGCTGTTCCATAAAAGGCGGGACGGGGCTTTGGGTTTCTTCTTCTTCTTCTTCTTCTTCTTCTTCTTCACCCCCAGGAGAAGGCGGTGCTGAAGGGGGTGGGGGCGGTGGTGGTAGTCCGCCAAGAGCAGGTGAAGGCACTACCCCAGGTGCTACTGGTGTCTGTCCTGCAAAGGCACGGGGTGCTACAGGGTGGATAGAAGCAAGACCAGATCGCTTTATAGAACTCTTTATCAATAGACGCTTCGCACTCTCTTGTAGATTACCGAAATCACCCGCAATCAAGTCCCCAAGGAATACCAGTATTTTAGATAGTTGATTGTAAGCCAGTTCTGCCTTACCAGCATTACGACGATTTTCCAAGAAAGTGCCTTGACTATTCACTCCACGATGGTCGGACATTGTCGCTTCAGAACGCTCGGTCTCTACCGTGTCTCTAACAGCATTAAACAACTTCTGTAAGTCTTCCGTATCCAATTCAACGGCAACCTTGATTAGCAATCCCGCAAACCTGCGAATAATGCCGAATATACTATCCGTGTAGTTTCCACTATCCACATTATCAAGGACTTCTGCGAGTATCTGATAGAGTTCCAGTTTATCGGTTTCAATAGGTGATAGAATATTCCCTGCGGGTGGTGGTGCTTCTGGGTTCTCCATTTGACGGATTTGAGATGCACGGCGATCAAGGATATTTCTTGCGTATTTCTGACCTTCAATACTGGATAATACACCACCGCGTAGATGGTGCTGGTTATATACAAAAGTCCCAAGACCACCGGGATATACCTGCAGGGGGCTGATTGTTCCGCTCACAGAAGTCTGGAAAGGACGCTGTCCGTTGTTAATGGGATTAGTAATCACACGACCGGGTCTCGGCTCACGGAAAGTCGTGTGCTGAAAATGCCGACGAGAAGCAATAGTCGCTAAATCGTATGCGTGTTGTGCTTTGCGGAGTTCTTCGTGATAAGTCTGCGAAGGGATTTCCATAGGATAACTAATCGTCATAGTTGCTGGGCGAGAACCGCCCATAAAATATTCACGGGGTTTATCATATAAGGCATTAAACTCCGAAGGAAATCGGACTTTGGGCTGTTTCACATATCCTTCTGCGATGCGATTGACAGCCATTCTATAGTATTCCCATAGATTTTTTATAGCCTATTAATATCCGTGTTCTTTGATATGTTTCGACGCTTGTCCCAAAGTCATACCCTTTTCTCTCATCAGTCGGGATACTTCTGCACCACGCTTCTTTCTTGCGTCGGAAGCACCCGCCTTCGCACGACGCTTCTTACCAGCACCCGTGTTTAGCGTTCCAGTAGGGTTCTGGTGATTGATACCGCCGTAGCCACCGCTCATCATACCACCACTGAAATATACACCAGCAGATGAAGCAGGAAGGCGACCACGGGGGTGTGATGTAGGATGAACTCGTCCCATACCCACTGTATTACGAGAAAAGTCAAGAGCCGGATTGGCTACACGACCCACATCGACCGCTCCACTGGGGTCTGCACCATTACTGGGAGTTCCAAGGGCTTCACTTACACCATTAGGCTGTCCCATACCCTTGCGGGGACGACCACGACCGGGCATAGTAGGAGCGTGATATACATTACCCATCTCGGCTCTCATCTGTGCTTCGGCTACACGACCACGGGGAGTGTGGCGAGTGCCGTGTCCTTGTAGTTTCGTAGCCATATTATTCGCTTGATTTAGTCCATTCAGACCAACAGCAACGGCTGTTCCAACGCCAGGAACAAAAGGAGCAACTGCCGTCGCAATCTTCGTAGCAGTAGGCAGGACTTTACGGCGTAGGTCGCTCTCGGGATTTACAATCTCATTCTTAATCTTACCCCACAAGTCTCCAAAAAACCCGTTTCCGTGGAGCATACCGTGGAGCATTTGATGAGCGTGTTCGTCGCCGTGCTTGGAACGAATGAACTCCGCCAACATCTTGCCTTGGTGATAAGCAGGATGCTTCGCACCGCCTTCCAGATGGTCGGTATGGAAAGGGGAAGCCATACGATCAGACATACCAGCAGAAGTATAGCGTTGGCTCTTACCACCGCTCATCTCTTCATCGCTCTCCGATGAACTATCTGCCTTCTTCGCCTTTCTGGGCTTCCGCTTACCGTGTCCTACAAGACGGCTCATAGCACGGGGTGCAGAACCACCGGACATCTCGGGATTATGAGCCATCTCGTGTTCCTTCTGACGCTGACGGCGAACTTTACCATTACCATTTAACTGCGGATGCTGGGAAAAGCGTTCCATAGCCCTTTCGTGGGCGAGTTCTCCTTGGGCGTTATGTGCTTCAATCAGACCGGGTTCTCTGCGTAGCATTCTATAAACATACCATATATTTTTAATCGGCACGATTTACACCACAGATTAAGCGATTGTTAATCGGTTAATCTGAAGATTACTAAATGGTTAATCGGCAACTGCTTACATTAAGCGAGAAGCCAGAGACTTGCGACTGCGACCACCGCTCATTGCACCGCCGGAAGCACCGTATCCGAGTTGCGTCGCACCGCTCTTGATAGCACCCAGAACGCCCGTGTCGGGAAGCATATTCTTAACCTGCGACACATACGGCTTGGTCTTCTCGTAGATCTCCTTGCCCTTGTTGAAGATCTCCTTCGCCTTCGTGAAGGCAGAGCCAAGGTTGGAAAGGAAACCGTGTCCCACAAGGCGACGCATACCTTCGGCATTTCCAGCAGGGGGAGCGGAGATGATATCGGCTTCGGACAGCACGGACTTAACCACGCGAGAAGAGCCAGACTGGGACTCGAAGAAGCCACCATTCACCGCCACCACTACGATCTGATACTGGGAAACCACTGCCGGTGAGTTATTGCGAACCGTTAGACCAAATTGCAGGGTAAAACTGCCTGAAAGCCCGGCACTTTGTCCGCTCTGGAGCGTAATATCCGTGCCGGGCTTGAGAACAAGGAAACCGCCCACCGTGCTTACATTACCACCCGTGCGACCAATCTTCGCCGAGCCAATCCACTCCGCAAAGTCCATATCCAGACCGTTATGCACCGCCATCTGGTATAACTGAACTTGCTGGTGCGACGAGAGCAGACCAGAGAAGTTATCGAAGTTGATTGTAATACGCTCGGGCGGGAACATCCAATCAGCCTGTGTCGTGTCCGTGTAAGAAGGGGGACGGCAGAAGATGAGTAGCATATCAGGGATCTGGGGGAGAACGATGGTCTGGCTCTGGAGCGTCTCCGAACCACCGATAGCCGTATTCAGACCCGTGAAGTTCGTGATATAACGGGGATACTCGAGATACTCGACTACGCTTTTTGGGGGCAAAGGTAAATCTAAAGACGGTGTTAAAAATTGAAAAAGCATCTGCGAATTAGTGAAGGAAGCGGAAGGGCGATAGGCAACCGCGTTGATGGTGCGACCATTCTGCGTCGTGGAACGGATTACACGGCTCGGGGCTACCATATTGCATACAATCTGGATAGAGTTGATGCCGAACAGACCCGTCTCCCACTGGGCGGAGTTAGCAAAGATGAAAGGAGACAGCACAAGTTTCTCCGTGGAAGTGAATTGCACGAAGAGAGTGTAGCCCACCAAGTCGTTCGTCGCATCACGCACAGGGATACCATCTACAACAGTAATCGTCTGTGCGCCACCAGCAGGGGAAGTCGTGGCGTAAGATGTGTTTCCAACCAGAACAGTTCCCGTGGCGTTGGTGAATACCACCTGCGGGTAAGCACCGTTAGGCACAAAGGCGGGTTGCTGACTGTCCGCCCAGCCGTTTAGGGGGTTATTCATAGCACCATAGGCAGAGTTATAGGACTGGTAAGTGTCGTCCATCGTCGGGCAAGTGCGGGACTTCTTGTTGTCGGCGTAGGAAGTCAGGCGGAGAACCTGCTTGAGAATGTCGGAAGTATTCATTGTGGTCGTGGTGTCGTTGATGGTCGCCGTCATCGTGCCGACGAGAGAGTGGAGCGGGAAGTTCGTCAAGGCACAATCCTGTCCGAAAGTCAGCACGGGCTGATTGACCGTT
>Ga0209401_1000485_pt1 | contig 26804 bp, 22 predicted proteins | sample M_140807_MF_Meta_FD_187318 | JGI IMG/M metagenome (GOLD analysis project Ga0209401, IMG submission 187318) | Freshwater microbial communities from Lake Montjoie, Canada to study carbon cycling - M_140807_MF_MetaG (SPAdes) (version 2) | ecosystem: Environmental > Aquatic > Freshwater > Lake... | reverse complement strand
AAATAGTGAAACGCATCCAAGGCTTCTTGGTCGGTGATGCCCACATATTCCGCCCGACCCATGTCTTTGAGGAAAGCGTGCTCAGGGCCAACGCCTGGGTAGTCGAGACCAGCGCTGATGCTGTGGGTCTCGGTAATTTGGCCGTTGTCGTCTTGCAAGATGTAAGTGCGATTGCCGTGCAACACGCCTGGGCTGCCGCGTTGCAAAGAGGCAGAGTGTTTGCCACTCTCTAAACCTTCGCCCGCCGCTTCAACACCAATGAGGCGAGTATTCTTGTGGTTGATGTAGGGATAAAAAATGCCCATGGCATTGGACCCGCCGCCCACGCAGGCAATGACCGCATCGGGCTGTTGACTGTGCAAGCCAGTTTGTGCCAACAGTTCAGGCATTTGAACCAAGCACTCCTTGCCGATGACGCTTTGGAAATCGCGAACCATCATAGGGTAAGGGTGCGGACCCGCCACGGTGCCAATGATGTAGAAAGTGTTGTCGACATTGGCCACCCAATCGCGCATGGCCTCATTCAAAGCATCTTTCAATGTTCGGCTGCCCGAGGTCACGGGCACCACCGTGGCACCCAATAATTTCATGCGGTACACATTGGGGCTTTGACGCTTGACATCTTCGGAACCCATGTAAACCACGCACTCCAAACCATAACGCGCGCAAATGGTGGCGGTGGCCACGCCATGCTGACCGGCACCGGTTTCGGCAATGATGCGGGGTTTGCCCATGCGCTTGGCCAGCATGGCCTGGCCAATGGTGTTGTTGATTTTGTGCGCGCCGGTATGGTTCAGGTCTTCGCGCTTTAAATAAATTTGCGCACCGCCCACTTCGCGGCTCATGCGCGCTGCGTGGTAAATGGGGGAGGGGCGTCCTACGAAGTGCGCCAATTCGTAGTTGAATTCGGCTAAAAATTCGGGATCGTTTTGGTATTTGGCGTAGGCAGCGCGCAATTCCAAAATGGCATGTGTCAGGGTTTCGCTGACAAAACTGCCGCCATACATGCCAAAGTGGCCAGAGGCATCGGGTTGTTGATAGTTGTTCATGGTGTTACTCAATGGCATCGGCTGCTTTCACGGCAGCCACAAATTCTTGAATTTTTCGGGCGTCTTTGAGGCCTTTCTGGCCATCTATCTCAACACCCGAGCTGACATCAACGGCCAAAGACAGGGCTTTAGGCCGAAGCGTGAGAACGCCATCGGTCACATTTGCAGGCGTCAATCCACCACTCAAAACGAGGTGAGCGTTGACGTTTGGAGGAAGCTGTGACCAATTGAATGTTTTCCCGCCACCACCGTATCCGTCAACATGAGCGTCGAGCAGAATGGCTTGGGCATTTGAATAATCTTGGGCGAATTTTACCAAGTCAAACGAGGCTGTGTCGTTGGTGGGAATTCGGGCCGCGCGCCAGTAGGGGCGTTGCACGGCTTCGGCCAAACGATCGCATTCTTCGGGAGATTCGTCACCATGAAACTGAAGGATGGCGTTGGGGACCGCAGAGCAAGCCGCTTGCACTTCCTCTTGCTTGGCATTGACAAACAAAAGAACCGGCGAGATCCCTGAAGGCAATAATTTGGCCAAGGCACCTGCATGCTCGGGTGAAACATTTCGGGCGCTTGGGGGGTACATCACAAAACCAAGGGCGTTGACGCCGGCTTGGATGCAGGCCAAGACATCGACTTCTCGGGTCAGCCCGCAAATTTTGATCAGGGTGTTGCTAGCGACAGAGCTCATGGTAACCAGTGAAAGGGCGGGGTGGTGATAGGCAGATCCCATTTTGGATCATAGACCGGTCCTTGGAAATACAAACCATCTGGCGAAAACGTTGGCGCAGCTGCATCACGGGATTTGCTTTGAATGACTTCAGCCATCCATTCAGGCGCTTGAAAGCCCTGGCCGATGGTGACCAGGCAGCCCATGATGTTGCGAATCATGTGATGCAAAAAGGAATTGCCTTCAAACTCAAACCGCCAGTAGGGTCCGTGTTTGTGAATATCGACACGCAACAAGGTTTTGACGGGCGATAGCGCTTGGCAACTGCTGGCCCTGAAAGATGTGAAGTCGTGCTCACCCAAGAGGTATGGGATGGCTTGGCGCATCGCTGTTTCGTTCAAGGGGCGGTAGACCCAACCAGCACGACCAAACTCTAAGCTGGGGCGAACAGGTGACTCCAACAGGATATAAGCATAGCGCCGCGACAAGGCACTGCCACGCGCATGAAACTCCGAAGAGACTTCTTGCGCCCATTGAACTGAAATGTCGTTGGGTAAATAGCGATTGGTGCCGCGCACCCAAGAGCCCATGTCGCGCTCAAGGGGCGTGTCAAAGTGAACCACTTGCATCAAACCATGAACGCCCGCATCGGTGCGCCCTGCGCAGAGGGTTGTGACTTTTTGGGTGCTGAACTCTTTGAGGGACTTTTCCAAATTATCTTGAATGGTGAGCCCCGTGCTCTGGCTTTGCCAGCCTTGATAAGTCTGACCGTTGTAGGAAATGCCCAGCGCAATTCTCACTTTTGATGCTCACCAAAAGGGCGTTGAGCAGGGGCGGTCATCGGCTGCATCGTTGAGCCCAAATCCAAATCTAAATTCAAAGCCACGATGTCAGCGGGGAGTTGGAGCCCATGGTGGGAGAACGCGGGAATGGGCGGTTCAGTGGATTCAAGGTGCGGTGAGTCCATACCGAGCCTCTGGGAGGTTCGACGTCTTTGGATGCTCAGCCCGGCCCCAATGCTCAAGATGCCCAACATGGCCAGAGTGCCCCACAGGTAAGCGTTTTTGTGAGGTGAGGCCAATAAAGCTTGAAGATTGAGCCATCCTGAGTCAACCCTGCTTTCTTGCAATGGCGCTGAAGGAACTGAATTTGAAGCTGGCTCTTGTGCACCGATGCTGATGCCAAGGCTGCAAAGCCAAAGCAAAAAAGCAATGAATGACCTTGAGCTAGACATGGGCTGAGCATCTCGCTTGAATTAAGCGTCAAGCAAAATGCGCAGCATGCGGCGCAGGGGTTCAGCAGCGCCCCACAACAATTGGTCGCCAATGGTAAATGCACCCACATACTCAGGTCCCATGGCCAATTTGCGAATGCGGCCTACGGGAATGGTCATGGTGCCGGTGACGGCCACTGGCGTGAGGTCTTTCAAGGTGGCTTCGCGCGTGTTGGGCACCACTTTGACCCACTGATTGTCTGCCGCGATCATGGCTTCAATGTCGGCCACGGGCACATCCTTTTTCAACTTGAAGGTGAGTGCTTGGCTGTGGCATCGCATGGCGCCGACACGCACGCAGAAACCATCCACGGGAATGGCTGCAGAACCAAAACCTTCGCCATTTCCTAAAATTTTGTTGGTCTCGGCCATGCCTTTCCACTCTTCTTTGGACACACCCCAGCCAAATTCGTCTTGGTTCTTTCCGATACCTAAGTCTTTGTCGATCCAAGGAATGAGGGAGCCACCCAGGGGCACACCAAAGTTGGCAGTTTCGGCTTCTGTGAGTGCGCGTTGTTTGGCAATCACTTTGCGATCGATTTCCAAGATGGCGCTCTTGGGGTCGTCTAGCAAGGCTTTGACTTCTGCATTCAAGGTGCCGTACTGTGTGAGCAGCTCGCGCATGTGTTGCGCGCCGCCGCCAGAGGCTGCTTGGTAAGTTTGGGTACTCATCCATTCCACCAACCCCGCTTTGTACAGAGCACCGACGCCCATCATCATGCAACTGACCGTGCAGTTGCCGCCAATCCAATTTTTTCCACCATGTTGCAAGGTGGCCTGAATCACGGGCATGTTGACGGGATCCAAAACGATCACAGCATCTTTTTCCATGCGCAAGGTGGAGGCGGCGTCAATCCAATGACCATTCCAGCCTGCTGCCCGAAGCTTGGGGAAAACCTCGGCGGTGTAGTCACCGCCTTGGGCCGTGATGATGATGTCGCAACGCTTGAGCGCATCGATGTTGAAGGCGTCTTGCAGCGTGGTTTCGTTTTTGGCCATGGCGGGAGCAGTGCCGCCAGAGTTGGAGGTAGAGAAGAACAAAGGTTCAATCAAACCAAAGTCGCCCTCAGCTTGCATGCGGTCCATTAAAACCGAACCGACCATGCCGCGCCAGCCTACAAGTCCTACCAATTTCATGTCATTTCCCTTTTCAATTTCAATTTTGAGATCCGGCTCGTCGAGCCGAAAGGGCATGACGAGTCTGAGCGATTAACGCTTCGTCGTTTTTGTAATGGCTTGCACAACGGCCTCGCCCATTTGGCGGGTGCTGACCTTTTGTGTGCCCTCTGACCAGATGTCCACAGTACGCAAACCTTGTGCGAGCACGGCTTGAACTGCCGTCTCAATGCGATCGGCAGCTTGGGCTTGGTTGAGTGAAAAACGGAGCATCATGGCGGCTGAGAGTATTGTAGCCAATGGGTTGGCAATGCCCTGACCCGCAATGTCGGGTGCGCTGCCATGGCTGGGCTCGTACAAACCTTGGTTGTGGCTGTTCAAACTGGCCGATGGCAGCATGCCAATGGAGCCTGTCAGCATGGAGGCTTCGTCAGACAAGATGTCGCCAAACATGTTGCCCGTGACCACCACGTCAAACTTTTTGGGGGCTTTGACCAATTGCATGGCAGCGTTGTCGACGTACATGTGCTCAAGCTCAACGTCAGGGTATTCTTTGTGAACCTCAGTGACCACGTCTTTCCAAAATTGAAAAGTTTCAAGCACATTGGCTTTGTCGACACTGGTCACTTTTTTGTTTCGCTTGCGAGCCGCCTGAAAAGCCACATGGGCAATGCGCTCTATTTCGGGGCGTGAATAACGCATGGTGTCGAAGGCTTCTTCGGCACCCGGAAAATGACCGTCGGTGGCGACACGGCGGCCACGCGGTTGGCCAAAATAAATATCGCCTGTGAGTTCTCGAATGATCAGGATGTCGAGACCCGAAATGATCTCGGGTTTGAGGCTGGAAGCGCTGACCAATTCTTCGTAGCAAATAGCAGGGCGGAAGTTGGCAAACAGGCCGAGGTTTTTGCGCAAACCCAAAATGGCTTGCTCAGGGCGCAAGGGTCGGTCAAGCTTGTCGTATTTCCAATCGCCCACGGCGCCAAACAAAATAGCGTCAGATTCTCTGGCCAGTTTTAAGGTGGAATCGGGCAAGGGGTGACCATGCGCTTCGTAAGCGGCACCACCCACCAAGGCTTCTTCCATTTCAAATTTCAAGTCAAGTGCATTCAAGACTTTGACGGCTTCCGCAACAATTTCGGTACCAATGCCGTCACCCGGCAGAACTGCAATTTTCATGATGTGTTTTTTAAAAGGGCAAGGAGGATGCGTTCAAGGCTTAGGCGACATGCGCCAACCAGGGCTTGGTGGCCAAACGTTCAGCTTCGAAGGCTTTGATTTTGTCCGAGTGGCGCAAAGTCAGGCCAATGTCGTCCAAGCCATTGACCAAGCAATATTTGCGGAAAGCCTGAACATCAAAGGCGATCTCTTCGCCTTGGGGTCGAACCACCACTTGGCGCTCTAAGTCGATGGTGAGTTGGTAGCCCGGAAAAGCCAACACTTCGTCAAACAATTGGGCCACCACGTTTTCAGGCAACACGATGGGCAACAAACCGTTTTTGAAACAGTTGTTGAAAAAGATATCTGCATAGCTGGGGGCAATGATGGCCCTGAAACCATATTGGTCAATGGCCCAAGGTGCATGTTCGCGAGATGAGCCGCAGCCAAAGTTTTTGCGCGCCAACAAAATAGAGGCGCCCTGGTAGCGTGCTTGGTTGAGCACAAAGTCTGGGTTGGGTTTGCGGCTATTGGCGTCCTGACCAGGGAAGCCTGCGTCGAGGTAGCGCCATTCGTCAAACAAATTGGGTCCAAAACCTGTCTTGCGAATAGACTTTAAAAACTGCTTGGGAATGATGGCATCGGTGTCGACGTTCTCGCGGTCCATGGGGGCCACAAGGCCTTTGTGTACGTTGAATTTTTGCATGGTAATTCCTAATCGATGTTGTGGTTTTGAACGCGTCAGTGCGCTTTAGGCAAACTGACGAATGTCCACAAAGTGACCATGAATGGCGGCAGCAGCGGCCATGGCAGGGCTGACCAAGTGGGTGCGGCCACCGGCCCCTTGACGACCTTCAAAGTTGCGATTGCTGGTGCTGGCGCAGCGCTCGCCAGGCTCGAGTCGGTCGGCATTCATGGCCAAGCACATGGAGCAACCGGGTTCGCGCCATTCAAAGCCAGCGGCCTTGAAAATGTCATGCAAACCTTCGCGCTCGGCTTGTTCTTTGACCAAGCCTGAACCTGGTACCACCATGGCCAGCTTGACTGTTTTTGAAACTTTTTGTCCCAACTTTTTAACCACGGCTGCCGCTTCGCGCATGTCTTCGATCCGGCTGTTGGTGCAGGAGCCGATGAAAACTTTATCGACAAAAATATCGTTCAATGCTTTGCCGGGTTCGAGTCCCATGTAGGTGAGGGCGCGCTCAATGGCGCCACGCTTGTTGGCGTCTTTTTCTTTGTCGGGGTCGGGCACGATGTCGTTGATGCCCAAGACCATTTCGGGTGATGTGCCCCATGTGACTTGCGGCACGATGTCGGCTGCATGGATTTGGACCACTGCATCAAAATGCGCACCCGCATCGGACTGCAATGTTTGCCAGTAGGTGACCGCATGGTCCCACTCCAGGCCTGTGGGTGAGAGCAAGCGGCCCTTGACGTAGTCAATGGTTTTGTCGTCTACCGCCACCAAGCCCGCGCGGGCGCCTGCTTCAATGGCCATGTTGCAGACCGTCATGCGAGCTTCCATGGACAGTGCGCGAACGGCGGAGCCGCCAAACTCAATGGTGTAACCGGTGCCACCCGCCGTGCCAATTTTGCCAATGATGGCCAGCACGATGTCTTTGCCCGTGATGCCCTTGGCCACAGTGCCTTCAACTTGAACAAGCATGTTCTTGGCTTTTTTGGCCAGCAGGGTTTGGGTGGCCATGACATGCTCAACCTCGCTGGTGCCAATGCCATGCGCCAAAGCACCAAATGCACCGTGAGTGGATGTGTGCGAGTCGCCGCAGACCACGGTCATGCCTGGCAAGGTGGCGCCGTTCTCGGGGCCAATGACGTGCACGATGCCTTGCCGCTTGGACATGAAAGGGAAAAACGCGGCAGAACCAAACTCGGCCATGTTGCTGTCGAGGGTGGTAATTTGTTCTTTGCTGATGGGGTCGGTGATGCCGTCGTAGCCCAATTCCCAGCCTGTGGTGGGCGTGTTGTGGTCGGCAGTGGCCACGATGGAACTGACGCGCCACATTTTGCGGCCGGCTTGGCGAAGACCTTCAAAGGCCTGCGGGCTGGTCACTTCGTGAACCAAATGGCGGTCAATGTACAAAACGGAAGTGCCGTCTTCTTCGGTGTGGACGACGTGTTCGTCCCAAATTTTGTCGTAAAGCGTGCGCGCCATGTTGCTTCCTAAGGTCGAGCCTATTATTTTAAGCTGAATGAATGAAAAACCGCTGCTTATCCCAGCTTTTAAAGCGGCATTCAAGCCTTATTTCCATCAGGAAAAATTGAATCTTCTTCAGCCAACTGAAAGTAAGGAGCGACGGTAGGCGGTTGGTGAAACACCAAAACGTTGCGTGAAGCGTCTCGTGAAATAAGCCTCGTCGGTAAAACCCACGGTATGCGCGATGGCGCCAATACGCTCGTTGGTATGCGCCAGCAAATTTTGTGCGCGCTCCATACGGCGACCCGTGAGCCACTCAACGAATGCCAACCCAGTCTGTTTTTTAAGCAACTGTGACAGATAGTTTGGCGAAAGATAAGCAGCCTCTGCAACCACATTCAAACTGATATCACGTTGTAGGTTTTCATCGATAAATTTAAAAACGCGGCGAAGTGCATCCGTGTGATCTTGAAGGTAAACGCGTTGTTCGGCCAAGGACTGTAGTTGCGGCGCGAACTTCTCTGTTGTCATACCAATGAGTTCCAGCAACGCCCCTCGCGCTCTCTCAAGCGAGCCCAACTTTCGATGGTTGTGCGAATATTTAATCCGTTGAAGCAAAGTTTCTATGTATGAGAACTCATCTTTATCGAAGACGAAATTAAACCAGCCTTGGTAAATGAAGGGTGTCAGCTCAGGGTACTGCGCTATGGATGCCTCTTCCATGTCCAGGGGTGACAGCGCAAAGTCGGACCTTAAAAATTTACTTGAGAAATTGATCAACTGGTAACGGCTATGAGGCTCAACCATGGCCAAGTGAACGCGATAGGGCAGAACGAAAACGAGTGAGCGCGGCACCGATTCGCAGCGACGGCCACCCAACAAGTGTGGTGCAGCACCTGCTTGGTTGGCAAAAATTTGAAAATACTCATGCCGGTGCGGCTTTGTTATAGGGGTGCGCAAAGACTGGTCGCGAATTTCAAAATCCAAACGCTCTGATCGTTCGACCATGGAATAGGTGTGAATGTCATTCGAAGCGGATGTATTTACTTTCATGGGCTGGGGTCTTGGTTAGGAAGGCTTTTATTAAGGGAGTTCCCTAGTTTTTAGGCTTTCATTATGGGTTTCGAAAAGCGCTTTTGCAGAGTTTTGAAAAATGGACTTGGACAAATCAAGGATTAACTTGTATTTGTCCAAGAAAATCAGTTTTATCTCTTGCGACGACCAAAAACAAGGCGTTCAATACATCTATCGAGTACGTCAACGGTCAGTTAAAGCGCTTTGAATTCTCGATCTAAACCCTCACACTCAATTTTGGAGACAAGATGAACACCAATACAGATGCAGCCTTCTTGGGTCAACGTAGTTACAAAATCCCAGAAACCATGAAAGCTTGGGTGCTTGGAGACCCCGAACAACTGACCTTTGTGGACAAGCCCGTCCCTCATCCCGGTGCCGCTGAGGTGCTTGTGCGCATCGATGCAATCGCTGTTTGCGCAACCGATCTGGAAATTATCCACAAGGGCCCGCCAGCTCTAATTCATGGTGGTCTTCCATTCAACAAGAACTTTACACCTGGCCACGAATACATGGGCACAGTGGTCAAGCTTGGTCAGGGTGTTGATGAGTACAAAGTTGGAGATCGTGTGACGGTTGAAGTGCACGCTGGGTGCGGGCGTTGCGAGCGTTGCAGGGAGGGTATGTACACCTCCTGCCTCAACTATGGCAAAAACTATGGAGATATCAACAAAGGCCACCGCGCCAATGGGTTTACAACCGATGGTGGATTCACACAATATGCAATCAACAACATCAACACATTGGCGCATGTACCCGATGACATGAGCGATGAAGAAGCAACACTCATCGTCACTGCAGGTACGGCCATGTACGGCTTGGATGTCATTGGCGGGTTGATCGCTGGCCAGTCTGTGGTCATCATGGGCCCAGGCCCAATTGGTCTGATGGGCGTTGGTGTGGCCAAGGCGCTTGGCGCAAGCGAAGTGATTCTGACCGGTACACGCGATAACCGCCTGGAGATGGGACGCAAGCTTGGCGCTGACTACACCATCAACGTGACCAAAGAAGACGCTGTTGCCAAAGTGCGTGAGTACACCAATGGTGGTGCCCATTACGTGCTGGAATGCTCTGGTGCTCCCAACGCTGTCAACGATGCTTCGGCGATGCTTCGCCGCGGCGGTCGCATCTGCTTGGCGGCTTTTCCAGGCTCACCAGTGCCTGTCGACATCGCCGCTTTGGTTCGCAATAACATCTACATGTTCGGTATTCGCGGGGAAGGCAAGAGCGCCACCCACCGTGCAGCCGCATTGATGGCTCAAAAACGCTTCGACGCCAAGCTGATTCACACCCACACTTTCCCCTTGGAAGAGGTGCCCGAAGCGCTGCGTCATGCACGTGAGCGCATCGACGACGCGATCAAGGTGGTGGTGAAAATCAGCCACCCCGAAGGTTGCTAAAGAGAGACCCAACGTGCTTACCTTTGACCAATACTTGATGCCACAGTCACTCGACGAGGCGTTCGACGCGCTACAAAGCGTAACGGGTGCCCGGTTGTTGGCCGGTGCAACTGACCTCCTGCCCTGGGCCCGAGAGGGCAGGGCAGGTGACGTGCACTTGCCAGCCGTGGTGGACATTAGCCAAATAGCTTTGCTAGGCGGTATATCCCAGGAAGGCACACGAATTCGCATTGGTGCCACCACGCCCATTTCGGCGCTGCAGCATCATCCGCTGTTGCAGCAGCAAGCACCGGTGTTGGGCTCTTGTGCGCTGTGGTTTGCTGACGATCAAATTCGTGAGCAAGCCACAGTCGGGGGCAACTTGGTCAATGCTTCGCCGGCTGGCGATACACAGCCAGCTTTGCTGGCGCTCAATACCCACGTGACGCTGGCTCGCCGTGAATCGGGTCGAATCCTTGAGCGTTCAGTCCCTTTGTCTGAATTCATCCTCGGTCCAAGTCGAACCTTGCTTCAACCCGGAGAGATCTTGCTGAGACTGGAGTTTGATGCTTTGCCCCATCATGGTGTTTCGTTTGAGAAGGTGGGTCATCGCCGCTCCTTGGCTATTTCTACGGTCTGCATTGCCACACTGGTCCGCATCGATACACACAAACGAATTGACGATTTGCGCATTGCAATCGGCGCGGTTGGACCTGTACCCGAACGTCTCACAGACATTGAAGACCTCCTTACAGGCGTCACGCCCACACCCACAGCATTGCGTGACGCCTCACTTAGAGTGGCTGATCGGGTACGTTCACGCAGCCGTCAAAGCTACAGGCGCGAAGTCTTGAGTAATTTTGTTGAGCGCTCATTGGCCACGGCACTGGCTCATGCTGGACTTGACTTGCCACGTCTACCTAAGGAGTCAGAATATGTCTGATACGCTTTTATCTAGCGGGACTTTGGCGCAAGGCTGCCACCCTACGACAGAAATTAACGCGACCGTTAATGGTCGCAAGGTCAAGCGTACCGTCCCCAACCACTATCGTGTCATCGACTTTGTGCGCGAGGAGCTTAAGCTCACCGGCAACAAAGAGGGCTGTGGCGCTGGTGAATGTGGTACTTGCTCCATGTTTGTTGACGGCAAACTGATCAAAAGTTGTCTCTCGCCAGTGCAAAAAATCAATGGATGCTCTGTTGAGACCATTGACGACATGGACCGAGATTCAGGCATGTGGCTATTGCAACAGGCTTTCAATAAATGCGGTGCAAGTCAGTGCGGCTATTGCATCCCAGGCATGGTCATGGCCGCCACATCCACCTTGCGCCACAATCCAGGTGCTAGCAGAGACGAGATCAAAGAAGGCTTAGGCGGTAATATTTGCAGGTGCACTGGCTACCAAAAAATCATTGATGCGGTCGAGCTAGCACGTGATGTGCAAAGCGGCGTCAAACCGCAAAGTGCGCTGGATGAAGATACTGCAACTGATAGCTTTATTGGTCAGCGTACGCGCCGGTTGGACTCACCTTCCAAAGTGACTGGCGCCATCAAATATGCAGCTGATATGTTCATGCCTAACATGCTGCACATGCAGGTTCTGCGAAGTCCTCATTCGCACGCACGCATCGTGCGTATTGATGCTAAGGCGGCTCTTTTGATGCCTGGCGTGGAGTGCGTGTTGACCAGTGAGGATGTGCCAGGCGTTGACAACTTTGGCGTTTTCATCGAAGACCAGCCCACTTTGGCGCGAGGCGTCGTGCGCTATGTGGGCGAGGCTGTCGTGGCCGTCGCGGCAGAAACATTGGACATTGCTCGCGCTGCGGTGGCGGCAATTCAAGTTGTGTACGAAGAACTCCCCGCCTTGTTCGACCCGCATGAAGCCATGAAAGATGGCGCTATACAGCTACACGATTTCGCACAAAACAATATTTGCAAGCACACGCGTATACGCAAGGGCGACGTCGATGCTGCACTGGCACAAGCCGACATCGTTGTTGAGCAAACCTATAACACACAATCGATCGAACATGCTTATCTGGAGCCCGAAGCAGGCTTGGCCTACTTAGAAGCCGATGGTTGCGTGACGGTGCAGTCGCCCAGTCAAAACATCACCCATCACCGTCACATGTTGGCGCGCATTCTAGGACGACCTATCAACAAGGTGCGCATGATCATGAGCACAGTAGGCGGAGGCTTCGGCGGCAAGGAAGACATGATCTATCAAGGCATGTTGGCGCTGGCGGCCATCAAAACACGGCGCCCAGTTCGTTATGTATTTACTCGCGAGGAAAGCATCAAGGTCAGTGCCAAGCGGCACCCATTTAACATCCGTTACACCATGGGTCTTCAACGTGACGGTCGAATTGTTGCTACAAAGATGGTCATGGTCAGCGATGGCGGTGCTTACGCATTGTCGACGCCCGGCGTGATGAACAAGTCTGCAATTCTTGGACCTGGCCCTTATGCGGTTCCCAATGTCTGGGTCGACTCTATAGGCGTCTACACCAACAACACGCCCAGTGGTGCCTTTCGCGCATTTGGCGCATTTCAATCTGAGTTTGCAACTGAATGCCACTTGGATCTTTGCGCTCAAAAACTTGGCATGGACCCTGTCGCACTGCGCCGCATCAACCTGATGCGTGATGGTGCCACGACGCATACACGACAGCAACTTGATCGTGTACTTGCAGTTGAATGCTTAGAAGCAGCGATCAAGGCTGCTGGATGGGAGCCTGGTGTGCCTTACCGCCAAGGCCAAGGCCACTCAAAGCGCAACGATTTCAATTACGAAGGTTCGCGTGAGTTTTATTTAATTGGCGGCAAAACCAAGCCCAGTGTTCCTCTGAGCGTTGCGGCGCATCAAAATCAAGGAGACAAGTCATGAAGCAAAGAGGACGAGGTGTTGCCTGCGGTTGGTACGGTATCGCCCGTACTGCCGCCATGGACCGAGCTGCAGTGTGGGTTGAACTCGACGACGGTGGCACTGTCAAGATCGCAACAGGCGTAACCGAGATTGGTGAGGGTGTTCTCACCGGCTTGTGTCAAATTGCTGCACAAGAAATGGGTGTTCGCCCTGAAGACATCGTCCTTGGAGACAACGACACGGCGCGTGTACCAGAAGCAGCACATGCCGGCGCTACACGGATGACCTACATGATTGGCAATGCGGTTGCTGTGGGCTGCCGTGAGGCCTTTGGCCGCTTTTGCGCTGCGATGGGTGCTTATTGGGGTGTCAGCGCAGAGAGCGTGAAAGCATTTTCCGGTCAAGTCTGGGTAGTGGGCTCTGCAAGCAAGCGCATGAGCATGGCGCATGCAGTGCACATCTTGAAAAAGGAGCGCGGGATTGTGATTGTCGGCAGTGGCCTTTTTACATCTGCTCATACCGCGCTGCATCCAGAAACAGGTGAAGCAACACCCTGGCAAAGTTATGTTTTTGGTGCCCAGGTGGCCGAGGTTGAAGTTGATGACGACACAGGTGAAGTACAGGTTCTTGGTGTTTGGGCTGCACATGATGTCGGTCGAGTGATCAACCCCCAACAAGTCGAAGGGCAAATTGAAGGCTCAGTCATTATGGGTTTGGGGCATGCATTGATGGAGGAGTATGTCCAAGTCAATGGCGTCACCACCACGCCCGGTTTTGCAAAATACATCTTGCCCACAGCATTAGACATTCCCCACGTAACCTCAGTTCTTCTGACTGAACCCGACCCAAAGACGCCACTTGGCGTCAAGGGTATCGGCGAGCCTGCCATTACACCTACGGCCGCAGCAATTATCAACGCCATTTACGACGCCGTTGGCGTCAGAATGACCCGTCTGCCTGCCACCCCAGAGCGCGTGATGGAGGCGCTGATTGCCAAGCGTTTAGCGGTTCAGGTCGCAACTTCTCCCATTGAGGAAACTATCAACTAAAAAATAGCTTCAAGTAGTTTTTCAAGCTTTCCCTGCAATTATGAGTGGCAAAAAAAGCCACGTTTTTTTAATAAACGGAGACAAAAATGACAAATGAAATACAAAGCACTTTACGACGCACTTTAGCGAAAACCATGCTGTTGGCAATTGCCACTGTGAATGCCATCCCTGTGATTGCGCAAACCTTTCCGATCAAACCCGTTGAGTTGGTCGTCTTATTTCCCGCAGGCTCAGCGGCCGACGTCACTGCACGCGTTTTGTCAGAGCAAATGAGCAAAAAACTCGGACAGCCTATAGTCGTGGTGAACAAACCAGGTGGCGGTGGCGCCATTGGCTATAAGTATGTCCAGCAGAAGCCAGCTGATGGTTATACCCTGGTATTTAATTCAACATCCATCAGCACTGTTTTCTACTCGGGCTTGATTCCTTTCGATTACCGCGCGTTTGACCCCATTGCCCGCGTTACTGTAGAAAATCCAGTCATCGCGGTCAGGGCCAATGCGCCGTGGAAAGATCTTAAGGCAATGGTAGATGATGTGAAAAAAAGGCCTGGTGCCATCTCCATTGGCAACTCAGGCATAGGCAGTCACACGCACATTTCGTCGGTAGCTTTTTTTAAAGAAATCAATGCCGATGTCATGCATGTCCCTTTTGGCGCATCACAAGTCGTGACCAGCCTGCTTGGCGGTCAGATCGATGCTGTGGTGTCGGTGCCATCAGCCCTTACTGCGCATGTTAGTGCAGGAACACTGCGCATTGTGGCTGTGCTGGCGACGGCACGTGAGCCAGCTTTCCCCACAGTCCCAACCACTGCAGAGGTTGGCATGGCTTATAACGGCGAAATGTGGCGTGGTATAGCCTCACCCAAGGGCACGCCACCTGCCATCGTTGCGCGTCTAGAGAAGGCTTTGGAAGAAGCTGTCACAAGTGCTGAATTTAAAGCACAGGGCGTGAAGATGGGATTTGTGCCAGCATTCATGCCTGCAAATGAATTCGGCCCCCTCATTGCCAAGGACGACATCATGCTGGGGAGACTCATAGAGCGAGCCGGCCTCAACATTAAATAAATATTTCAAGTTAATGAACAATTCAGTCGAAATACCCGCCGTCTTGTTGTTAGGAACTCAGGGGCTAGAAGCTCGGGCAAAAGTCATAGCACATTGCGGTGGTTTGAACCAGGCACTTGACGCTGGTGCTCTGCCTAAGCAACTCCGTGTCACACTTTCGGAAGCTCTAGTTTTGGGCCTTCTTAAGCAAGGTGTTAGAAAATATCTGGCCATTTTTGGTCATGGTTCAACCGATCTCGGTGAAGTGCTTCGCGTATACACAGAAGCAGGTGTGACGAATGTGTATAACTTCCGCAACGAAGTCGAAATGGCACATGCAGGAACGGCGCTGGCCTGGGCATGGCAGGAGCCTTGTGCTGTGGTGACATCCATTGGTCCTGGCGCACTTCAGGCCATGGCAGGTTCGCTGGCTGCAGCATGCAACGGTGTTGGTATCTATCACATTTATGGTGATGAAACAACGTGGGGCGAAGGTTACAACATGCAGCAAATTCCCAAGCCGCAGCAACAGTTGTACGGCCAAATGACAGCACTGATGGGGCAATCCTATGTGCTGCATACACCACAGGCAATAAGAGATGCCTTGCGTCGAGGCACGCAATGCGTCAACCACCCGGTGAAGCCTGGGCCTTTCTATTTGCTTTTGCCCATCAATACCCAGCCTCAGGTCATTGACAACCTGAATTTGGAAGCGTTGCCCAATGCACTGACTAGATGGCCAACAGCTGTTGGCGATCTGGAAGTAGTCAAAAAGGCGGCACAGGCATTGCGCCATCACGCGCGCATCGTCTTCAAGGTCGGTGGTGGCGGACGAGCCTTTGCTGGACCTTTGCTTGAATTGGCCAAGCGTTGTGGTGCTGCCGTAGTCGCTTCGCCAGGTTCTACCGGTATCTTGCCTGATGCACACCCACAATACATGCACGTAGGTGGCAGCAAGGGCTCAATCAGTGGCAACCATGCGATGTCAAATGCCACACTTCTGGTAGCTATTGGAACTCGAGCCGTGTGTCAAAGCGACTGCTCTGGCGTTGGCTATCCCTTGGTCAAAGAGGTCATTAACATCAATGCCGATTTGTCTGACTTGACACATTACAACCGCACGATACCGCTGGAGGGAGACATCGGAGCAGTGATCGCTCAGTTGTTGTTGGCGCTTGAAGGTGTGGCAGATGAACAGATCCAGCCTCGAGCTGCCTGGTTGGATGCGTGTGCCGCCAGCAAGGCTGAGTGGAAGGGCTTCTTGCAAGGGCGTCAGTCCACGCCTCCGCTTTATGACGAGGTTTGGCAGCGCAGTGTTCTGACCCAACCGGTCGCCATCAAAATAGTATGTGATTTTGCCAATGAGGTCCATGCGATCAAATTTTTTGATGCAGGTGATGTGCAGGCCAATGGGTTTCAAACGGTTGAAGACGACTCACCTGGACAGACTTATACAGAATCGGGTGCCTCCTACATGGGATTCGCCACAAGCGCAGTGACAGCCGCAGGCATGGCAAGCACGCAACAGTACCCCATCGCCTTCACGGGGGACGGCTCGTTCATGATGAACCCGCAAGCACTCATCAGCGCTGTAGAGCATGGCGCGCGAGGCACTATCGTGATCTTCGATAATCGGCGGATGGCCGCTATATCGAGCCTCCAGCACGCACAGTACGGACAAGACTTCCGGACCAACGACGCAGTTGTGGTGGACTACGTCCAAATGGCTGGCAGCGTCAAGGGCGTTCAGGCATTGTGGGGCGGAGAAGATGTCGCATCCCTTCGCGAAGCATTGAAGCTTGCCCATGCGCATGATGGGCTGTCGGTGGTTCACGTACCTGTGTATGCAGGCCAACGCCCCGAGGGCGGCTTAGGTGCTTATGGCTCTTGGAATGTAGGTAACTGGTGTGATGATGTACAACAGCGCTACCAGTCCACCCTTATTTAACAAAAATATTTCAAATTGAATGACTATGAAGCGTGAAGATCTGGGCTTATACAGCGGCTTCGGCCTGTTCATCAACGGACAGTGGCGTGGTGCCACCGGTGGGCAAACGAGAGAGGTGATTGATCCAACGAATGAAGAGGTCATTGGTTATATTCCAGTTGCGAACCTTGCCGACATTGAAGCAGCGGTCAATGCCGCTGAGGCAGCCTTTCGAACATGGCGACATACGTCCCCATGGGAGCGGTCGGTGCTCCTGCATCGCACGGCATCCCTTATCCGAGAACGGATCGAGGAAAGTGCGCATTTAATGTCGTCTGAAACAGGCAAGCCGCTTGCGCAGTCTCGTGGTGAACTGAATGATGCAGCCGACCAATTTGATTGGTACGCTGGCGAAACACAACGCATCTATGGTCAGACCTTTCAAGCGCGAGTACCCGAGGTTCGCATGCAAGTTCGATATGAACCTGTGGGCGTTGTAGCAGCCTTCTCCGCCTGGAACTTTCCTGCGCTTCTTCCTTCCCGAAAAATTGCTGCAGCTTTGGGTGCTGGCTGCTGCGTGGTTGTCAAGCCAGCCAGTGAGGCCGCCGGTAGTTGCATGGCAGTGGTCCAGGCTTTGCACGACGCTGGGCTGCCACCTGGCACTGTCAACCTTGTCACCGGCGACTCGGGCTTTATTTCTGAAGTCCTGGTTGGCTCACCAAAGGTTGCCAAAATTACTTTGACTGGCTCCTCTGCTGTGGGACGCAAGATGCTTCACTTGGCGGCTGATGGTATCAAACGGGTCTCAATGGAGCTTGGTGGCCACGCTCCAGTTCTCATATTTGAAGATGCTGATGTTGAAGCGGCTGCTGAACAATGTGCGCGCTTTAAGTACCGCAATTGCGGTCAAGTATGTGCCTCGCCATCTCGTTTTTTCGTTCACGAAAGTGTCTATGCAAGTTTCGTCGATCGCTTTGGAGTGGTCGCTCGTTCACTTAAAGTAGGACCCGGTTTATCAGCTGATACAGACGTAGGGCCAATGGCCAACCACCGGGGATTGGTGCACGCACAATCTTTGATCGCCGACGCACTAGAACATGGCGCGCGATTAATCGCTGGTGGCACCCGCCCAGAAGGCCTTGGATCCAAGGGCTACTACCTTTCTCCTACAGCACTGGCCGACGTGCCGCAGTCCGCGCGCATCATGCATGATGAGCCTTTTGCGCCAGTGGCGCCCATTGCACCCTTTGGCAGCTTTGATGAAGCTATCTCTCTGGCCAATGCCACGCCATATGGTCTGGCGTCTTACTTATTTACTCGTTCACTCAAGACCGCCACAATGGCCAGCGAAGCCATCCAGGCAGGCATGGTCGGTATCAACGAACTGGCCATCGCCAGTGCTGAAATGCCATTTGGAGGCGTCAAGGACAGTGGCATTGGTCGTGAAGGTGGTTCGTTAGGTGTGCGCGACTATTTAGAAGCAAAATATATTAAAACTCGGCTATAAATTCGTAGAATCTTTCTCATTTCAATGAAGGCATTCGAAGCTTTCTATCATTTGGTTGCGACCAGTTTTAATTAGGATTCTTCATGGCAGATATTCCAGACCACGGCATCGCACGCGGGCTTACCAACTACGGTGACCGCGCTTTTGCGCTCTATTTACGCCGCAGCTTTATCAAGTCCATGGGCTATTCGACAGAATTGCTAGAACGTCCAGTGGTTGGCATCGCCTCTAGCGGTTCGGGCTTCAATAACTGTCACCGCGCCATGCCCGAGTTGGTCGATGCGGTGAAGCGCGGCGTGCTTGCAGCCGGCGGACTGCCGATCGAATTTCCGACCATCTCATTAGGTGAGGTTTTCCTCAATCCTACGAGTCTGATGTTTCGCAACCTGATGAGCATGGATGTTGAGGAAATGGTTCGTGCCCAGCCCATGGATTCGGTCGTCATGATTGGTGGCTGTGACAAAACTGTCCCTGCACAACTGATGGGTGCAGCATCGGCCAATTTACCCGCCATTCAGCTTGTCACCGGACCCATGATGACCGGACGTCACGAAGGCGAACGCTTGGGCGCATGCACAGATTGCCGCCGATTTTGGGGTAGCTTTCGGGCTGGCAAAATCGAACGTAAGACCATTGACATTGTTGAGGGCCGATTGGCCACCACGGCTGGCACTTGTGCTGTGATGGGTACCGCCAGCACCATGGCCTGTATTGCTGAGGCTCTTGGTATGTCGCTACCTGGAACGGCGGCCATTCCAGCGGTTCACGCTGACCGTCTGCGCGCAGCTGAGGCCAGTGGCGCACATGCGGTGCGTTTGATCCACAACCCCATTCGTCCAAGTCAAATCATCACGCCAAAGTCAGTCAAAAATGCGCTTCGCGTGCTTCTGGCGCTAGGAGGCAGCACCAACGCAATCATTCATTTGACCGCGGTTGCTGGTCGCCTTGGTATTCCGGTATCTTTGCACGAGCTCAATGAACTCAGTGATACAACGCCAGTATTAGTCGACCTTAAGCCTACTGGCGACAATTACATGGAAGATTTTTATGCCGCCGGTGGCATGAGCGCACTTCTCAGAGAGTTGAAGCCGCTGCTGCACCTGGACACAATATCTGTCACGGGTGAGACCTTGGGTGAGCGCTTAGCTGCTGAAGAAGGTGCTTGGGCCGATCACCGCGTGGTGCGCAAGGCATCTGATCCTATTGAACCAGTGGGCGGTTTGGTGGCGCTATTTGGCTCGCTTGCGCCAGGGGGCGCAATCCTCAAAAGATCTGCGGCTGACAAGACACTGTTTGAAAAGGAAGCGCGTGCAATTGTCTTCAGCTCACTACAAGACCTGTCCGAGCGTGTAGACGATCCACATCTTGACATTCAAGCTGACGACATCATGGTGCTTCAAAACGCTGGCCCAACCAGTGGCAGCGGTATGCCTGAGGCGGGCTACTTGCCAATCCCGAAGAAGCTTGCAATGGCTGGGGTGAAGGACATGGTCCGCATCTCCGATGCGCGCATGAGCGGCACCGCATTTGGTACGATCGTGTTACACGTAACCCCCGAAGCTTCGGCTGGAGGGCCATTAGCGCTGGTTTGTACAGGCGATCGGATTAGATTGTCTGTGAAGGAACGCCGAGTCGACCTGCTGGTTGATGAGTCCGAACTTGAACGCCGCCGCGCGATGCAACCTGCTAGTCCGGCTTCACCGACACGTGGTTACGCCAAGCTTTACCAAGACCATGTGATGCAAGCTGATGCTGGATGTGACTTTGATTTCCTTCGCTCAGCAGAAAAGGAGAATTCATGATGACTGACCATTCAAAGGACAACGCTTTAGAAAGCGTTGCCACGCCAATCCCGCAGCGCATCGGCGTGCCACGGGAGGTTTTTCTCGGTGAAAAACGCGTCGCCACCGTACCCGATGTGGTGACCAAACTGACCCAACTCGGCTTTGCCGTGGTGGTGGAACAAGGTGCGGGTGAACTGGCAGACCTCTCTGACGAAGCCTATGTCCAAGCCGGCGCCTCCATTGCGCCCAACGCTGCCGCGCTTTGGAGCGGCAGCGACATCGTCTTCAAGGTCCGTGCCCCCACGAATGAAGAAGTGGCCTTGATGCACGAAGGCCAGACGCTGATCGGTTTCTTGTGGCCCGCTCAAAACCCCGACTTGATGCAACAACTCGCGGCCCATAAAGTCACAGCGCTGTCCATCGATGCATTGCCGCGCACACTCAGCCGCGCCCAAAAAATGGACGCCCTGACCTCCATGGCGGGTGTCAGCGGTTACCGCGCTGTGGTCGAAGCTGCAGGTGCCTTTGGTCGCTTCTTTAACGGACAAATCACTGCCGCAGGCAAGGTGCCGCCAGCCAAGGTTTTCATTGCGGGTGCTGGCGTGGCCGGCTTGGCCGCCATCGGCGCCGCTGCCAGCTTGGGCGCTATCGTGCGCGCCAACGATACTCGCGCAGAAGTAGCCGACCAAGTGGTCTCGCTGGGCGGCGAGTTTGTGAAGGTGGACTACGAAGAGGAAGGCTCTGGTGGTGGCGGCTATGCCAAAGTCATGAGCGAAGGTTTTCAGGCCGCTCAACGCGAGATGTATGCGCACCAAGCCAAAGAGTGCGACATCATCATTACCACCGCGCTCATTCCCGGAAAACCCGCACCCAAGCTGATCACTGCCGAGATGGTGCGCAGCATGAAACCCGGCAGCGTCATTGTGGACATGGCTGCCGAGCAAGGCGGCAACTGCGAACTCACTGAGCCTGGCAAGGCGGTGGTCAAGCACGGCGTCACCATCGTGGGCTATACCGACCTTACTTCGCGCATGGCACGCCAGTCGTCTACCCTTTACGGCACCAACCTGTTTCGCCTTACAGAAGAATTGTGTAAAACCAAGGATGGCGTGATCAATGTCAACATGGAAGACGATGCAATTCGGGGGCTGACCGTGGTGAAAGATGGTTTGATCACATGGCCTGCGCCGCCCTTGGTCGTGGCCCCTAAGCCAGCTGCCAAGCCTGCCGCACCAATGGCCAAAAAAGCTCACGGTCATGGTGAAGCTTCTAGTCCTATGCCAGCGGGCCAGCTGGCCATTGTTGCTGGCGTCGCTGCCGTTTTGTTTGTCCTGGTGGGTACCTATGCGCCAGCTGCTTTCCTGTCGCACTTTACGGTGTTCGTGCTGGCCTGCTTTGTGGGTTACATGGTGGTGTGGAACGTCAAGCCTGCGCTGCACACGCCCTTGATGAGTGTGACCAACGCCATCAGCTCCATCATTGCCATTGGCGCGCTGGTGCAAATATCACCCATGGCCAATGCAGCTGCGCGCCCCAACATGCTGATCATTATTTTGGCCTCCATGGCTTTGGTGCTCACCGCCGTCAATATGTTCGGCGGCTTTGCCGTCACGCAGCGTATGTTGGCAATGTTCAGAAAATAATTGAAACAAAATAAGCGATGACCTCTAACCTTTCCACAGTCGCCTACATTGGCGCTACCATCCTCTTCATTCTCAGTTTGGGCGGTTTGTCCAACCAGGAAACCTCACGCCGCGGCAACCTCTTCGGCATGATCGGCATGACCTTGGCCGTATTGGCCACCGTGTTTGGCCCCCAAGTCACGGCAGCCGGCATGCCTTGGATCGTGGGTGCTTTGGTCGTTGGCGGTGCCATTGGGCTGTTTGCAGCCCGATCGGTGCAAATGACACAAATGCCGGAACTGGTCGCGCTCATGCACAGCATGGTCGGTATGGCTGCGGTGCTAGTGGGTTACGCCACCTATGTGGACCCTGAAGCCTCCAAAGGCTTAGAAGCCGCGGCACATGCCATTCACGCCATGGAAATTTACATCGGTATCTTTATCGGTGCCGTGACCTTCTCCGGATCTGTGGCGGCTTTTGGCAAATTGTCTGGTCGCATCGGTGGCAGCCCCTTGTTGCTGCCTGCACGTCACTGGATCAACCTGGCCGGTTTGGTGGCTGTGGTGTACTTTGGCCGCATGTTCTTGCAGGCTGAAACCATCGATCAGGGCATGTTCCCGTTGTTTGTGATGAGCGCCATCGCTCTTTTGTTTGGCATCCACATGGTCATGGCCATTGGTGGCGCCGATATGCCCGTGGTGGTGTCCATGCTCAACAGCTATTCGGGCTGGGCGGCAGCAGCCACTGGCTTCATGCTGAACAACGACCTGTTGATCGTGGTGGGCGCTTTGGTGGGTTCCAGCGGCGCTATCCTGTCGTACATCATGTGCAACGCCATGAACCGCAGCTTCATCAGTGTGATTGCAGGAGGCTTTGGGACCACCGCTGCTGCGCCCAAGGCTGCTGGCGCCAACGCCGAACCGGTCGGCGAGGTCAGCCCCATCTTGGCAGCCGAGACCGCCGAATTGTTGCGCGATGCCAAAAATGTGATCATTGTTCCTGGCTACGGAATGGCCGTGGCGCAAGCCCAGCACACCGTCTTTGAAATCACCCGCACCTTGCGTGAAAAAGGCGTGAACGTGCGTTTTGGCATTCACCCTGTGGCAGGCCGCATGCCAGGCCACATGAACGTGTTGTTGGCCGAGGCCAAGGTGCCTTACGACATTGTGTTCGAGATGGACGAACTCAATGAAGACTTTCCCGATACCGACGTCGCCATCGTGATCGGTGCCAACGACATCGTGAATCCGGCCGCTCAAGACGACCCGACCAGCCCCATTGCGGGCATGCCGGTACTCGAAGTATGGAAGGCGCGCACCAGCATCGTCATGAAGCGCTCCATGGCCAGCGGCTACGCGGGTGTCGACAACCCACTCTTCTACAAGGACAACAACCGCATGTTATTTGGCGATGCCAAGAAGATGCTGGATGAAGTGCTGGTAGCACTGAAAAGTTAATCAAACAGCGGGTGAGCCTTTTGACTGGCCTCTGAAGGCTGGTTGGGCAGGTCAACCACACCCTCGATTTGCAGAGATCTCGTCATTCAAACTATCAACCGGAGAACAAACTGATGTCAATTCAACCAATCAATGTTGCCTGTCTTGGAATGGGCTGGTGGTCCGATGTTTTGGCAGATGCCATGAAACGCTCGGACAAGTTCGTCATCCGCTCTTGCTACACACGTTCTGAAGATAAGCGATTGGCCTTTGCAGCCAAATACGAATGCGGAGCGGCGAGCAGTTATGAAGAAATCCTGGCTGATAAGTCGATTGATGCCATCATCAATACTACGCCCAACAACGTTCACTTGGAAACAACACGGCAGGCAGCTCAGGCCGGTAAGCACGTGTTTTTAGACAAGCCAATTGCCAATACATTGCATGAAGGTCGTGCGATTACCGAGGCCTGTCAGACGGCTGGTGTTGTGCTGGCACTGGGCTACCAACGCCGTCGGGAGAGCCAGTTCCGATGGATCAAGCAGCAAATCGACGCTGGTGTTTTTGGCAAACTGGTCAACGCAGAGGCCAACATCAGCCGAGACCGTTTGGGTAAGATTGACTTGAATTCTTGGCGCTATCAAGCAGAAGGTATGCCTGGCGGCGTGATGTTGCAAATTGGCGTGCACTATGTGGATGTGCTGGAATACCTGATGGGTCCAATCGTGGCGGTCAGTGGACAGGCTGCACAGCTGGTGCTACCCGGTGACAATCCCGATGTGGCCTCGTTGATGTTGCAGCATGAAAATGGGGCGCTTTCGACCGTCAATGCAAGCTATGCATCGGCCACCGAAAATTATGTGATGAACATCTATGGCAAGGAAGCCAGTGCATATTACGATCTGCGTGGCGGCTTACGCTTCATCAAGCGTGGCACCGAAAAAGCAGACGCAATTCCCTTCACTCAAAACGACACCTTCGTCGACGAACTCGACGAGTTCGCGATGGCCGTGCGCGGTCAAGGGAGTCCTGAAACTGGAGGCGAATATGCCACCCGCTCGCTAGGCGTGATTCGAGCCGGGATCATTTCTGCTAGGGAAGGTCGGCGCGTTCAACTTTCAGAAGTGCTGTCCGACCCTAGCGCTTAAAAATCAATCTAAAACCTGACTGGGTTTCCGGTCAGTTCTTGATATCGCGGCGTGGTGAACCGGTAAAGAGCTGACGAGGACGGCCGATTTTGTATTCAGGGTCGCCAATCATTTCATTCAATTGGGCAATCCAGCCTACAGTGCGGGCCAAGGCAAACACGCCGGTGAACAAATTCACTGGAATGCCAATGGCGCGCTGAACGATGCCGGAGTAGTAATCGACGTTGGGGTAAAGCTTGCGCGACACGAAATAGTCGTCTTCCAGAGCAATTTTCTCAACTTCCTTGGCCAATTTGAACAAGGGGTCGTTTTCCAAGCCCAGCTCGGCCAATACCTCATTGCAAGTCTCTTGCATGAGTTTGGCGCGTGGATCGTAGTTTTTGTAAACACGGTGACCAAAGCCCATCAGCTTGACACCGGAGTTTTTGTCTTTGACTTGTTCCATGAACTCGCCCACTTTGGCAATGCCACCCATTTTTTGGATATCGCCGAGCATGTTCAAGCAAGCTTCGTTGGCGCCGCCGTGAGCGGGGCCCCAAAGGCAAGCAACACCGGCTGCAATGGCTGCAAAGGGGTTGGTGCCGGATGAACCGCACAAACGAACGGTGGAAGTAGATGCGTTTTGCTCGTGGTCTGCGTGCAGGATGAAAATGCGGTCTAAAGCGCGCTCAAGCACGGGGTTAACCACGTAATCTTCACAAGGCACGCCAAACATCATGCGCAGGAAATTGCCTGAGTAAGACAGGTTGTTTTGGGGGTACATGAAGGGCTGACCGATGCCGTATTTGTACGACATGGCCACCAAGGTGGGCAATTTGGCAATCAAACGAATGGCAGAAATGTCGCGGTGCTCAGCGTTGTGGATGTCGGTGCTGTCGTGATAGAAAGCTGACAAGGCGCCCACCAAGCCAGTGAGCACAGCCATGGGGTGTGCGTCACGGCGAAAGCCGCGCAAGAAGAACTGCATTTGCTCATTCACCATGGTGTGGTTGTTCACCAGCTTGTGAAAGCTTGTGCTTTGTGCCGCGTCAGGCAATTCGCCTTTCAACAGCAGATAGCAAGTGTCAAGGAAGTCGCCATGGTTGGCCAGTTGCTCGATAGGGTAGCCGCGGTACAACAACTCACCTTTGTCGCCATCAATGAACGTGATGCCAGATTGGCAAGAAGCGGTCGACAAAAAGCCGGGGTCGTAGGTGAACATGCCGCTCTGGCCATACAGCTTGCGAATGTCGATGACATCGGGGCCAATGCTGCCGCTGTAAACGGGCATCTCAATGCTGGGGCTGCCATTGCTGAACGACAGAGTGGCTTTGTTATCGGCAAGTTTCATGGTTCACTTTCCTGAGAATGTCAAATTATAAAAAAGTCTAATTGCAAATGATGGCTTGGAAATGTCAGTGGATCAACATGGCCAAAACCTCGGAAACCTCTTCCGATTCGATCTCAGAACCCAAGGGCTTGCGTTGTAAGAACAAGTCCATCAGGTCGTTGTCTGCCAAATCCATCAATACATACATGCCACGCGCATTGCCAACCGTCAATGTTGGCGAATAATGCTTGAAAAACCGCTCGATAAAGAGGTCGTTTTCAAGCAAACCCCGACGGCAGCGCCATCGCAATTTGCTCAAAGCGCGCTCACCCAAGAGGGTGTGGCGGTCGAGCTCATCAAGCAGTGGATCACCCATAAAGCATCAGACGGCGCGACGCACCATCATCTCTTTGATCTTGCCAATGGCTTTGGTGGGGTTCAGGCTCTTTGGACATACATCCACGCAGTTCATGATGGTATGGCATCGGAACAGGCGATAGGGGTCTTCCAAATTGTCCAAACGCTCAGCAGTGCCATGATCACGGCTGTCTGCCAAAAAGCGGTAGGCTTGCAACAAGCCAGCAGGTCCTACAAACTTGTCTGGATTCCACCAGAAACTAGGGCAGCTGGTGGAGCAGCAGGCACACAAAATGCACTCGTACAAACCGTTGAGCTCATCACGCTCTTCGGGGCTTTGCAGGCGTTCTTTTTCGGGAGGAATGCTCTCGTTGATCAAGTAGGGCTTGATGGAGTTGTATTGCTTGAAAAACTGCGTCATGTCGACAATCATGTCGCGCACCACGGGCAGTCCGGGCAGGGGCTTGAGCACAATCTTGCCTGGCAAGGTGAGCATGTTGGTGAGGCAAGCCAAGCCATTTTTGCCATTGATGTTCATGGCATCAGAGCCACAAACGCCTTCACGGCAAGAGCGACGGAATGACAAGGTCGGGTCGACTTTTTTCAATTTCATGAGTGCGTCAAGCAGCATGCGCTCATGGCCATCCAATTCCACGTCGATGCTTTGCATGTAAGGCTTGGCATCTTTGTCGGGGTCGTAACGGTAAATTTCAAACGTACGTAGAGTCATGATTCAACCTTAAGGAATTTAGAAAGTCCGAACTTTGGGTGGCACGGAGTCCACGGTCAGAGGCTTTAAGTTGACGGGTTTGTAGCTCAGGCTGTTGGTATCGCTGTGCCACAGAGTGTGTTTCATCCAATTGGCATCGTCGCGGCCCAAG
>Ga0209401_1000484_pt1 | contig 26807 bp, 31 predicted proteins | sample M_140807_MF_Meta_FD_187318 | JGI IMG/M metagenome (GOLD analysis project Ga0209401, IMG submission 187318) | Freshwater microbial communities from Lake Montjoie, Canada to study carbon cycling - M_140807_MF_MetaG (SPAdes) (version 2) | ecosystem: Environmental > Aquatic > Freshwater > Lake... | reverse complement strand
CTTCGACGCTCAGGTAATAAACACCGGCGGTGAGGTATAAGCCGAAGCTGGCATCAAGCCTGTTGATAGGGGTGCTGGTGGCGATCAAAAGGCCGCTGGCGTCGAAGAGCTGGGCGGAGATCGCGAGGTTGGGCCCCAAACCATCCAGGTACTGGGTGCTGAATGTCCCATCGCCATTGGAGCTGAACACCCGGCAGGCATTGCGGATGTTGATGGAAACGGAGGCAGAAGCGGTGCTGAAGCGAAACCAGTCGATGTCCGTGTTGCGCTCGATGATCCCGAAGCTGCTGGGTGCCTCCCCACTCAGGGTGTAGGCGGTGTCGAAGCTGTTGCCGTAGTCGTCGTCCCGGTAGGTGAAACCATTGCCAGAAACGTAGGCGTTGCGAACACTGCCAGTGATGATGGCGAGATCGTCTTCTCGATTGTCAGCTCCGATGTACTCCCCCTTGCTCCAGGTGGTGACGTTCTCGTCGGCATTAATGAAGGGGGCGCCCATGATTGTGCCCCAGCTTGTGACGCCGCTGCCGTGACCTTCGTAATAGCTGGAATTGCTGCCGTAGCTGCCACCGTCATGGGAAAGGCCTAAGGTATGGCCCACCTCGTGGCTAACGGTTTCGGCGGCCGCGTAGATGGAGTTTGCATCGGTGCCGTTGTAGCCGTTAAACACCAGACAGACGTCATCGGTGGCCCAGTTGAAGCTGCCCAGGTAGGCGGTGCCGCCGCCGCCTGCATTTTTGAACGCTGCGTTGGTGAGCAGGTTTTTGTTGGTGGTCATGGCCACCCGGATGCCCCAGCGGGTGTCACCGGCACCTGATTTCTTCAGGTCTTCGCTGCTGGGTGCCTCAGTGGTGACGTCGATGTTGAACGGGGCGAAATCCTCGGTGACGCGGCGCCAGATGTCCTGAATTGCCTGTTGGGCTGCATTAGAGAACGGTGAGCCGAAGAAGGCCCCGACCCGAAGTGCGCCGCCATTTTCCCATTGGGAACTGGCCAACTCGTAGCCATCAAAATCGAGGTAGATCTGATGGTTGGCGGTCGGATTGCTGTGAAGCCTGAAGGTGAGATCAAGGCCCAACGCCGTTGTGACCGGGCCTGCACTAGGGCTGGAGCTGGTGTTGCTCACGAACAGCCGCGAGCAGGCCGGGCAGAGACAGGCGGTCGGTTGTGCTGACGCGAGGAAGCCGGTATTCAGCAGCCCATGCACCAGGCTGGCGGCCTCATCGAATTCGGGCGATTGCCGATCCGCCGCGGCAACCAGCGGGCCGGTAGGAACGCCATCGGTGCTGGGCTCCGTGAGCAGGGAGTTGCCTGCGTGGCTGATGACACTCTTGGCGTTCTGGAGGTAGGCAGGGTGATCTGAGATTGGATCCCGCAGCAGGGCCGAGACGATGGCCCCTTCAACACCGGGGGTGGAGACGCCATGGAGGCGCTGAGCGATAGCAAGGCCGAGCTTCTCAAGCAGAACTGCCTCGATCTGCCCGACCTTGGCGCTCTGAAGCCAAGCCGCGTTGAGGTCGATACGTTCTCCACGACCTCCGGATACATGGCTCGTGTAAGCGGCCACGAGCCCGTTCATGGAGCTGGCTGGAAGAATATTGAGGCTGATCCTCAGGCCAGTGCCGCTGATGGAGGCCTGGATTGCGGTGGTGGTCTCGCTGCTCTGCGCCCCGAAGGTCTGCAGCAGCAAGGCGTTGTAGGCGCCACTATTGCTACTGCTGGCCCAGTTCGCCAGACGCGCCTCCACCAGCTCCAGAGCCTGCTCCAGACTCGGGCTGGCAGTGAGGTCGGTTCCAGTGAGCAGGAATTGGGCCATCGGTCGGAATGGGAGGTGGCGGTTGAAGTGGATCGGCAGGGAGAGGGATGAAGTCCAGTTTAGGATCAGTCAGGTCAGGTCAATCCCGAAAATCTCTGAACCGCCATCGAGAACGCAGTTTTCCAGCCTGGACTGCATCATAATCTGTATTTAAAAGCCGTCTCAAAGAAACTCCAGAATTCTCCCGTTAGGCAGCATCCGCCAGCAGGCAAGATACGGTCGGGAGATCACCGGTCCATCCTATACGGCCCCGCCACCTTTTCCTCCAGACACAGGCCATGGAACCAGGGCACCCGCGCGTTGTCCTCAACCACAGCCCTTCACCTTCACGGGCCCCAGTCCGCCGCCCATTATTGTCCTGGCAATTCAGCCAACAACAGGGTATCGAAATCGAGCTGATTCAGGAAGCCGCTGCGGTGGCCGTAGGCCTGCAAGAGCTCAGGGATGTAGCTGTTGTGATTGGGAATCGCGCCCCAGATCCCGATCGCGCCGGCCAGGCGGCGGCAGCTGGCCAGGTGGCGCTCAGCGTGGCGGTAGCGGCTGGAGCGGGCATTCTCCAAGATCGCCTCGATCAGGGCGCGCAGGCAGAACGTGGCCGCCAGGGGTTGGTCGGCCTCCAGGGCTTCAGCCACTGCGGCCAGCAGCTTTTCATCGGCGCGGTGGAGTTCGGCGGGCCGCGCCAGGATCAAGCTTGCGCAGCGGCGGCGATCGGGCCAGGTCAACGCCGAAGCGATCCCGAAGGGTCTGGCGGATGACCGTGGAGGTCAGACCGTGGTACCCGGCCCAAGCCGGTGCCTCCGGTGGCTCAGCTCTGCGGCGACGACGGCGTCACGGCTCCGATTCAGCCGCTCCCACCTCAGCCCAACTCCCCCAACCGCCCCCGCACCAGCTCTGCCTGAGCCTGGGCTTCCGCCAGGTTGGCCTGGCACTCGGCCACCACCTCCGGCGGCGCCTTGCCGGCGAAATTGGGATTGGCGAGGCGGCCCTGCAGGCCGGCGATCTCCTTTTCGACCTTGGCGAGATCCTTCTGCAGCCGCTCCCGCAGGGCATCAAGGCTCTGCTGGGGCACGGTGATGCCCACCTGGGCGTCGCTGTCCACGATTCCTAGGAGCTGGCCGGCGGTGGGCTCGGCTTCCCAGTGCAGTTCGGAGGCACCCACCAGACGGGCGATCTTTTCCTGGTTAGCCACCACAAAATCCTGACGAGGGGCGGTTGGGGTATGGATGCCGATCGGCAACTTCTCGGAGGGTTTCACCCCCGACAGGGCTCTGAGGTTGCGGATGGCGCGCACGGCATCGATGCCGAACTGGAAGGCGCTTTCGTGGGAGGCATCGAGCCAAGCCGGATCGGGCTGGGGCCAGCGCTGCAGGGCCAGAAATTCACTGGCCTCGGCCCCGGTGACGGCATGCCAGAGGTCTTCGCTGAGGTGGGGCATGAGCGGGTGAAGCATCACCAACAGGGCCTCCAGGCTGCGGGCCAACACCCTGCGGGCGGTGGTGCGGGCGGCCTCGTCATCACCGAAGAGCCGAGGTTTGGCCCATTCGATGTACTGATCGCAGAGGTCGTTCCAGGCGAATTCATAAAGCAGCTTGGCGGCCTCACCAAGGCGATAGCTGCCATACAACTCCGCGCATTGACCACTGGTGCGCACCAGGCGCGAAAGGATCCAGCGGTCCTCACTCTCCAGTTCAGCCAGCACCGGCTCGCCAAGGGAGGCGGGCGTCTCCCCGCCCAGATTCATCAACGCAAATCGGGTGGCGTTGAACAGCTTGTTGGCGAAGTTGCGGGCCGCCTCCACGGTCGCGGAGGTGTCGGAGGTGCGGTCGTAGTCGAGGCGGATGTCCTGGCCGGCGCCGGCCACCTCGCGCACCAGGGCGAAGCGCAGGGCATCGGCGCCATAGCGCTCGATCAGCAGCAGCGGGTCGATGCCGTTGCCGGCTGATTTGCTCATCTTGCGGTTGTTTTCATCGCGCACCAAGCCGTGGATGTAGACATCGCCGAAGGGCATCCAGCTGTTGCGACCGCCGACGGGGCGCTCGCGGGCCGGCGCATCGGGATTGGCTGGATCAGCGGAATCGGGCTGATCGAGGTCCGCTTCCTGCAACAAGGCGCCGGCCAGCATCGTCATCCGGGCCACCCAGAAGAAGATGATGTCGAAGCCGGTCACCAGCACGCTGGTGGGATACCAGGTGGTCAGATCGGCGGGCTCTTGCGGTGCCTCGCCGCCAACGCCGGGGCCCGGGCCGGCAGCGGCCGGCAGCTCACCCGGCCAGCCGAGGGTGGAGAAGGGCCAGAGGCCGCTGGAGAACCAGGTGTCGAGCACGTCGGGGTCCTGCTCGAGCTGCAGGGGGCGGCCACCACCACCAAACTGCGCCTCTGCCTTCACCCAGGCCTCGGTCTCGTTGCGCGCCACCACGTAGGGCGTGGCTTCGCTGATCACGCCATCCGTTTCACTCACCACGAACCAGGCGGGGATGCGGTGGCCCCACCAGAGCTGGCGGCTGATGCACCAATCGCGGATGTCGGTGAGCCAGTCGCGATACACCTTGCTCCAACGCTCCGGCACGAAGCGCGGCTCGGGGCCGGCGGGGTTGTCGAGGGCGGTGCGGCAGCGGGCCGCCAGGGGCTCGGCGCGCACGAACCACTGGGTGGAGAGCAGGGGCTCCACCGGCACCTTGCCCCGATCCGAAAAAGGAACGCTGTGGCGATGGGGTTCGGTCTTCACCAGCAAGCCCTCTGCCTCCATGGCCTCCACCACGGCCTTGCGGGCCTCGAAGCGATCGAGCCCGGCGAAGCGGCCGGCGGCCTCGTTCATGCTGCCGTCCTTGGCCATCACCGTGATCTGGGGTAGGCCGTGGCGCTGCCCGATCGCGAAGTCGTTGGGGTCGTGGGCGGGGGTGACCTTCACGCAGCCGGTGCCGAAAGCCGGATCCACGTGCTCATCGGCCACGATCGGGATGCGGCGGCCCACCAGGGGCAGCTCGATCGTGCGGCCCACCAGCGCCGCGTAGCGGGGATCGCTGGGATTCACCGCCACGGCGGTGTCGCCGAGCATCGTTTCGGGGCGGGTGGTGGCGACCACCAGGTGGTCGATCGAGGTTGGTCGTGCCCCCTCCAGCGGCGTGAGCGGATAGCGCAGGTGCCACAAGGAGCCCTCCACCTCCTTCATCTCCACCTCCAGATCGCTCACCGCCGACCCCGAAGCGGGGCACCAGTTCACCAGATACTCGCCGCGGTACACCAACCCCTGCTCATGCAGGCGCAGGAAGGCCTCCACCACCGCCGTGTTCAAACCCGGATCGAGGGTGAAGCGCTCCCGCTTCCAATCCACCGAGTAGCCGAGGCGCCGCAGCTGGCCCACGATCGTGCCGCCGCTTTGGGCCTTCCAGGCCCAGGCGCGCTCGAAGAAGGCATCGCGGCCCAGGTCCTCCTTGCTGGCACCCTCCGCCTTGATCTGCTTCTCGAGGATCGTCTGCACGGCGATCGAGGCGTGGTCGGTGCCCGGCAGACAGAGCACATTTTTGCCCTGCAGGCGCTGAAAGCGCACGATCGTGTCGATCAGGGCCGTGTTGAAGGCGTGGCCCATGTGAAGGCTGCCGGTCACGTTCGGCGGCGGGATCACCACGCTGAACGGTTCGCCGGGGGCCGCCGGATCGGGGTGGAAGGCGCCCGCCTCCTCCCAGGCGGCCTGCCAGCGGGCCTCGGTGCCGGCCGGGTCGTAGGTCTTGGGCAGGTCGGCCTCGGGCACGGCGGTGGCGCTTGCAGTGGACCCATCGTCTCAAAGGGCCTTGCGGAGGATCAGTCAGAGCCTCGCAGCGAACGCATGGCGCCTGATCCTGGCCACCGTGTCCTCGAGAAGGTCGATGGACACATTCTCAGCCGAAGCGGTGTCGTTATGTCCGAAGGGGTTGTCAAGGTCGTCGATGAGGCGTAGCAGCAGAATCAGCAGAAAGGAGATGACTGCCAGAAAAAAGACAGATTCAGCAAGATTGGTCCCTCTGGCAATCACCAGACCTACAAACAAAAGGAAGGAAGCAATGTCGGCCATCCAGTAGACTAGGGGTACAAATTTGGTGGTACGAATGATCTGCACGCGGTTGACCTTCTGCAGCACAATGGCCATGTCCTGCATCAGCCTTCCCCGCAGGGTTGATGCATCTCCCTTGAATTGAACGGCTGCACCCACCACTTCGCCATGCACAAGCCGGTAGCTCTGCAGCAGCTCCTCGAAGCTCAAAGTCTCAGCGAGCCAGCTGAGAACGTCCTGTCCAAGCTGGGCGACGCCAGTGAGCGCGCCTCCGACTACGGCCTCGGGATGATAGGTGGTGATGGCCTGGACCTCGAGGCTGAGCGATTCCAGTGCCGTGGCGATCTCGGCAGGGATCCTTTCGCTTTCTTTAAAGTCTGTCAGCACGCCGTTCAATAGAAAACCCAACAGGAAAACCGTTGAAGCCACCATGGCGGAAAACAACGGATTGAGGCTGATTAGCTCAATGCCGATGACATGCCCCGTGATCTTGACCAGGCAAAGAAAGGCAACCTGTAGCGTTACCTCACCGATTTTCCGAAACCGCCGACGTCGCGGGGAGGCCGATTTGCCACGGATTCGTGAAAAATAAACCACAAAAAACTTGATTTTCATGTTCAATTGTCAAGGCTGACTCTGGCCGGCGATGGTGTCGCGGGATACATGGATCAACGACTGCGCCGGCTCAGCCGCCCGCCAACCGGGCCAGGTAGGCCTCGCGGCTGCCGGCGTTGATCCAGCCGGTGGCAATCGTTTTGGTATGGGTGTGGCTCACCCGGCCGCGGTGGATGTGGGAGAGGCTCGCCGGAAAGATCGCCAGCTTGCCGCGCTCGGCCGGTTCGTGGTGCTCCTGCCAATGGAACTCGGTGCCGCCCTCGGGCACGTCGTTGCAGTAGAGGATCCAGGCGAGCACCCGGCGGATCGGCTCGGTGGCCTCCTCGCTGGTGGTCCAGTCGCAGTGCCAGCGGTGGAAGCCTTCGCCCGGGGCATAGCGCTGCAGGTTGAAGATCGGATTCACGAACAGCTCCTGCTCCGGGCAGCAATCGCGGAACAGGGGCCGCTCCTCGAGCCAGCGGTTCAGGCCGGCCGTGACACCGCGCAGGATCACCTCGGCCAGGGCGAAGGCCTCCGGATCGCTGCGATCAATCGCCACCAGGCTGATGTCGGTGGACACCTTGGCGGGATCGCCGGCGCCGCCGGGCCCAAAGGCCACGCCGGGCCGCTGCAGATCGCCGCGGCGATCAAAGAAGGCCAGCACCCCATCGGCCAGGGCGGCGTAGCCGGCGTTGCGGTAGGTGCCGATCAACTGCATGGGGGAAAAGGCAAAAGGAGCTGGTGGCGAACCGAGCCAAACCGGAGCCACCTGGAGAGGGAGGAACCGCGGATCAGAAGGCGTCGCGGTCCACAGGGCTGGACCGCCCCATGCTGATTCAGCGGAACGGAATCACCACCACCCCATCGCGGCGCTGCCAGCGCTGCCGGTCCGGCACCACCAAGGCGGCCAGGCCCACCGCTTCCAGTGCGGCAGCCACGGGCTCAAGGCTGGAATCCTCCAGGGATGCATCAGCGGCGGCGGCCGAGGTCCCCTCCACCAGCACCTGCCCCTCAGCCGGATCCGCCAGCAGGCGCAGTCCGCTGGCCTCAAACTCCCGGCTGAAGAAGAGGCAGCGCAGACGGCCGGAGCGCTCCGGACCCAGGCAGGCGGCAAAGGATTCGAGGGATGCCGTGTCCCCGGCACAACCGCTGTTGAGGGCCAGCCAGATCAGCAACTTGGCCCAGCTCTCGATGGTCCAGGGCGGCGCAAAGCTGCAGCGGTGCTGCCGAACTAGCTCCCCTAGGGCGAAATCGGTCAGGTTGGACCGCAGGGATTCGTGGCAGAGCAAGGCAGCGGCAGGGATCTGCGGGCTCGGCGATGCCGCCGGAGGCTGCCCGGATGGGTGTGGCGGCGCTGATCGAAACGAATCCATGCCGCCATCCTCCCCGGCGGGGGGCAAACTGCAGAGGCATGCAACCTGCAGGGGAGGCACCATGGCCCTCGATCTCAACGACCCCGAACTCGAGTTCGGCGACCTGGTGACGGCCTACCAGAGCTGGGTGATGGCCGTGATCAACGACGAAAAACTCGGCGGCGAGAAGCTGCTCACCGAGGAGATCGCCGATGACGCCATCAACGCCATGCGCTTCCTACCCGATGTGGTGACCAGCGCCATCGAGACCACCCTGGCCCGGGTCTACGACGTGGATCCGGAGGAACTCGCCGACCTGCTCTACCCGGAGGAGTAGGAATCAGGCCGAACGGCGCGCCGCTGGGCTCAGGGGCGCGCCTTGGGCTGGAGTGGAGCGGCGGTTCCGGCTGGTCGCTCACCATCCACTTGGGAAACGCCAGGTTGTCCAGAGCTTTCGCGGAAAGAAGGCGCGCCTGCGCGACGACGCTGGAGGATCACTGAGCAGATCCTGAGCGAAGTATTCGCCCATGCTGTGGCCTGATTCTCGGATGGCGGCAAGGTTCTGATGGCGGAGACCCGCCAGGCCAGCGGCCGCCACCAGGGCCACAAAGGTGGACGCGATCGTGCGCTGGAACAAGCCCTGCAACCGGCTGCGCCGCTGATCATCCAGCCGGGTCCTAAGGCGGGACTCGCCATTGCTCAGGGCTTGGGCCAGCTTTTCCTTGACCTGCATCACCGTTTCCAGGGGATCCACCGCCATGGAGATGCTGGGATAGCTCTGAACCACCCGGGCCACGGATAGGGGCGAGCTGAGCGGTGCCACCTGGTTGAGCAGTTGACTGCTGCCGTTGCGGTAAAGCTTCAGCTGGCCGTCAATTTCCGATTGCACGGCCGTGTTGTAACCGACCGCATCGCGGATCATCAACGGCACCAGCAGCAGGTAAGCCACGAGCAGGGGCAGCAGCAGCCGATGCAGGAGCTGCACCGGCAACTGCTCACGGCTACGCCGGGCCCGGTTCCCTTGAAGGAAGATGAGGGCAAGAGAGAGCAGCAACCATGGCACGAAACCAATCAGACCCTGGGCGATCGCAAGCCTGCCAGCAATGCTTTTCAAGAGATCGGGCGAAAAAATGCCCAGAAAAGAAAGGTTAATGACGCCAATCGTCAAGAGGCCATAGCCGGCCAGGCGCAAGGGATAAAAGATCATCCTTCCGGCGAGCGAAATTCCGGGTGAAGTATGGGTAAATCTATTCATCAATCCGGCGAATTCCGGCTGCGCAGCGGATGTGCGCAACCTTGCACAGCAACAGCAGCTTTACCGCGCACGGCGCGCAGCCGCTGTCGGGGACAACAACGGGGCGGTGCCGTTCAGCGATCCGCCTGGTTAGGGGCACCCAACCCTGTAGGGTTTCGGAGATCTGGAGTGGAACGAGGTTGATCCTCGAAGCCACCCCTCCAGACCAGCCCAGAATCACCATCAGGGCCCGCGCTCCCGAACCGCGACCAGCCCCGATCTTCCGTCTGCGCTTCAGCAGGGCCTGAGCCATCCCCGAGAAACCCGGGATCGGCCCTAGCCCAACCCCACCCCATCCGGCCCGGCGAGCAACCCCCGCGCAGCGGGCACAAGCCGCCCCCGCTCAGCGGGCAAGCTGCCCGGTGGCCGTTGGGACCCGCCGCCCCGATCCAGGGCATCCATCCGACCTCCATGACCAAACCGACCATGACAAGCCCAACCCCAGCCATTCCCATGGCCCGGGCCCACCCCCTGCGGGGGGCGAGTCCCTGGCCCAACCTGCCCCGTTCCGGACAGGCACCGCACGCCACGCCAGCGGCCCCCTTCTGTCCCCTGCCGCGCCGCTCCGGCGGGGCGGCCGGCCGGCCGGCCCCCACCTGGGAGGAACTCCTGGGTCAGCGCTGAGGCTCCAGAAGCCACCACCCCCGCCGCGGGGCCAACCCTGGCCGCCTGTCTTTCGCACGTGAACGGAGCTAAAGAGCGGCAGCCCGCCGCAGGCTCTGGGGATCAGCGGCGGCGCCATGCACCTCTCCTCCCCCTACATCCCGCCCCAGCTGCTGCGTGATCTGCACCTGCTCGATGTGCTCGAGCTCACCGGCACCACCCAGCTGGCGGGGCAGTGGCTGGCGGTATCCCAGCCAACCGTGAGCCGCCGCTACCGGCGCCTGGCGACTGACTTCGGCCTTCAGCCGACCCGTCAAGGCACCAAAGTCTGCCGTTTCGGCAGCAGCGTGAGCCTGCGCCAGCTGCGCCAAGGCTTCCGCTACCACCGCTTTGAGGCGGGGGTTGTGGGCCTGGCGAGCGATCCGCTCCACCAGGGTCTGCTGGAGGGCCTGCCGGGCCTGCTGCCGATGCCGATGCGGTTTCGCCCCGCAAGCCAGTGGGGCCACCTGGTGCGCGAGGCCGTGGTGGACGTTGCCCTGGTGAGCTCCCTGGAACTGGAGGCTCCACCCTCGGCCATCCATCCCCCGGGGGAGCGAAACGGCGATGGCTGGCTAGAAGACACCGATCCCCCGCCACCGGATCAGGTGCACCTGGGCCAATGGCCCCTGGCGCTCGCCCTGAGCCGGGCGACCCACCGCCTGGAGGTGCTGGCGCCCGCCGCGGCCCTGGCCCCCGGACTACGCACCCTGCTCGAGAACCGAGGTCTGCCGCTGGCCACCGCCGCCGGCGCCGGCGCCCATGACCCGATGGCCTGGCTGGCGCAGATGGCCTCCTGTGGGCTCGCCGCACCCGTGCCCGCCCAGCTGCTCGATCAGCAGCTGGGCCTCTTCGGCCAGCTCGAACGGCTGGAGCCCGATCCCCCCCTGCGGGAACACCTGTGGCTTCTGCTGCCCGGCGACTGGCGCCGCGTGCCGGTGCTGCAGCGCACCGTGGCGGACCTGCTGCATCTGGCACAGGCGGCGGGCGCCCAACCGGAAGCACCCAGTTCTGGGCGAGACGAAGAAGTGGGGCTGCAGCGAGCCTGCTGAGCGCTCAGGCCGGATCGGCCCCGGCCGGCTCCGGCAGGGGGCAAGTGGTTTCGATCCGCTCCGCCAGGGCCAGGCAGCGATCCATCTCCTGCCAGAGGAGCTCGCGTCGCTGGGCGTCGACAGCAAAGGAGCGGTGATGGAGATCCCGCCCCACATAGCGGAGGGCATCCCGGAGACGCAGCCAGTCGTCGGGGCTGAAGGCGGGCGGGGAAGTCTGCATGAGACAGAGGGCGGACATACAGCGGACAGACAATGGCGGCGGCCTGGCGAATCATGCGGCAGTTCCACCTCAAGCGGAGGGCCGGCAGCGGGCCTTCAAGGCGGCGCGGAGGCGGGCCACCGCGTCATCCTGACCCTGCAGGGCGAAGGCCTCCTGCTCCAGCAGCCGGCTGCCGTGGTGATAGCCCGTGGTGAGGATCCCGCCGATTTCCTGGCGCACCACCGGATCGAGGCGCAACCTCCAGCCGATTGGGGTGAGACGTCCGCCGGGGCAACTCTGCACGGCATGCACCGCCTCGTGCAGGAAGGTCTGGGGGCCGATGCCCAGCTCGAAGGCGATCGGCGCCACCCAGAGGGTGCGACTGGCGGGCACGTACTGGCCGTAGGCCCGCGCCGCGGGAGGCGGAGCCCAGCGCAGCCGGAACCCATGCCGCTCCAGATCCCGGGCCAGGGAGCGCAGCTCCGGGGGAAGGCCAGCCGGCAACTGGGAGTCGGGAGACCCCTGGGCTCCCCCGAGGCCCGACCGAGAAGCCGGCCGCGACCCAGAAGGCGATCCCGAAGGGGAACCCAGCGAAGCGGACGCCTGGACCTGAAAGGTGCCCGTCCCGGGCAGCAAGGGAGACGAGATCAGCAAGGATCGAGACCCGGCGGATCGAGGCGCGGCGGCGGTGGCCGGCGGCAAGGACGCAGGAACGGAGAGGGGGACGATCCAGGCCACGCGGAAGGGGCGAACGCCTCAGGATCCCATCAGGTTGATGCGGTACAGCACCTCCTCCAGGGCCTCGGCAGCCCGCACCCCGGCCCAGCGCTGGGGGTTGGCGGCGGTGCAGCAGGAGGGCACCGGCGCCAGGATCGTGCTCGGCCGGGGATGGCAGAACTGCACCACGCTGTGGCGCTCGCCGCTGGCGCCCGGGGGGGCCACCACCCGATGCCAGCCGGCCGGAATGATGCCGTTGCTGAGGCGCTCCAGCATCAGGCCGGTGTTGAGAATCACCCCACCCTCCGGCGGTGCGGCGGCCTGCCAGCGGCCGTTCACCTCCACCTCGAGGCCGGCGGCGGTGGCGCGGGGCAGGGCGGTGATCAGGTTGATGTCGGCATGGGGGGCGGCCCAGAGGTGCCCGGCGGCCGGAGCGGCGGCCATCGGGGGATAGCGGATCGCCCGGGTGAGGATGGGAGCCTCGTGCACCATCTCCTCGAAGAAGGTTTCGGCGCAGCCCATCCCGAGGGCGATCACCCGCAGGAAGCGCCGCTGGAGGTCGGCGATGGCGGCATGGAAGCGCTCCAGCACCACCGTGATCCCCGGCACCACCGCCTCGGGGAGCACCGGCTCTGGATAGGGCACCGGATAGCGCCGCCGCAGCGGATGGCCGGCAGGCAGCGGCGCCGACCAGTTGAGCATCTCCTTCCAGTCAGCCCTTTCGTTGCCGGCCGCGGTTTCCACCAGCAGGCCGGTGTAGCCGCTCTGGCCGTGGCTGTTGGGTGCTTGGAAGCGGGCCTTGCTGGCCGGATCGAGGGCAAAGAATTCCTGTAGCAGACCGTAGGCGGTGTCGAGGAGATCGACAGGGAGATCGCTGCTGGTGTAGACGAAGCCAGTGGCCAGGCTGCGGCGCACCCCATCCACCACCGCGGCGCGGGCGGCCCCATCGCCCCGCTCAAAGGCCAGCAGATCCACATCGAGGATGGCCGGTTCAGCCATGGGCCGGGCAGCGCGGGGGTTCCCCCGATCCTGGGCGACAGCCGCTGCTGCCGCCACACCCCCCCACCAGCCAACGGGCTGCCGACCTGGATCATCACGGCCTCAGGGCTCCCGCGCGCCGCCGGGAGAATCCGCTCACCCCGGTCTCAATGGGGTCCTGCGACCGTGGCGTCCTCTCCAGCCGAGGAGGCTGCGCCGCCGGTGTCGATCAGCTGCAGCAACACCTCCCGCCGGCGCGGGCCATCGAGCTCCACCAGCAGCACCGACTGCCAGCGGCCAATGCCGAGCCGCCCGTCCACCACCGGCAGGCTGAGCTGGTTGCCGAGCAGCATCGCGATCAGGTGGGCGTGGGCATTGCGCGGTTCATCGGGCGGGATGCCCTGGCGCAGGTGCAGGTCGTTGTGGAGCCAGGGCCGATCCGGCGGCGCCATGGCGAGAAAGAAGGCTTCGATGTCGCCCAGCAGCCGCTCCTCGTTTTCATTGAGCACCAGGGCCGTGGTGGTGTGCTGGCCCACCGCCACCAGCAACCCCTGACGCACGCCGCTGCGCTCCACCAGCGCCTGCAGGTCTTCGGTGATGGCGTGGCAATGGAACGATCCTTCGGTGTCGATCTGGAGGCGTTCAAGGAAGGAGGGGGTCATCACCGGCCGGGGGAGGGGATGCGGGGATTGTGGCCATCGCAGACCACTTGAGCGGAGTTGGTCATTCTCGGCCCTGATCGGCGGCGGCTAATCTCAGCCAAGATCCCCTGAGGCGCAGTTGGAGCGAGCCGGTGGGACCGTAAGGATCCGGATCATTGGCAAATTTCAGGGCTGTTTTCACAAAAGTGCAGCCATCCAAGCCATCGCGGAACATCTGATTCGCAACGCTGAGAGTGGCATCAAGACCACCATTCACTGTCTGTTGGCCATCAGCAACAGATGGTTTGCGGGCGCTTCGGACGCACGCCGCTCTTTGTATGATCGCGCGGCCAGCGGGTCTTGCGGTGGGCAAGGGATGCTTCGCACTTGCGGCTGACATGTGCAGACAAACGCTCCTATTCTGACGATGACCATGTTGCACGCCTGGCCATGAAGAAAATCCTGATGGTGCTCACCTCCCACGCAAAACTCGGTGACACCGGCAAGGCAACAGGCTTCTGGCTGGAGGAATTCACCACGCCTTACTACGTGTTCAAGGACGCCGGCGCCCAGATCAGCCTGGCCTCGCCCCTCGGCGGCCAGCCGCCGCTCGATCCCAAAAGTGACGACCCCAGCGCGCAGACGGAGACCACCCAGCGCTTCCAGGACGACCCCGAGGCCCAGGCTGCCCTGGCCCGCACCCTCCGCCTGCAGGAGATCAATCCCGCTGATATCGATGCGGTGTTCTACCCCGGCGGCCACGGCCCGCTTTGGGACCTGGCGACAGACCACGATTCCATCGCTCTGATCGAGGCGATGGTGGCCGCCGGCAAGCCGGTGGGTTCGGTCTGCCACGGGCCGGCGGTGCTGCGCGAGGCCAGGAACGCCGATGGAACGCCCCTGGTGGCGGGTAGGCGGGTGACCGGCTTCACCAACAGCGAAGAAGAAGCGGTGGGGCTCACGGCGATCGTTCCCTTCCTGGTGGAAGACATGCTCACCGCAAAGGGCGGGACGTTCTCGCGGGCGGCCGATTGGCAGCCCTACGCCGTCAGCGACGGTCTGCTGATCACCGGCCAGAATCCAGCTTCTTCCGATCCGGTGGCGAAGGCGCTGCTGAAACAGATGGGATAGGGAGGAGGCGGTGCCAATACAACATCTTGGTGGAGAGGCTCCGGCGCACAGTCAAGAACGTAGCCGCAGGCATCTCGGCGAAGTCGAGTAGAGGTCTATCTGCCTGCCTACAGTGATGGCTGGGAGGCTGAGATCAGCCTGGCCCGCTGCCTGTGGAGGTACTGCCATGCCAGGCCGCACAGCTCCCTGGGAGGCAGAACTCCCCATGAGGTCTACACTGAGCAGTCCAATAAAAGGCACCCACCTCACCCTCTCAATTGACGCGATGCATGAACAGCGTAGTACACGTTGGCCTGGGAAAAACAGCTACAACAACACTGCAAAGGCACATCTTTCCTCTCTTAGCGAAAAGGCTCGGCTACCACTACAACCAGCCTCAACTATGGGCTTTGCTGGACAAGAGCACCTGTGTACCCCTCCCCAAAAACGAGGCGGAAGCTGTGGCCCAAGCCCTCAGGAGCGAGAGGCATTTCATCTCCATGGAATACCTTACAAGCCGGGATCCGGCCTTCTGGGAACAATCAGCAATTCGAAATTTGTCGCTGCTTGGGAGAGAGACTAAAATCCTTATAACGCTACGCGAACCACTGGCATGGATGACCAGCTCGTACCAGCAAGTGATCCATTTCGGCAATATCATAAGGCCTGAAAATTTCTTTCTCCCCCGCGATAGACACAGGCTTGCTGTTCAGCTCCGTGGCGATGCAAAGTCTGAGTACTTCTGCCCTGATTATCTTGAGTTTGAACGGCTGATCAACTTTTACAGGGAAAGGTTCGACCATGTCTGCCATGTTGAGCTCAACGATATCGGAAAGATGGATTTCATCAAGACGTTATTCGAAATAAATGAATCATTCAAAAAAGAACTGGAATACAAATTTTCTTCTGCGCCGCATGAAAACAGAGCCTACTCTTCCGTTGCCATGTCCATGACATTCCAGCGGGAGAGGTTACTGAACATCATTGGGGCAAAGACAATGGGGTCATACGACAGGCGCCTTGAGCATTATGAGCGGCGCTGGTCGAGGCGGAACGCGACTACAATCTCCTTTCGTGAATTGTCAAATCGTGACAGACTAGCTCAATTTCCCAGTCGTATGCTGAAGCGAATAGCGGCTTGGATGTACCCTGGGTGGGAAGGCTTTGTCCGGCATCGCCTTGACAGGATTTATCCCTATCAGAAATATTCTCTCCCCCCAGCAGTCTATCTCAATAAGGAGAAAATAGAGGCGTCCCGAGAATTTTTACGTCGAACAAGCGTCTAACAATCTCGCAACCGCATGGCCGTCAGTCACCTGACAGCCATGCATCCATCAAGTGCTTGAAGCAGGCCTTGTGTGTGCCGCATTTACTGAGGCCATGCAGGAGCGGCAATCGCCTTCCACATAGGACTCAAGAGGGCATAAGATAAACCATACTCCTCTCACTTGAGTCTCTATGAGTCAAGATCTGATCAGCGTAATCATTCCCGTATACAATGCTGAGAAGTATCTTTCGGAGGCGATTAACAGTGTTCTTGCGCAATCGCATACTGATTTGGAGATAATAGCAGTCGATGACGGTTCGACGGACAGCTCCACCGAAATTTTGCACAGTTATGGTAGACACGTAAAAGCGCTCAGCCAGGAAAATGCTGGTGCCGCAGCAGCACGAAATGCAGGTATCGCAGCATGTACAGGGGATTACATCTCCTTTTTGGATGCAGATGATTACTGGCATCCAGATAAGCTCCAGCTTCAGTTATCACTGCTCCGCTCCGACTGCGGTTTAAGTAGCGTGTTCACGCTACTTAAACATTTCATCTGCCCTACCGTGGAAGCCTCTGAATCACGGAACGTATACTGTCCGGAGGAAGCTCAACCTGGTTATATTGCGGGAACGCTGCTGGCACACCGTCGGGTCATAAACCAGGTAGGCATGTTCAATACTCAGTACCGTCTCGGAGAATTCATTGATTGGCAGTTACGCGCTAATGCCATGGGAATCCGCAATGCACTCTTAGGCAAGGAAATGTATTACCGGCGATTACATCAGAAGAATCTAACCAAGAACAATGATGCAAGCAAAAAAGACTACGCCAGAGTAGCTCACGCCGCATTAATGAGAAAGAAATCAGCGTGATGAGGTCAGCCGGCTCTTAATGCCTCATAAAGCCAATGTCAAAAGAACATGGCATCGCGTTGGCGTGCACTCAATGGCAACCTGCCAAGCTCTATCATACTGTCGCGCATGTGGGCCCTGTTGCACAGGTCTGGTCGCTTTGGGCGCTTTGAAGTGTATGAGTAGAATAATGTATAGCGTTCTTTGCGTGGCACTGCTCCGCGATGAAACAGGTTTGCGGTATCAACGAATATGACTGTACCGGCTCTGCCATACACTGAACACCAATATTCGGGTGAGACCTGCGCCACCATTTCTTGCAGGGATACACTCTTAACCCCTCTGAATTCATCAAGTTGCTTATGGAAGAAAGAAGGAATATACTGAAATGGTCCGCTGTCTTGGCATACATCATTCAAGTACAAGATGATTTTGGGATATCGCCGATCATTCGGATCAATGTGCCATCGTCGGGTCCCAGAGCTGTCAGGTATAGCCAGATCTCGACGCAGGCTTGCACCCATACACACGAGAGGAGAGCCAATGAAGTTTTCAATCAGATTAAGCAGCGGCTCTTGAAGACCCCAGAGGGGCACTTCAGGATAATCCTTGGCAAGGATTACAGGGTTCATTATCGCAGCATATGGCGGCAGCGTAAAACTATGGTTTTCAGCTGGGTTTAACTCGCGAATGACCGTCATTAACCTTTTCAGTGCTGTGAGTAGGTCTCCAGTTCCCTCAAGCTCAAGATTTTCAAGGTGAGTGACTGCGATACCTGAGTTTGACAGGGATTCCAGTATGTCTGGCATAACAACCTTGGGCAGCTTGGCGACATGCAAAGACCGCTCAACCGCAAATCTTAAATCGGAGGGCATAGCAAGCAGCTCCCTCATCCTGTACCTTAGCTTCCGCGCCCCGAACTTCATCTGATCCATGCCTGCAAGGCTCGCGCAGGTACATCCCTCAAACTAGCCAAATTCCACCTCACCTGTAGATACAGCAGAAATCGAGCCGGCGTCCATGAGCATTCAGCAAGGTCGCAATAACGCTTAAATCCCTGTAACACCTTCTTGAAGTAAGCAATACGGGAGTATGGATTTACAGTCCTGCGATACCAGAGATAAAAGACGCCTCCAATAGCCGGTGACACCCTAGGCCGATTGATACTCTTGCCTGAGTACAACACACTCTCCCACCATAGAAATGCTTCATTAATAACACCCACCCGGCCAACAAGCGCCGCCTGGGAATACAAATATGACCAGTCAATTTTTTCTTCGCTCCTCATGATTGCGTGGACGTCGGCAACCCACCAAATGGACTGCATCACATTCTTCAGCAATCCATGGTCAAGGGTATGAATCAGTAGGTCAGCGGCACAGGGGATCAAGCATTGCTCGCCATCCAGTTCTCGTTGTTCAGCATTTTTCCAGACATTTGCATCAAAATATCTATTGCTTTCCGTGGGCAGTATCTCCCAGTGTAGATCCACTTCGCCATAGCTTGGGTGCGAAAAATCAAGCTGAGTGAACGTCAGGAAGATGGCTTCGGCAGCCTCTGGACCCTTGAAGGAAGCTATAGGCTTGAAGCCCATATCTTTGAGCGCATTGATAGCGGCTACTGCATCGGCAGGCTTGACCAGGATATCTATATCGCTCATAGGACGAAGAGCCACATTGCCATAATAGAAGTTTGCTAATGCGCAGCCCTTTAGCAGCATTATGCCTGTTACTCCAGCCCCCTTAAGGCCAACTACTACTCCCTTCAACCGGCTCATGATGAGGCTATTTCTAAACAACCAATAGACATAAACACCCTTAAGAAGTTTATGGCATGGTGTTACAATCTTACAATTCCGAATGTTTGCGAACAACAGTGGTACTAAGCGCTGCGATGCCCAATCCACTTTTTCCAAGTCAACAAGATCCACCCATGCCGTTATCGCAGCGCGGGCCGCTTCCCCTTCCATCAAGCCTGCTTGCAACAGCAAGGTCTGTAATTCATCGGGATAGGCATTCATCTCTTGCTCTTCTGCTGTTGTCCACTATCTGAACTCAATGGCCATCTGGTGTGAACGTCCCCTTCTGGTGGCCTAGCAGGCGTGCGATAACTCCTCAGGGAAACGCCTGCGTCTATCGTGAGGCAGGCTCCTGTCGTATAGGCAGATTGATAATTAGATATCAGAAAAATGCAGGCTTTACTGATGAAACTTGGAGGAATTGCACACTCCCCTAAAGGGGCATGCTCGAAGTAGTCTGCACCCGGTTCATTGGCCTCTGCTGTCCAGCCTGGTGCGATGGCATTGACCCGAATGCCGTAACAAGCCAGATCTAACGCCAATTCTTTTATCACCATATCCAATGCAGCCTTGCTGGAACTGTATTGGGGCCATCCGCCAGTGATTTCGCGATGTACAGAGCTAATAAACAGGACTGCGCCCAATCTGCCCCCCTCTTTCATGGATCGGGTCACCAATTGGGTAAGGTAGACGGGGCCTAATACGTTGGCTGCAAATGCGGCTTCCCAAAGCTGGGGTGTAGTATCCAGGAAGTGGTTCTTGGTTGCCCGAGTTCCTGCGCAGTGGACCAATGCATCCACCTTTACATTATCCCGTTGAAGCGACTCCCATAGGGCTTCAATCGAGGTGGTTTTTGCAACATCACACAAGTAGCCTCGGTGCTCAATACCTTTTTGCAGCAGCCCCTCCAGCGCCCTCAGAGCCTCCGGGTCTCGGTCCACATAACACACCAGGGCTCCCTCGCTTTCAGCCGCCAGAGCCAGATTCTTTCCAATACCACTAGCGGCACCAGTGATCAGGACTGTTTTCCCGCTAAGAGCATTAGTGGATAGATATTGGGAAGTGCTCAAATCGACCGGAGTGACGCTTGTGCTAGAGAGCAGACGCCTGAGGCGTGGAGCCCAATATCGCCGGGTCAATCGGCTGAAAAGCCCTCTAATGAGCGTGCGCACGTTTTCGCTGGAGGTTTTTCATTAATGCACAAACAAAACCCTTGTCGCGAGCGTCAGTGTCGTTTGTCATATTGTTCTTATGCCGACGGTATCTCAATACAGGATCAGCATGTTCGAAAATCACAACACCTGCTTCCCTTACTCTCAGGAACCAGTCTACATCTTCAGCATAGCGCAGTGCAGGGTCAAACATGCCAGCTTTATCGAATACTTCCCGCCTTACTAGCACCGATCCTAACTGGAGAAACTGTCGACTTTCCCAGTTAGCCAGAAAGCGCTGATTGCCATCTTCAGCATGCTCTCCAAAACCAACGGTATTGCCCATAACGATACCGGCATACGGATGATCAGCCATAATCCCAAGCTGAATGCCCAGCCTACCTTCCAACCAGATATCGTCTGCGTCTAGAAATGCCACAAATTCACCGCGTGCGTGTGAAAGACCAAAGTTTCTTGCCGATGCTGGTCCTGCATTGTCTTGTCTGAGAACCAATAGATTTGAAAAACTTCGTTCCTCTATTGATTCTGCAGTGCCATCTTTAGACCCGTCGTCAACAACGATGATCTCGGTTCCCGATTTCGCTTCCGCCACGATGGAATCAATCGCTTCATGAATAAACCGCCCAGGCCTGTACATTGGCATGATTACGCTCACCGCCACTTTGCTCAAATTCACAGCCGATCTAGAAGTTCAACAATTGAAGCACTTACCCTGGCTCGATCAGATCCTAGAATGAGCTCAAATGCGGGTACTTCTTTTACAACTGACGACATCAAATGGAAAGATTTCGCTCGCGAGCAAGGCAGCTGAAAAAGAGTGCTTGGGGCAAGCGCCTGAATCGCTATTGACTTACTTGCTGATATGCAATGGCTATAAGCGGTAGTTCCCAGGTTCAGCTTTGGTAACACGATGGCTTTCAATGGAAAGCCATTACACGTATATCGTTCTATGTCTCGCTGAATGAAAAACAAGTTTTTGCCAGTTTCTTGTGAATAAGACGACTCATAGTGTTCTAGAATCGGGTTGTTTACGGCATCATGCGAGCACAGCTTAATGCTGTCATAGACAGCCCCAACCCACCAAGTTCCATTCACTTTATGAAGTAGGCAATAGTCATCAGCAAGATACTTGAGGCCCTGCCCGAGACAACTCGTCGCCGTGGTCGATTTCCCGCTCCCGCCCCTCCCCGCCAGAAGCACTCCTCCAGAAGCATAGCCAACTGCGGCGCCATGCACCAATTGTGCACCGTGATCCTGCAAAATCCAGCTAATAATATCCCTAAGGGGAGCCCCAAATTCATACTGTTTCAGCCGATTGAAATCCCTGACGCAATGGAAGCCTACTCTGGAATTGTTGCAGTAGCTGCTTAACACTGATGTCTGAATATTGTAAGCACTGCGAATGTTGCCATCACTCAAGCTAGGAACTTCTCCCCTGGGAATGTGGTCTCCTGAGGACCAGCGAGGTGTGGGCAGCTCAGACCCAGGCATGTTACGCATGATGCAGATCTCTGCGTCCCAGCTTTTCATTGCTTCCGGCATTCGTGCCCTGTCTAATGCGGGCAGATAAGCCTCGTATAACAAAGTATCAGAGAAACGAAGCCTAACGATAATATCGCCAAATTGCATGAAACATTGCAATTCCGGGCACCAGACCTGGGTTGCTCTGTTCCAAGCATCGCCCAGGGCGGAAAAGTATTGCGCTGCGGTGGTGACTTGATTCATTAATGTTAGCTTTGCCTTGCTGCCTCAAGCGGAACGTGGCCATCCGCCGGCATCTACCTCGTGAATTGGGTCGATCAGAAGTAGTTCTTCCGCATCCGTGTGCTTTTCCAGTGTCGCCTGAAAGGGCGTTGAGTCGAGCACACAGGAAAGCTCCTCGGCATTTATCGGACTGAGGATTTCACCGTCTACTATCACAAGTCCCTCATGGGCCAGAAGGGCAAGAAACGTTTCTACGTTTTCGTTGCTTGCGATACTCCTGAACATCTCTAGCAGTGAATCTTTGCTTGCCCCGTCACATATTGCCTTCCAAACCTTGCATGCCAATCCAGTGAGAGAATAATATGAACCGGTAGTCAAATTTACTACGACTATTTCTTCGTCGAATGCGTCGTGAATTACGTTTTTGGCAATAGAGATTGACATGTTTGATAGCCTTCGAGGTCATTAGAGTGCCATGGCGCTGGCACATATTTCCATCGTTATAAGTGTAACGTACGAACGGAGTTGGTCTGGTTTTTCTGCACAGGCCCCATCGTTAACCTCTGAGGCGGGGTACCGCCCCTGCAAGGGGCTCCCACCCATGGGCGAGGGCCGCACCCACAGTCCCGAGTGCAAGGCCAGGGTCGCCATGGGGCGATCCGTGGCCGCAAGACGATCCAGGAGATCGCCACCGACCATGCCATCGGACTGCGCCATGCAGCGCACCTCTCGGTGCGACCCGATCCAGGTGAGCCAGTGGAAGCGGCAGGGCACGGATGGCGCCATGCCGGAATCCCTTGCCCCTACAGGCTCAGATCCCAGTCACACTGAGGTTTCCAGCCATGCCCGATGCCGGTTTCGAACCAGCGACATCCTGCTTGTAAGGCAGGCGCTCTACCGCTGAGCTAATCGGGCGCCAACTCATTCTGCCGTGTCGATGGCTTGCGATCCGCGCCGAAGGCGATGGCCGGGTCCGAAGATGGGAACGATTGCTCCGCCCACCGCCTGCAATGGCCAGTGGCCGCTCCCATGACCGCGCCACCGGCCTGCTGGCCCTCCCCTTTGGTCTGCTCTGGTGGCCCATGCAGGGCCCGATGGGAACCGCGGTGGCCGCCGCCGCCTTTTTGATCGGCGGGCTTTGGCTGTCGCCCGACCTCGACACCCGCTCCAAGGCCACCCGCCGCTGGGGTCCGCTGCGGCTGTTGTGGTGGCCCTACCGCCACTGGCTGCCCCATCGGTCGATCGTGTCCCACAGCCCCGTGCTGGGCACGGTTGGCCGCTTGTTCTACCTGGGCGTGCTGGTGATCCTTGCCTCCCTGCTGCTCATGCCCTTCGGCAGCCCCGGACCGGACTGGCTGATCAATGGCCTGCAGGAGAACTGGTTGAACCGCAAGCCCCTGGTGGTGGCGGCCCTGGTGGGCCTGGAGATGAGCAGCTGGCTCCATCTGCTCCAGGATGGCGATCCCCTGCCCAGGTTCCGGTTCAAGCCGCTGCAGGTATTGATGCGGTCCCAAAAGCGGCGGCGGCGGCGGCGCCAGCGCCGGCGGCCCGGCATCAGGCCCCAGCCCCCCGCAGGAACCATGCGGGTCCGGAAGCGGCGGCGCTGAGGCCGGGGCAGGCAGGGCTTGGGCCCGGGAGGTGGCAGGGTGTCCATCGATCGTGGTCCGCCGCGGCGGAGCCTGGCGCCATGCACCCTTCCAGCAACGACGCTTCCTCGCCACCGCCCCCGGGCGACCTCGCGCCCAGGGCGGACGGGGCGGCCGCCGCCCTGGCGGAGCTGGTGGCCGTGGTGGATCGCCTGCGGGATCCGATCGGAGGCTGCCCCTGGGACCTGGAGCAGACCCACCGCTCCCTGATTCCCTATGTGCTGGAGGAGGCCCACGAGGTGGCCGACGCGATCCGCCAGGGCAACGACGACCACCTGGTGGAAGAGCTGGGGGATCTGCTGCTGCAGGTGGTGCTCCACGCCCGGATCGCCAGTGAGAGCGGCCGTTTTGACTTCGCCGCCGTGGCCCGCGGCATCAGCGCCAAACTGGTGCGCCGCCATCCCCATGTGTTCGGCACGGCGGAGGCCCGCGACAGCGATGCGGTGCGGCGCAGCTGGGAAGCGATCAAATCCGAGGAACGGGGCAGCGAACCTCCCAACCCCTCAGCCCAGCCCAGCAGCCCGCTCAGCGATCGCCTGGCCGCCAAAACGCGGGGCCTGTCGGCCCTGGCGGGAGCCATGGCGATCTCCCGCCAGGCGGCGGCGGCCGGCTTCGAATGGCACGACCTCGACGGCGTCTGGGCCAAGGTGCATGAGGAGCTTGAGGAGCTCAAGGAGGCCGTTGCCCTGGTCTGGAGCGAGGGCGGGATCGCCGCCGGCAGCCCTGGCCGTGCCCCGGCCAGCGGCGACAGCGCCGCCCGGGCCCATGCCGAGACGGAACTGGGGGATGTGCTGTTCACCCTGGTGAATGTGGGGCGCTGGTGCCGGCTCGACCCGGAGGAGGCTCTGGCCGGCACCAACCGTCGCTTCCTCGATCGCTTCTCGCGGCTGGAGGCGGCCCTGGGAGGCGACCTGGGCGGCCGCAGCATCGAGGAGCTGGAAGCGCTCTGGCAGCAGGCCAAGGCCGCCATCCGAGCCGAAGCGGGCGCACCCTGAGTGGGCAACAGGCACCGCAGGGCGGCCTCACTCCTCCACTCCGCTCCCCTTTCCCCGCCGCTGGGCCTTGATCACGCCGCGACGATTCTTGGCGGCCAAGCGCCGCTCCTGGGATCCCCTGGTGGGCTTGGTGCGGCGCCGCAGCGGCGGCGGCGGCTCGATGGCCTGGCGCAGCAGGTCAGCCAGGCGCTTCAGGGCCGCCTGACGATTGAGCCACTGGGAGCGGTGTTCGGCGGCGACCACCACCAGCACCCCGGCCACCAGGCGCCCCTGCAGACGGGCCAGGGCCCGCTGCCGCAGCGGTTCCGGCAGCACCTGGCTGGCGGCCAGGTCGTACACCAGCTCCACCCGGGAATCGGTGGTGTTCACCCCCTGGCCGCCCGGACCGGAGGCGCGCGAAAAACGCCACCCCAATTCGGCCGCCGGAATCACCAGCGTGGCGTTGATCGGCAGATCGGTGGCGGCAGCCATGGCCGCAGAATGGCGCAAGGCACGCTCACCTGGCCGCAGCGGCACGGGCATGTGCCCTGGGTTCGTGACAGGGGACCTGGCCGGAGGTTTAGCTAGGGGTCACCTCCCATCGGCCCATGAGCGACAACGACGGCAGTTCCCCGGGCTGGATCGACGAACAGCTCCACGGTGTGCGCTACGGCCTGGAGGGCACGGTGATCGCCGAGCAGACCAGCCCCTACCAACGGGTCACAATCATCGACAGCCAGGCCTACGGCAAAGGGTTGCTGCTCGATGGCTGCTGGATGACCGCCGAGCGCCAGGAGCGCCACTACCACGAGGCGCTGGTTCATCCAGCCCTGTGCGGCGCCGCCGAGGTCGAGCGGGTGCTGGTGATCGGCGGCGGCGACGGCGGCACCGCCCGCGAGTGCCTGCGCCATGCCGGCGTTCAGCATCTCGACATGGTGGAGATCGATGGCCTGGTGGTGGAGTGGTCGCAGCAGTATCTGCCGAGCATCGGCGGCAGCGCCTGGAGCGATCCCCGCCTGCAGCTCACGGTGGGCGATGGCATCGCCTGGGTGGGCGAAGCCGAGGCCGCCAGCTACGACGTGGTGATCGTGGACGGCTCCGACCCGGCTGGCCCGGCTGAGGGGCTGTTCAACCGCGCCTTCTTTGAACAGTGCCGCCGCATCCTGCGGCCCGGCGGCGTGTTCGCCACCCAGAGCGAATCCCCCGAGGCCTTCCGCCAGGTGCACATCGACACGGTGAAGCTGATCCGTGAGGTGTTCGGCCATGCCGATCCCCTGTACGGCTGGGTGCCCATGTACCCCAGTGGCTGGTGGAGCTGGACCTTCGCCGCCGTGGATGGCCCGCGCTACCGCGACCCCCAGGAGGCTCGGGCCGCCGGCGTGGCGCCGGGCTGCGAAATCTGGAGCCCCCGCTGGCAGCGCGGCGCCTTTGATGCGGTGCCGGCCTTCGTGGAGCGGGCCCTGGCCGATCGCGGCTGAGGCCCTCGAACCCTCCCGCCGTCTCAGGCCTCTCCAGGAACCCTCGACCCGAGCCCTCTCCAGAGGCGCGCCCCCATTGCCTCCCTCCCCACCGTGACCAGCCCCATGCCGAGTCCTGCCGCCCCACCGGAACGCGGGCCGAACCCAGCCGGGGTCCCAGCCGGCGATGCCTTGGATCGGAGCGATCTGTTCGACACCGAAGGGGCCATCTACATGGCCAGCCGCCGTGATCCAGCCGGCTGCCGCGTGGGCCTGTTCGGCGTTCCCTACGACGGCACCACCTCCTTCCGACCCGGCACCCGCTTTGGGCCCGCCGCGATCCGGGAGGTGAGCACCGGCCTGGAGACCTACTGCCCCCAGCTCAACCTTGACCTGGAGCAGGCCGCCTACGCCGACCTCGGAGCCGTGGCCATCCCCCACGGTGCCCCCGAGCCGGTGGTGGCCGCCGTGGAACGGGCCACCGAGGCCGTGCTCAACCTGGGCCTGGCCCCCCTGATGCTCGGGGGAGAGCACTCGATCAGCAGCGGCGCCGTAGCGGCGGTGGCACGGCGCCATCCCGACCTGGTGCTCGTGCAACTCGATGCCCATGCCGACCTGCGCCAGGAGTGGCTCGGCGCTCGCCACAACCACGCCTGCGCCATGCGCCGCTGCCTGGAGGTGCTGCCCAGCGGACTCCTGCGTCAGATCGCCATCCGCAGTGGTAGCCGCGAGGAATTCGAGGAACTCCGCGGTAGCGACCGGCTGGTGGCGATCGAAACCATGGCCGAGGCCCTGGCTCCCCTGCGGGGACGGCCGCTTTATCTCACCGTCGACCTGGACTGGTTTGACCCCGCCGTGCTGCCGGGCACCGGCACCCCTGAACCCGGCGGCTTCCTCTGGGGCGACTTCGCCGCCCTGGTAGAGGAACTGCGCCAGCACCGGCTGGTGGCGGCCGATGTGGTGGAACTGGCCCCCCAGCTGGACCCAAGCGGCGTGAGCGCGGTGCTCGCCGCCAAGGTGGTGCGCAGCCTGCTGCTACTGCTGGCCCGCTCCTGAGGCCTCAGTAGACGCAGGAGCCGCTGGTGCGCTGCTCACGCAGACGCTCGTGCTGCTGAGCGATCAGGAGCACCGCCAGGGTGGGGTGGTTGTGAAGCAGATTAAGAAAACGAAGCCGATCAAGCCGCAGGATCTCAACGGGCGTCTGAGCCACGGCATCGCTGCGGTGTTCTCCCTGGCGCCACACGATGTCTTGGTAGCTGAACAGCTCACCGGGGCGATAGCAGATGCGCTCCTCCGTGGGACCCTCCAGCTCCACGATGCCGCGCTTCACGGCGTAGATCGCATTGGCATTGGCCCCCCGGGAAAACACGTGGGCACCGGTGGGGAGGGAAAAGAGTTCGCAGTCGACTTGGGCGGCGAGAAGCTCTAGAGGAGTGGTGCTGGTGGGCGTGGCGACCAACGCGGTTCACCTCCGGGGGTAAGGGATGATAGGTTTGTTTAAATTTAAGCCCTAGGCGGC
>Ga0209401_1000480_pt1 | contig 26879 bp, 37 predicted proteins | sample M_140807_MF_Meta_FD_187318 | JGI IMG/M metagenome (GOLD analysis project Ga0209401, IMG submission 187318) | Freshwater microbial communities from Lake Montjoie, Canada to study carbon cycling - M_140807_MF_MetaG (SPAdes) (version 2) | ecosystem: Environmental > Aquatic > Freshwater > Lake... | reverse complement strand
GACAGGACTAGCCGGGAAACAAAGCGAAGGGCGGTCGACCCGCAGGCTCACGCCGTGAGCGAGTGCCGGATCAAAATACTGGTTATGCGTACAGTTATTCAATCGGGTACAGGTCAGGGCGCAGCTGTTGGCGCGGGACGCCAGTTGCGGCCTCAACCGCTAGAACACGCTCGGCAGGCACCCGCTTCCACTGGTGAACGCTGGCTTTTGTCAGCCCAAGCCTTGCTGCAAGCGCGGAGTAGCCCCCGACCGCCTTAATGGCAAGCTCAAGAGTTTCTGCCCGTTCGGGGCGATGGTTCTTTGAAGTCATGGAGCAAGTATGACTCATCCATACGTCAAAGGTCAAGGATTTCCGTACTCCCGGGCACCTGATTTGCTTTATGGTTTGCCAAATGAAGATTGGCGAACGAATGAAGGCGGCAAGACAGCAGGCCCGCCTTACACAGCAACAGGTGGCTGACGCAATTCAGTCCACGAAGGCATCTGTGAGCCAATACGAAAACGACTACTACCACCCAAGCCTTGAAACCTTGGTCAGGTTCTCGGAATTGACCGGCGCAAGCCTGGACTGGCTGATTCTTGGGCGGGAAAAATCTATGGGCTATGACAGGCGCATTCGAGATCTGCCAGAAGCTCTCAAGGAATACGTCATTGAGGCATTGCTGCTCGCGGAGCGTGTACAAGCATCCACACCAGCCAAGTTTTTGCGTCCGCCAACCTCAGAGACCTACGTTGAGTTCTCTGAGTACCTGTCGCAACTGGCAAAAATTGACGAAAAGCTCGTGAAGTAAAAAATTTTGCGATCGATGTTTGGATTTACTTGACTTTATGTTTGGATGTGCCATACTTCTTTCCACACCGCACTTACAGCGGCAGGAGAGAAAGCCATGGGATACGCAGATCAAGTTTGGGAACAAGAGTGCGCACTAGAAGATGCGCGCCGCACCTGGGTTGACAAGCGCGCCTGGGAAATTGAGCGCGTGCTTTTGTCTGTTGACAAGTACGGCCGCAGCACCAGCAGCACAAAAGAAATGCTGGTCAAGCCGCGCTACAGCTTCAGTAGCAAGCCCTGCAGCATTTGGGATGAGTTCGCTGACTGGGTGCAGCAAAACCTGACCGGCAGCGACTGGCTGCGTGACATCGCTCGCGGCCGTAGCCACAAGTACGTCGAAGCCTTTGCTGCGGAGTTCGCGCAGCACGAGTCCGAGTCACTGAGCTACGACGATCTGGTCTACCGGGAGGTTTTCTGATGAACCCGATGAACCGAGACGAACTGCGGCATGAACTGCAGTTGGCAATCAACCTGGCGTTGTCTTGCTGGGCGCGCATGGACGCCGCAGAACGCGACATGGCGCTGCGCTTGGAAAGCCGGTTCGAAAACCGCGAAGGCCGCGTCTTCTTGCACTGGCGCAAAGCCCTCGTACAGGAGAAAGCAAATGAACCGGCCTGACTTCTTGACGTCGCCGCATTCGCACACCCGTGCGCCTCGCTCAACCCGCTACGGGCAGGGTTGGGCCGAGTTGCAGCGCCAGCAGGCGCACGTAAAAGCGTACGAAGGCTTTCTTAACGCAGCGATTGCCGGCGCACTGGTGTGGGCGCTCGTCGGCATGGTGTTTGTTTGCTTATGGGGAGTGATGCTGTGAAAGAGATCAGCGCAGCGATGGCACTGGCCTTCGCAAAAATTGAAGGCGCAGTGAAAGGCAAAACCAATCCGGCATTTCGGTCGAAGTACGCCGACCTTGCGGCTGTGGTCGATGCAATCAAGCCCGCCTTGGCCGAGCATGGCCTGTTCTTTAGGCAAGTGACGCATCCCGCCGACGCAGGCGTGTGCGTGGAAACCATCATCCACCACAGCAGCGGCGAATCGATGGCCTGCGGGCCTTTGTTTGTGCCTGCCAGCAAACAGGACGCGCAAGGCTTTGGCTCGGCGATGACTTACGCACGTCGCTACTCGCTAATGGCCGCATTCGGTGTGCCAGCAGAAGACGACGACGCAAATGCTGCAGTGGCGAGCAAGCCAGCAAACAAGCCCGCAGAGCGCGTCGGCGAGCAAGAAGCCAAGATGATTTTGGACTCGTTGCGCGAAGCGGCTGTGGACGGCTTAGAAGCCCTTCAGGCGCGGTTCAAGTCGATCCCGAACAGCGCTGCGAAGACTGCTGTGTGGCTGCAGCACCAGGACTCACTGAAAGCTGCGGCAGCGTTGCAGCATATGCCCGAGATCCCGGCCTTTCCCAGCACAAAGGTGGCTGCATGAGCGAGCTTGAGATCGAAGCCGCGCTGCGCCAGCTGGTCGACATGGTGCGCAGGATGGATCCCGACTTCACCGATGCGCACGGCTTGCCGCAGACCACCGACGATGAGTACGACGCTGCCCTGCAGCGGGCTGAAGACGTGCTCGATTTTTTGGACGAACTGCAATGAACGACGCCGAGAAAGCCGCTTGGCTATCAAGTCGCTGCGGGAAGCTGACGGCCAGCCGCATGTTCCAGGTGCTGGACATGACGGCAAAGGGCGCAGAAGGCGCGAAGCGCAAGGCTTTGAAGATTGAGCTGCTCGCAGAGCGCTTGACGGGCGATGCGGTTCCGCACTTTGTCAACAGCTTCATGCAGTGGGGCATCGAGCAGGAGCCGGCTGCAAAGGCCGCGTATGAACTGGCCACTGGGTGCCTGATTGGCCCTGCCGGATTCGTCGATCACCCGAGCATTGAAAACTTTGGTGCAACGCCGGACGGGCTGCTGCCCGGTGGTGTCATCGAGTTCAAGTGCCCGGCCACCACCACGCATGTGTCGTGGCTGCTGGCTGGCGGCGTGCCGGATCAGCACAAGCCGCAAATCTTGGCGCAACTGGCCTGCACGGGCCGAGAGCATGCGGTGTTCGTGTCATTCGATCCGCGTGTGCGCGATCCGCGCAAGCAGCTGCACATCGCCGAGTGGACGCCGAAGCTGGAAGAGATCGAAGAGATCGAAGAACACGCCCGCAAATTCCTTGCGGAAGTGGAAATGATGTTCCAACAACTTACGGAGAAAGCAGCATGAGCATTAAGTACGAAGCGTGCGCCAGAGGCGAGAAATACACCACCGCAGCCGGCGATGAAAAGCAGCGATGGATTCGATGCGGCGTTGTGCTGGAAGGCAAAAACGGGCTGTCGCTGAAGCTGGAATCGCTGCCGGTGAACTTCGACGGATGGCTGAGCTTCTTCGAGCCGAAGCCGCGTGAAGAGCAGCGTCCGCAGCAGCGCCGCCAGTCTGCTGCAAACATGGACTCCGACATCCCGTTCTGAATTCAAAACAAAACGCAAATGGAGAGCCCAGCATGCAAGCGCTGATGAACGATGAAATGAATAGCCGCACCGGCACTAGCAAAGTAAAGCATTACGGCTGGGGTCTGAAAGACAGGCCCGGTGAGTTAACGTGGCTCGACAAGAATGAATTGTTGGTAGACCACAGCTACCAGCGCAATGCCAACCATAGGCGCGTACTTCACATTGCACAAAATTGGAGTTGGCTGGCGTGCGGCGTGATTGTGGTTGCCAAGCGCGAAAACGAGCAGCGTTTTTATGTTGTGGACGGGCAGCACCGGGCGTTGGCTGCACTAAAGCGCAGCGACATTGAACGTCTGCCGTGCCTAATGTTTAAAACGGAAAGCGAAAAAGAAGAAGCGGCGGGGTTTTACGACGCCAACACAGGCCGAAAGTTGCCCACGATGCTGGAAAAGTGGCGGGCGCAGTTAATGCGCGGCGACGCCAACACGACTTTTGTCGATTCGCTGATACGACAGGCTGGTCGTGTAGCGGACGACACTTCTGGCCCTGGCGGTGTGCGGTGCTTAACGGCGATGCTAAGTGCCGCTAACGCCGATCGCGAAATGCTTTCCCGCATGTGGCCGTTGGTGGTTGAAGTGTGCCAAGGGCAGGCCATACACGGACGAGTGTTTGAAGGTTTGATGTGGCTGGAAGCGCACCTTCCAGAAGGGCAAAGCCTGACGGACAAGCGTTGGCGCGAGCGCGTGACGCGCGTTGGATATTCTGGACTACTGGACGCGGCTCAACGCGCAGCGACGTTTTACGCACGCGGCGGCGCAAAAGTGTGGGGGCTTGGACAACTTGAAGCGCTGAACAAGGGGTGCCGAATTCATATTGCCCTGTTGGAAGAGGGCAACTCGAAATGAGCGAATTGAATTCGAGGCTTTGACATGCCGGGCATTCGCAAAACTGTTGACGAACTCATCCGGCGCACAGACCGAATGTTTATCGTCGACTGCAAAAACCGCCACCTGGCCCTGATCGAGTTGGTCGGCCGGGAGGAGTTTCAGCGCACGCCGTGGCGGCGCTTCGACGCGGATTTTCTTGCGGATGTTGAAGCGTATACGCGGCTAAGTGCGCTGCCCGCGCAGATGGAGTTGCTGTGATTTTTGACGACAGAGCGCTGGAAGTGCACCAGCAGTGGCCGCAAGGCACGGTGTATCGCAAGCTGATCGACGATGCACCAGATCGCGCAGAGATTGCTGCGGAGAAGAAGCGCGAGCGCAGCGCCGCAAGGCAAGCGCTTGTCGCTGCGTGCGCGATTGAGCATGGCATTACGCAGATGCAAGCGCGCAAGCTGATAAAGAAAGTCAGGGCGCCAGCGCGACGTGTGGCCGATGCGCAGACGATGCAAGAGGCTGCGGCAAGGGTTAGGAATGATCGAAGGGGTACGGCATGACACGCCAAGAGACTGATACGTTGTGGTTCCAGGCCATGCATGAATCCATTAAGGACGGCGAGCAATTTACTCGTTATCACTTCGCAGACCTTGTCGCAGCGCATGAGCGTGAAGCCTGCGTGCAGATTCTTGACCAGAATGCCGCCATGTGCGGCAACAATTCAATGGTGCGCGATGTGCTGGTCGGAAATGCTCTAGCCATCCGCGCAAGGGGTGCGGCATGAGCGAACTGGAAAAAGCAGCGCGTCAGGCGTTGGATGTGCTTGAGGCATGGCAGCGCCCATTTGGCCCATTTTTTCATCTTGAAGAATGGCCAATTAAATGGACGGACTATGGTGCCGTGACCATAACGCTTACGCCGAGGCTGCTTAGAAATCGGCAGCGCTCTGGCGAGCTTCAATCAGTAGAGCAAACTGAGCTTGGCAAGGCGCACAACGCAGCCATTGATAGGTTGCGCGCGACCTTGGCCGAAACCAAATTATCGCCACAGGATAATTTGCATAAATCTCTTATAACTCACGCCGAAAACTGTTGGTCGTGGAGTCCGGCGCACTATGCCTGCGCGTGTGCAGAGATAGCCCGGCTGCGGGAATGGCGCAAATGACACGCGACGACATCATCCGTATGGCGCGGGAGGCTTATGGTGACTGGTATCCCAACGCCGTTCCGCATGAACTTGAACGCTTCGCCAGCCTTATCGCCGATGCCGAGCGTGAAGCCTGCGCGACGATCATTCAGCGTGCCGGTCTGCCCTCTATTGCCGCGGCCATCCGCGCAAGGGGTGCGGAATGAGCCTGATGCTGACTGCGTACTTGATGGAAAAATTCGGGCCGCGTCTTGGCACTGACGAGCTAGCGCAGGTGCTGGGCATTGCGCCGCGCACGCTGGAGAACAAGATATATCGGGGCGAAGTGCCGGTGCCGACGTATAAGGACTGCGGCAAAACGTGGGCCGATTGCCGGGATGTGGCCGAGTATCTGGATGCTTGCAGGGCTAGGGCGAAGGCAGAAGCGATTCAGGCTTAAGCTGGGTGTAGCGCTTTAGCATTGCCCATGACTTGTGCCCGCTCACCAGCGCCACCTGCTCGATGCGCAGGCCGGACTCAAATAACCGGCTGATGCCTTCGTGCCTCAAGTCGTGGAATACCAGGTCTTCGACCTTCGCCACCCTGCAGGCCAGCAGGAAGTTGTCGCTAATCCATTCCGGCGAGACTTGGAACACGGAATTATCGGAAATTATTTGCCGCTGAATAATCGCAAGCGATTCACCTAAAAGCGGAATCCGCTCATCGTTGCCAGACTTTTTGCGCGGGTCTTTGCGATCTCGGATCGTCAGCAGTCGCGCATCGGCATCCACGTCGTCCCACGTCATCCGCACGATCTCGCCGCGTCTCATGCAAGTGGCGATGGCAAAGTCGATGATGTCGCGCAGCAATGGCGATGCCGCGGCACGCACTGCGGCTAGCTCATCAGCAGTCGGCCTGCGCTCGCGTGGCGTGCCAGGCCCAATTAACCCCAGGTGATCCAGCAGCGGCCTGCTTTGCGCCACGATGTCTGGAAAGGTTTCGCCCAGCGCCATCGCCGAATACTTCAGCACCGTGCCGAGCTTGGATATCTCCATCGAAACCGTGTACGGGCCTGCGCCGCTCTTGCCACGCCGCTGGCAATAGGTCGCCAGTCGTTGCGGCTTGATGCCGGCCACAACCTCGTCGCCGAGATCGCGCTCCAACCAGCGCAGCATGTAGACCTCGTTGCTCTGCGGATTGATCGGGCGCTGGCCGGAGTCGCGCAGCTTGATGTACGCCTGAATGGCGTCGCCAACGGTTGCGCCCTTGGCTGATTTCACCGCCGTACCGGACTCAATCGCGGCCTCGGTCTGCCGTGCCCATCGCTCGGCCTCGGCCTTCGTCTTGAAGGTTTTGGATAGACTGCGGGCACCTGTGCGCCGCACGAATGCGCGAAAAGTGCCTTCCGTTGTCTTGACGATGGACGCCACGCCTACTCTCCCGTGTAATTTGCACGCCCCGCCGAGCGATTCGTGCAAATGAGTTGTGTACAGGAGTGTAATTCAGTGCGCGGTAGTGTGGTTTTGTGCGGGTTTCCCGCTATACTGTAAGCGTTTGCCTCCGTAGCTCAGTGGGAGTCGGGGCAAGCAACCGTGCGGCTTTTGGGGCGACCCGTGCAAAAACCCGAGCAGTTCAAAGACAATCCGAGCTGGCCGTTCGGCCGGATGCGCCCAGTGCGCCGCAAACGCTACCCGGCTGATCTGCCGCCTGCGCCGTTCTAACGCGCTTCCAAGTACAGGCCGATGTTGCTGACCGCGTAGCCAGCAAACGCTAGTGCTAGGCCGGGCTTGCCGGTGACGTACAGGTTCATTGCCACGAAGGCATACACCAGCCCGACGATGGCAATCAGGGTGGCGCTCATACCTCGAGCACTTCGCCGCGAAACTCAACCTTGCCCTCGGCCAGCACGCTGACAACCTCCGGCCACAACAGCCGCCCATCGCGCCACGTCAGCACCACAAACCCGCTGCGCCAGTCGGCAGGCGAGTCTTCGCGGTAGCCGAAGGCGTCCCATTCGGGTTCTGCCAACATCCCAGTGTCGACGCCATACGATGTCGGCTTGTCTGCGTATGCCGATAAAGGCATAACCTTCAGGCTGTGCAGGTGGCCGGTAACAAACGACATACCCAGCGCACCCTTCACGTTGTTGGCAGGCGCATACATGCCGCCGCGATACCGGTGCTTGATGATCGTGTTGTCGTTTACCCAAAGCGACCACGCGAAGTCCCATTTTGGGAACAGCTTGCGCAGATCCATTGCTTCCATGTCGGCCAGCGCAGGTGCCGCTGACTGGACGTAGCTGTGCAAACGGATGTCGTGGTTGCCAAGCGTCCAGACGCGCCGCGCACCCTTGGCGGCATTGGCAATCTCGTCCATGCGTTCGTCGCAGGCCCGCAGTTCAGCCGCTGGCGTTGGGATCTCGCTGCCGAACATCTTGGGCCAGCGGCTAATGGCAGCGCCGTCCAGTGCATCGCCATTGCACACGACAACAGACGGGCGCAATTCGGGCAGCAACTTCAGCAGGGCGCGGTTTGCGGTGCTGATTGCGCCAGGTTGAAAGTGAGCGTCGCTGAACACGACAATGCGCCCATCTTGCAGGTCAACCTTCAGACGGCCGATTGCCTCATGCGCCACCGGCACCTCGGTCTTGCGAGCCAGTGCGGCGTGCTTCAGGGGCGGCACACCAATTGCGCGCATCCGGGTCGTCATTGCCCGCACAGACACGTTGAACTGTTTGGCAAGCAGGGTGGGCGAGTTGGTGCTTTTCATCGCCTCGACCAGTGCCTCGTCTTGAACACGTCGAACGCCCATCACGCCACCGCCAGTTCGCCGGATGCTTCCAGCTTATAAATCTGCCGAATCATGCCGGCCGGGATCTCGGTGACATGGGCGTGTGCGTTTTCTGTCAGCGTTGCAACGATCTGGCACCACTGATCGTCCAGGTGAACCAGCCAGCCAACGGTGATGCAGTCGTGCATCCCTTTGCGACGTGGTGGCTCGGGCTGTTGTCCTTCCTGCCAGTGCGATGCCACGCTCATCGCTGCGTCCGTCCAGTGCACAGCCACCATGTGGGCGGCTTCTTTTGCCTTGCGTTTCGACATTTCAACCTCGAGGTTAGTGAGTCGGCGTCAGGATCTGTGCTACTCGGTGGTCGGTGTGGCCCCCAGTCCGCGCGAGCGAGATGTGGTGAACGATGAGCCAAGCCAGAAGCCCGCCACAGCGCCCAGGACGCCCGTAACGACGCTGCTGGCAATGGCAGCGCGCAACTCGTTGGTAAAGCCTTCTGCGCCCGTCAGAACCAGCCACACGGTGCCGTAGAGCAACGGCAGCAGGGCAAGGCTGATCCAGAAGGCCGGCATCTTGTAGAACGGCGCAGGCTCAGCAGCTGCACGCACGCTGAACTCACGCGCAGCACCGATGCCACCGCCGATCTCTTGCAGTTCGTACCAGATGGCCTGCACGGCTTCTGTGGCCTGCTTGCGCATCTGCGGATCGGCCTGCACGGTTTCCACGGCAGCTTGCAGGTTGGGCGCGCCGGTGGCCGCAATGACTGTCTCGGCAACCTTTTGCGCAATGGCCGCAGTCTTGTCTGTCTTGGGGCCGCTGCCGAAGAGTTTTGCGACCTCGGGAATAGCGGAAATAAGCGACGGCAGTAGCGCCGCGACGATTGGTGCCATGATGGGTTTGTCCGTATGGATTGCAGCGACTGGCTGCATGGGCGGGAAGTCGCCAACATCCGGTAGCGGCTGCATGGCAACTGGTTTCAGAAACAGTTCGCGCTCTGCTGCGCGCCTGCGTATCAGGCCCGGCAGTACCTTGCCGGCCGCCATGTTCCAGCGGCCAAACTCGCCAGCAGCGTCTGCGAATCGGTCGTCGTTGATGAACCGCAGCATGGTGCTGCGCCGCAATGCCTCGGTGCCGACGTTGTAAGCAAAACTCACCAGCGCGGCGAATTGGTTCTCGTTTGTTGGCACACGCAGCATGCCGGCCACGGATGCCTCAAACCCCTGCAGATCGTGCGCCAGATAATTGAGCGCCTGCTGCTCGGTGCAGGTATCGCCGGGTGACACACGCCGGCCATCTGGATAGCGGGTGGTGCCGATGCCGATCGTCCAAGGCACACCGCCTGTGCCGGGGTCTGGGTAGGCTTTCAGCCGCAGCCCCTCGAACTCCTTGATCAGCGCAAGGCCGGCTGCGTTGATACGCATCACTTGCCCGCGAACTTAGCGCCGAGTTCGACGATGGAGTACACCAGCATGGCAGCCAGCCAGACACCGATGCCACGGTTCACCCACTGATCGACCTTCTTCTCGGTCTTGGCGATTGCCGATTCGTTGACCGCGATCTTGGCTTCGCACGCGCCGATGCGTTCGCCTTGCGTTGTTTGGCGCTCTTCGATCAGCACCAAGCGCATCACCGCGTCGGTGAGCTTGTCGACCTTGTTTTCCAGCCGCTGAAAGTCCTGATCGGTTGTCATGCGGCCTCCAGCGCGGCGACGCGGGCACGCAGCGACTGCAATTCGGCAACGATGTTGGCGATGAACTCTGGCGACCCGTACTCCATGCTCTGGTATCTAGGCGAGCCGTCGTCGTTTACCGCGTCTTTCTCGCCGAACACACTGGAAGGCGACACGGCGGCGACTTCGTGAGCAATAAAGCCAGCACCAAGCTGTCCACTTGTTGCCCATGTCCATGACTTAGGTTGCAGCGCGTCGATGAATGCACCGCTGCCTGTCAGTGGCTGCGGGTCATTCTTTAGCCTATAGTCCGATGATGCTGCGTAGGACGTTTGGGCGCTGGAGTTGGTGACAACAACACCCGCAGCAATGCCGTTCCTGTAGAACTGCATGTTGTTGGCGCTATTGGCCCCGGCATTGAAAATGTTGCTTGAGATCGAAGCGCCGACACTGTAGTCGGACTCTGCAATAACGCGTCCGTCATTAACTATCGATGCGCCCTTCACATTCGTGTTTGCTGACGGAACGCTTGTTCTTCCCACCAGCATGTCGCCTGGATTAACAATCAGCGTCCCAGTCATTGTGTCGCCGGCTTTTGTAACCCTAGCGTCGCGCAGCGTTGCGATGAACGACGCATGGGCGCGCAGGTAGTCGTCTATCGTCCCCCTGGCCGACTCTGCGCCTGCCGGTGAGTTGGACGCCGCTGTGGTGGACAGATCGGTGATTAGCGTTGGTACGGGCATAGTTCATCCGGGCAAAAAAATAGCGCCGGTATCGGAGTTATCCGACAGCGCGGCGCTGGGTGGCGTGGCAGGATGTGGCGGTTATAGAAAGGCGTCAGATGGATAGCGAGCAGTACTACAGAATCCTGGCGGTGGCGGCCATCTCTGCGGTTGTGCCGACCGTTGTGTCACTGATTCAGCAAGCCTTGCAGCGCAGGGCTGAGCGCAACGCCACCCGGCACAGCAAGCCTGCGGGCCGCGTCAGATAGCAGTCCGTAGCCTGCGCCCTGGCGTCCGGTGAGCGCGCTAGCGGCAAGTCGCTGGCCTGTCGGCGTGTACATCAGCGAGCCTGGAATAGCCGCGGCAACTTGCGCCCACATCATCGGGTTCAGAAAGTTGGATGCGTTTAGCCGATCAGCCGTTCCGCTGTTTGGCGTTCTTGTGCCAACGACAGACCGCCCCGCAGACGACAAGTCCTGCATTAACGCGGTGCCTTCTGCAAAGCGCGCCTTGTCTTTGCTTCTGTCTGCCGCCTGAACTGCACGTTGAAGCTGGGCCGGAGAAAAGACGCCATCATCCGTACCGACATATGACGCAGCACGCTGCACTCGCTTGAAGTTTGCCCAGCCGGCATTTGCTGATCTCACCATGTTGGCTGCGCCTGGTGGAGCTTGACGCGCTACGGCTTGCCTAAGTGCATCTTGCGCGGCCTCAATTGCATCGCCTAGCTTTTGCACATCAAAGTCTTGCGCGGCGCGGTAGCCGACAGACAAATCACCAAGGTTTTGCTCTGCGGCCTTCATGGCCTCGGGCGTCAGGCGGCCATTTTGCGCACGATTAAAGATTTCGGCTTGCAAAATTCTAAAGAATTGCTCGTCTTTGTCTTTAGGCAAAACAGCCAGGCCTGCACGAAGGTTATTTAGCTCAACGGAAAGCGGCCGGTCAATGGCGATTGGCCCGACAGCGTTTAGCGCGTCATCGTAGGCAGAATTGAGCTTTTGTCTGGTGAACAGCACCGCGTCGTTGCCGATCTGCCCTGTCGGCAGCTTTTGCCCAATCGGTGCCAAGGCTCGATTGAACGCCGCCTCGTTTAGTTCACCAACAGCACGCTGCTGCCCTGACTTGATTGCACTGCCTACAAACGGCAACGAAGTCAGCTTTTCTTCCGCAGACTTGAAACCGTCACCCATGATTTGTCCGATGGTTGGCGTGACGCCTTCGCGCCGCAGCATTGCGACTTTTGGATTAACTGTCGGCGAAATCACCCCTGCCAGCACCCTGCCGCCCGCACCAAAAGCTGCGCCACCAGCAGCGCCCGTCATTACCTGTTTGCGCTTCTCATCCCAGAAGTCGCCTTGTGTCACCGGCTGCAATGCGCCAGACAACAACCCAGCGCCAGCACCCAAACCTGCCGCACTTGCCATAGATGCGCCAACAGGAGCGGCCACAGTCAACGGCAACGTACCGACTACGTTGCCAGTCATGCGCCCAAAGTCAAAGTCATCTTGCCCGCCACGCACGTCGCGCTTGTATTGCGCGTCCTGCTGGCTAACGTACCTGTTGAACTCGGCGGCCTTGTTTGCAGCACCAGGCAGGCCAACGGCAGCGCCTGCTTGCGTGAACATCTGGCCCAGCGCGTTGATAGGGTCTGCAATGCCTTGGGCAATGCCTTGCACGCCGCGCATGAATGCACCGGGTCGCTGCTGCACCGGCTGCGCAGACTGCGCTGGCTTTTTGCCGTACAGCTCGGCAGACAAGTCTTTGGGTTCTGACTGGTTGCTTGTGCCGTACAGCTCCGCAGACAAATCCTTGCCGCTCTTCATTTCGCGTTGCACGGCAAGCGCGGCAGACGATACCTTTTCTGGGTACCGAGAATCGGTCGCATAGCCTGCCTTGTAGATTTGCACGCCAAACTCTTTTGGATCGCCTTTTTTGGCGGCTTCTAGTGCGCGGGCGTAGCGGGAATCGTTCAGCAGCCTAGCCCAGTCGGACATGGACTGCGCCGGGGTGTCGTAGGCTCGGAAGTCGTCCTGTATGCGCACCATGCGACCGCCAACTTCCTCATTGGTGGCTGTGCGTGCCGACTTACCCTGCCAGTTGCCGCCAGCCTTTATGCCGAACAGGTTGTTGGACGAAGTGCCGTCGGAATTCTTGGGCAGCGACCGGCCCCAGCCGGTTTCCAGGCCCGCTTGCCCTAGCAGGATATGCGCCGGAATTCCGGTTTCAGCCTCCGCCGCCTGCGCCTGCGGGAGCATGGCCTCGACAAATGATGCAACCGCGTTTTTAGCCATGTCTCACCTTCAGCGAATGATCCAGCCCTTGGCCTGCATGTCCTGAATGACTTGCTCCGGCCTTCTGTTGCTACTCAGCGCAGTTCTACGCACGTCGTCCATGGAATACACCCGCTGAGCGCCCACCTGTCCGCTAACGGACGGCGTGCCGATGCCTTTCTGGGTCGCTGGCACTGACTGCCCTGGAGTCGACTGATCGCCCCTTTTTTGCCACCTCTCAAACGTCATGGCAGCGCCGTTTAATTTGAAGTCTTCCGGCGTAGCGTCGTCAGCAAAAACAGGCACGGCGTCTGCGTATTCTTTCCACTCTGCGTCGAACCCAGTGATATGCCCGCGACGCGCAAAGTAGGCTTCTTTGGCTTTCAAATAATCAGACTCTCGGTTGTACATGGCCTGCCGTGCATCGCGGATGGCTTTGTTGACCGGCCCTTCCTTGTCAATGGACGGAACGGCTTGCACAAACATCGCCACATCCCTATCCGACGAACCGCCGGAACCCGGCTCGCGTTCACGCGGCGCAAGCGCGGCGGTGATCGCGCTCATGTTTGACTTGTCGCCGGATAAAAAGGCAGAAGCAGAAGGTAGTGCTTTCGACAAAAAGTCGCCCGTCGCGGTGCGTCTGTTCAACGCGCCGAAATTACGCATTCTGTCCAACGCCGCTGCGTCTTGCTTCAGTCCGGCACGCTCTTCGTCAAGCAATTTCCTGATCCGCTCGCCTTCTCGGACGCGCACATCGTCTGCGCGTTTAGGCGGCAACCCATTCCACGGAGCTAGCGGGTCTGCCGGCTCTGGCGTAATTGCCGGAGCTTGCGACGGCGGCGATCCGGCGCTGCCTCCAATAGGCGGAACAGATGCCGGCGCGGTTGGCGACCGCCCAGCAGAAGGCTGTTGCAGTGTTGGGTTTGGTGCAATCGACCATGTTCCAGCTTTAGGATCAAAGACGACAGGCGGCATGTCCGGCCTGTAATCATTGCCCGGAACGCCTTGATAGAACTGATACCTAGGCGAATCTGTCGCTGCAACCAGATCGGCTGGATTGCCAGTGGCAGCAAACCGCGCAACCGATTCCTGCGTAAACTTTTCGGGGTTAATTTTTGCCCACGGCGATTCGCCTTGAAGCGACTTGCGCAGCTCCAATGCTTTCAGAGGGCTGACTTTCATCAGTTCATTGATGAAGTTGTTCTGGTCAAACCCGCCGGCCGTCGGCAACGAAACCGCCTGCTTTGGGCCAACAGTGTTTGCCGCGCTGTTGATCGCGCCCAGGTTGGCTCTGTCGAACTCTGGGTCGCCCGACATCGACTCAAGCAGCATGCTGCCTTGTTGCGATCCGGGCGTGATGCCGCCACCGAGTGACCCGGCAGAAGGCGCAGTAAACGCATTGCGTGCAGCGGCCTTAATTTGCGCATCCAGTTCGCGCGCGGCCTGCCTGTCTTCGTCTTCCTGCTGCAGCCTGCGCATCTGATACGCCTGCATCATCTGCCTGTAACGGTTGGCCTCTGCAGCCTGTTGTGCAGCAGGAAACGCACCAAACGCAGCACCCAGCCCACCGCCCTGTGACATAGGCGTCAGCAATGCCTGCGATGCACCCAGCAGGCCCATCGTGATCGGGTCATCGAACCCACCACGCGCATCAAGCAATCCAGGCATCTCAAGCACTCCAAGACTGGCCGATCATCGAAGGCGTCCAGCCCGGAATCTCCGCGCTCGGCCCCCATCCGCTGTAGTAGCCCACTGTGCCGTTGGTCGATTGCGCAGGCGCTGCACTTGCCGGCGCTGCTGCGGGCTGTTGGCGCGCAGCCATCTGCGGCGGCATGTAGCCCTGTCTGCGCGACAGCAGGCCACCCATGTAGCTATTCATCATCTGTGCGCTGCGCGTGTTGCCGCCGTACTGCGGGAACTGCGACTGCTGCATGCCCATGCCGCCGTTGCCGAACAGTTGCGCAAACTGCGCGGGCAGCTGCTGCTGCATGTTGCCAAGATTTAGCCCGAGCAAGCCGCCGATTGGACGAAACGATTGCGACCCGTAGCCGCTGGTGATGTCTGACCAGTTCATTATTTAGCCCCTTGGAACGCCAAAGCCGTTGAAGTACCCGCCAGCAGGCGTAAGCGGCGACGCAAGCGAATCCATGGTCATGCTGCCCGAGTTAAACGGGTTGCCGCCCAAGCCACCTGAAAACGGATTGCTGCCGCTCCCACCCAACAGCCCGAAGCTGCGAGCCATGCCCAGCCCGCCTGCAGCGCCACCCAGTGCGCCCAGCATCGGGTTAATCGACTGCGATGCACTGGCGGTGCGCCCCAAGTTGGGATTGAACATGGACGCAAACACATCCAACTGCTGACGCGGGTAGTTGCGCGCTTCGTCGAACTGCGCAAAGTCGGCGTTCAGATAGTTTTGGCCGAGCGCCTGCTGTTGCTGGCCTATGCTGTTCAGTGCGTTTGCATTGCCAAAGTCGAACGCTTGCCGTGCGCCTGCAAAGCCTGGGGCGGCTTGCACTGCGCCGAGTTGGCGGCCACGCTCTGCTTGGAAGTTCTGTCCGTACAACCCAAGCCCAAACTGCCCCAGCGAGTCACCGAAGGCGCGGTTCTGTTGGCCCTGCAGTTCCGATTGAGCGCTGCCACCGAATGCGCCACCAAAACCCGCTGCGGCGTTTGTCTGCGCTGCCGTGCCAGTCTTGTACGCATCAGCCATGCGGCCCGCTGCGGCGTCGAAGGTGCCCTTCAGGTACGGATTGCTGTCAGGCGACAGGTACGCGCCAGACATGGTTTTGGACAACTCGTCCTGCGCTTGATCCCACAGCGGCTGGTTGTAGTTGGCGGCATTGCGCGCCATGTCCATGCCGGCCAGCGTGTCTTCGGTAAACGGAGCAATGCGGTTGTAGCCGTACTCGTTGTACGGCATATTCGCCACGTCCCGCACGCGCTGCGCGTACTCGGGCGCATAGGGCTGCAGGAAGTCTGGCAACTCTTGTTTGCTGACTTGCGTGCCGCTGCTTTTTGATGATCTGCCGCCAAGCAAACCGCCCAACAACGTAGCGCCAATTGAAATCGGATCCATATCAATTCCCCGTCAATGCTCGAGTAGCTACCCATGTTCCAGGCGTGCCACTCGCAACGCACACCCATCCTGTAATCACATAGCGACTGCCAGCGCTGCCAAGTTCCGTCGGCGTGCTGTTGCGCACCTCATCGCCCTGCATCCAGTCGCCCGTCGTCGGAAACGAGGTATTAGCAGCGTGGATGGAGGCAATGCGGCCTTCTGTTGCGCCGTTAACTTGCCGCGCAAGGCTTGCGAGCAGTTGCTTCAGAAACGGCTGGAAGGTCGGCCCCGAAATCGGCGGCAGCACCGGATCTTCGTTCAATCTCATTCGGCGCTCACCCCGGTCAGATCCACATCCAGCGCGGTGATCTCAAACCCGCCCGTCACCGTCATAACCACTTGATGCCAGCGCGCTTCTGCCAGCACATCGAACCTCTTGTCGATGTAGGTGGCCGACTGGTACACCGATGCCACATCACCCAGCGCATCGCCCACCAGCAGGTTCATGCTAGCGGCGGTGGGGTTAGCAACGAAGCGCGGACGCACCCGGCGCATCAGCGACAAGTTGCCGTCGGTGCCGAAGTACGTTGTGCGGAATGTGCTGCTGTTGGCCGAACCGTTCAGCGTTGCGATGCGGTCGCCGGTGGTGACAATCGCCGCTGCTTCCATATCCGCGTCGCGGAACAGGTCGTCATAGCTCGGTGCGTCGATTGCTTCATACGTCACGCCAGTTGGCGGCACGGTGTCAAAGGTACTGGATGGGGCCAGGTACTGCAGGCCGAAGCGGGCTGCGTAGTTGCGCCCCCTGCCCCACTTGCCAGTCAGGTAAGAGTAGATCAGGCAGTCATTCAGGCTGCCGGTCGATTCGCTATTTGCAAACAGGATGTAGACGACGCCTTCTGCGCGGTCTACCACGCAAGATGTCTTCTCGCGGTAGGTGGGATTGAGTCGCTGGTAGAACCACCGACGAACTATCCCGTCGCCAATTTTAACAGGGCGCGAACCGTCAAACACATACATGCCACGCGGGCCGACAACAAAATGTGCGGGCGCACCATTCACCACAATCTGCGCCACCGCGTACTTGCCTACGCACCCGCCATCACCCGGCACCAGCGCCCATGTCCACCACAGCGGCGGGCCTGAATTAGTGCCCAGATACACGCCGGAGTTCTTGTACACCACCATCTGCTCGCCCAGCGGCTTGGCAGCGCGAATCGGGCCGGGTGTGGCATACAGTCGCCCACGCACCGAACCGCTTGCAATGGCTGGCGTCCAGTCGGTGGCGTTGGCCTGCGCGCTGCTCCACCAGCCGTCGTCGTAGTCCCAGCTTGAGCCGTCGGATGCGTTGAAAGCCATCACAAACAGGCCGACCGTCTCGACGATCTCGGCACGCGGCGCGCCGGTAATGTCAGAAAACAGGCTGCCAGTGGATACCTGCATCACCGTACCGTTGTTGGCCGCCAGCACCTGGTTGCCAAACGTCGTGAAGTACCAGCTGCTGGATGCAGGCGCGGAGTAGTTGCCTGCTGCGCGGGTAACGTCCACCCAAGTTGCGCCGCTGGCTGAGTACAGCTTTGTGGCCGTGCCCATGTACAGCGTCTTGGAGCTATCCACGCGCTCCACAGTGGCCGCGCCAAAGATTTCGGATGCAGCGGTAGCAATGCCCGTGTCCAACGCCTCTGGGGCGGCTTTGATGCTGCGCTCGATGGGCATGACGCCGGTAGCGTCCACCAGTGCGCCAGCTACACCCGGATCAGCGTCCGGGGCGAATTGAGTCAGCGGAACTAGCATGTCAGCCGAACCGGATGTCATAGGCCGGCAGATGCACCGGCAGTTCGCGCTGCTTGTACCAAGTCGCGTGCTCAAAGTTCCGGCGCTCGCTGCGGTTCAGTTCGTCGATCCGCGCAATCGTCATCTGTTCGTACTGCACCAGGCGGTTGTCATCCAGCACGAACTTGCGCGCTTCAGCAAGCGATGCCATGAGATACACATCCGGGTAGTCCTGCAGCACCCAGTTGGTGTCGGAATCGGCCGCCAAGGTTGTTAGCTGAACCGTGTAGATAAAGGTGGGCGACGAACTATCAGCCGGGTAGACCTTGATCTGGTTGTTAACGATCGAATACACCGGGTATGTGGGCCGGATGCCGCCCTGATTCATTGCCCGCATGTCTGCGGCAGTAATGGCTTTGTACTCAACTGTGCCCAGCGTCATGGCAACAGCCGAGCGGAAATTAGTGGGAAGTGTTGCGGTGCCGTTCACCACGCTCAGCGTCGTGGACGCTTCCATGCGCGGCGAAGTAATGGAGCGGGTAAGGCGGTGGGTGGCAAACTCAATGAACGTCGGAATCCTGTCTGTCAGATCGTTGCGATGCAGCCATGCGGCCACCTCGGTCTTCAGTCCCGCGTATGTCGTGAGCGCCATAGTTCCCTCTGGTGATGGTGGGGCCAGCCTTGTGAGCCGGCCCCTTACTGCTTAACGCTTACAACGATCAGCCGTCAGCGTGGATACGCGCGGCCAGCTGGGCGCGGATCGTCTTGTAGCCGTACAGAACGTCGATCCGGCACGGCATGGTGTCGGACGAAATTGCGTACTGACGCACGGTGCGCAGCGAGATGCCGTCATAGACTTCACGGGCTGCGAAATCCACGCCTTTGGGCATCACCAGGTCAGCGGTTGCAAAGGCAAACGCATCGCGGTGGAAGACCATCGACGGGGTGAGCAACTCAGCGTTACCAGCACCAACCTTCACGATGGCCGAGGAGTTCGCCATACCGGCAGCCACCACGTTCTGGCGACCGCCAGAAGTGAAGATGGCCGGAGCAAACGTCAGCGAGCCAGCGCCGCCAGCGTAGTCAGCAGCGACCACGAACTGCTGCAGCACACCGGTCGAAACCTTGGTCTCGGGGTGAACGCGGAAGCAGCCTGCGACGGTGAAGATGTCGCCAGCCTTGAAGGTGCCGGTGCCGGTCGCCACGGTGACAGCGGTTGAGCCGTTGGTGGTCACTGCGCCGTTGACGGTGTAGGTGGTCGTCTTGGGAGAGGTGCCGGTTGCGTGGTTGGCGAGCAGAGTGTTTTCGTAGAAGTCGAAACCACCCGTGCGGCCCATCATGCCTTCTTTGTACTGCTGCTTGATCGCGTTGGAGTCCTGGAACAGACCCTTGAGCGCATCCACCAGCTTGGCGGTGTGATCGGTCGACAACAGCGCGGTGCGGTTGTTGTCCATCGGAGCCAAGTTGTCATTCAGCAGCTTGCGGCCCTGCATGATGTTCAGGAACGAGATGGCATTGCCGTCGTTGTCGACAATGTTGTACACGTCCTTGTACATGTTGAGCGCGTCGGCTTCGATGTTCGCGGCCAGCACAGACATCGCAGGCTCAAGAATGCGAGCAGAGAAGTCGTCCAGGCTCAAGGTGAGTTCTGCGCTGCTGAAAGTGAGGTCAACGCCCTTTTGTGTAGCGATCTGCAGCGTGGTGCTGGTTTCGCTAGTGTCTTGCGTGGACAAGCTGGCGCCGGTGCGAACGGTGTACTCGTTGGGCAGACGGATCTTCAGCGAGTCGCCGATCTTTGCGCCACTGTTGGCGAAAGAGTCGTCGTAGGTGCGGTTGATGTTGCCGATGAAATTTAATTTTTGATGGAGCACTTGCAATGCTTTGCGAGTGACGGCGGTGGGAGTTAACAGCGAATTTGGCATGATTGCGTCCTAGAAATGAAAAAAGCCGCTTTCGCGGCCTTGGATTCGTTAGTGACTAAGTTGTGGTGAGTGCTATCGGCGTGCAGCTGCCGTGCGCCGCTGTTCGTGGCGCATCCAGTCTTCGATGCTCATCTTGTCGGGGTCTACAGTGGCTTTTGCGTTACCACCGCTGATGGTGCGAACAGGTTTTGCAGCGACTGCCGGTGCAGCAGCTCCGGCCTTTTTGGTCATCTCTGCGAGCACTTTTTGCGCATGAAGTGCTTTGACAATCCACGGTTCGCGGATGCCGTTCAGTTGCTCTTCTTTTGCGCCCAGTGACTTCGCTACTTCGCGCAGGGATTGCGCGTATTCGGGTGACCACCCCTTGATTTCGCGGCTCAATGCCTCGTTTGCCTCTTGCAGTTGCCTGGCAGTTTCCTGCTGCTCCTGCATTGCTCGTTGGCCTTCGTGCTGCTGGATTTGTGCGACGAATTGCGTGCGTGAGTCCTTCAGCTGCTGGTACTGGAAGAACTCTTGCTGTGCGCGCACTGGGTCGGATTGACTCAGTGATTGCCAATCAACGCCTGCGTACTGCTGCAGACGCTCATCCAGTGCAGTGAGTCGCGCCACTGCTTGGATGTTTGCCCTTTCAGCCTCGATGCGTGCCTGCTGCTGCGCGAATGTCTGCTCGGCTTGTTGGCGTGTTTGCGCCAGTTCCTGCGTCTTTCGCGTGTAGTCAGCTTGGCGAAGGATTGCGTCCTTCAACTCAGGCGGGAGTGCGTATTTCTTCCCCTCGTACTCGACTTCCTCGAAGACCTCTGGGTCAACGCCTTGCGTGTCGCCGTCGGTGTCGTTGGATTGGTCTGCAGTGGGGTCGCTTCCGATCTCGGGCTGCGCTTGGTCGAGCGCGGGCTGCGAGAGTTCTGCCTCGGGCAGATTGTTCTCTGTGTCGTCCATGTGTTTTCAAAGTGAACGCGCAATAAAAAAGCCGCCCGAAGGCGGCTTGTGCTAACCGATTGCGCGGCGGTTAGATACTTGCGAGCAGGACGGCGATGTCGTCTTCGTCGTCGCGCTCTATCTGTTCGCGCATGAGGCGCGCGATGAGTGCGGTTTGCAGTGCGTCTGCGTAAACCTTGCGGATGTCTTCGCTAATCCGTCGGGCTTCTTTGGCAAGCCCTGCGTAATCCGGCCCCTTGATGGGCTGCACCACCACGGCTTGAGCGGCCACAGCGGCGGGTGCTTCTACGTCTTGCGTGGCAGCGTCTTGCGCGTCTTCCTGCGCGGCGTCGTAGGCTCTACGCACGCTCATTGGATCGAGCGGATCAACCTCCATCCACCGAGTACCCACCCGCACGCGGTAGCGCGTCTTAGGCGCATAGCCCGGGGTTGCACTGGGTGCTACGGTGAGCGGCGGCAGCAGGCAGGTTTGGCCTTCAGCGACTGCATTACCTGTACCGCAGTCCAGCGTCAGATCGACGCTGACCGTTGCGCCAGACGGCCCGCCAGCGACTGCATTGCCGGTGGTGAATCCCAGCGTGATGTCTTCGCTGACTGTTGCGCCTGCTGGCCCGCCTGCCACTGCGTTGCCAACAGTGAACGGGACGGTGGTGCCGCTAGTTGCTTGGTACTGCGCTTCGGCCCAAGTGACGCGAACAGCGCCGTAGACGGACACGCCTGCTGTAGCGCCTGCCGCCACAGCATTGCCAATGCCAAGCGGGATAGTGACGTTGGGGTTGGCTTGGTATTGCGCTTCTGCCCAAGTGATGCGTGCTGCGTACAGGCTGATGGACGCTGTGCTGCCACCGGCAATCGCATTGCCAACCGTAAGCGGTACGGTGACACTGGGGTTGGCCTGGTACGCGGCCTCCGACCACGTTACCCGCAGCCCGTACTGGCTCAGTGCGAACGTGCTGCCTGCAGCGACTGCGTTGCCGACGCCAAACGAAATCGCTTCGTTGAGCGATGCAGTGCCGGATGCGCCTGCAGCGACTGCGTTACCGACTAGAAAGTCGTACTGTTTGTTCGGCCCAAAGGTTGCCGATTCCGCAATGTCTCCAGGCGCGCGATTCCGTATGGCAGGCGTAAGCCTGCGCGCACCTTGTGGCGGGATAGGCGGCAACGGCATTGCTTAACCGTTGGCGATAGTGAGCATCAGTTCGACGGACGCACCTGTGGCGGTCGAGTCCGGGTTAATGCAGATTTGCAGGGCCGACGTATCGAACACCCGCGGCATGCCGACACGCAGGTAATCGTGCAAGTCAGAGTAGTTGGCAAGCGGCACGCGCCCAGTCCACAGCGGACGGATCACCAGCACGTTAAACGTTCCCGCTGACGCCACAGTACCGACCACGCCAGTGACGCCCTGCACGCCCGTATCGCCAGCTTGCAGCGGCAACTGCCACATGCGGCCAACGGTAGGTGCAGCGCCAATGCCGACTGCGCCAGTGCTGCGACCCGTGGCGCCGGACTGGTTGGTGTACGTCACGTTTACGGCTTGGTTGCCCGTGGCCGCCGTCACCTGCTCCACCCAGATTTCGGTGTTCGTGAAATCCGTACCGCCTGGCACCCTTGCGCTAAACGAACCAGGCGTCTGACCGGTAGTGCTGGCGTTGAATGCATAAGCGCCACCCTTCCACAGCAGGTCGTAGACCATGATGCGACTGGGAACGACGCTGGAGTATTCGACGTTAATTAGATGGCCGTTAGCACCACCGCCGAACGTATTGAGCAGCGGCATGCCAGCAGTAGTGTCGTCAGGCACCACGCCAGTGGTAGTGCTAGTTCCTGCCAGCACGCCAGCGCCGGGGTCGCCAGCCAGGTCAATCGTAGAGAACCAGCCGTTGGCAACAGCGGTACGCGATGCGGTCTTCTTGATCGGCACGCGCTGCTTGGTTGCAGCTATCAGACCGTCCAGTGTGGTGATTGCCATGTCGTTCCCTTATGCGCTCACAAAGCGCAAGCGCATGTTTGTCCAGTCGGCTACCGATGCCCAAGTGCCCGATGGCACGGTCAGTGTGTAATCGCCGTTAGCAGTGCGTGTGGTGTCAGTTGCATGCACGGTGGTGTTGCACACCAGCGAAAGCGTCACCGATGCGCTGCCGACGATGCCCTGCACGCGGTAGTTGATGAGCAGATCAGTGCCGGCCTGGGGCGCGGTCATCGACGCCAACCGCACTTCGTCGGTCTGGCCGGCAGCCGTGGCGTAGATGTAATCGGCGTCGTTGGCAGTCGTCTCGTCGATCAGCGCGTAGTGGTCGGTGCCGGTGCTGGGCGACCACTGGGTCGTGATGTCGCTGGTCGGGCGCGCGTAGGTGTAGGTGATGGATGCGAATTCCCACGCACCGATGGTCGGGGCGGTCGTGCTTCGTGCGCTACCAACGATGTCTAGGTCGTTGGTGTAGGTCTGGTCGCGGACGCCTGCATTGATTACGTCAGCACCAGCTTTAATGCGGAAATCCTCTGATCCAACCGTCAAAGAAGTAAATTGATTGGATGCTGTTTTACTAAACAGCCCAGAAAAGTTAGTCGGGCCGGTTGAAAGGTTTGTAATATTGTTTGTGCTTCCTGCGGCAACATCAATTTGCCCGCCGCCGCCAGCAATAGAAATGGCAGCAAACCCAAAAACAGTATTGTTTCTGAATACTGACGCGGCAAAATCTTGTTTGATTGGGGCAGATGCCGCGCTTGCCGTGGTGTAAAACGTATTGCTAGTAATTACAGAAGCAAGCTCTGTGTTAATAATTGCGTCAGAAGGAGACGAATTGTAGTCTGCAAACAAACAGCCTGTGATTACATTGTTTGTTTTGACAAACAATGCCTTTGATCCCTCAAATATGCAGCTTGAAATTTTGCAATTATTGCAGTTAACTTGCAGTCCAGAAATGGAGCCGTTTGTTGTTTTATTAAACTGAAGACCTTCTATTCTAGTGAAATTGGCCGCAACTATTAACCACGTTTGCGTTGCAAATAAAGCGATGCCGTTAGATGCGTTATATCTAAGTCCGTTTGTTAACTTGTTTCCATTATCACTAAAAGATAGGCCCGGCACTGCCGCAAACCTTACATACCTAGTTGCGTCTGTTGTCTTTGATCCAAGATTGTTAGTTGAACCACCGAACGTGCCTAAATCCCATGAATAAACACCGACTGCGCTTGGGCCGATAAGGATGTCCCATTGCTCATCGGCGGTAACAAGATTGGCCGGAACTGCTGCGATAGCAGACGCAAGCGTTAAATCTGTCTGACCGGGATACCCAGCATAAGCGACAATTCTTGTGACAATACTAGGCATTGTTTAGCTCGCGTTGTTTACTTGGTAAACATGAATTATTGGCTTTCCGGCTGGCATGGCTTGCGCATAGGACAAGAACAATCGTTTTGTCGCTGGGTCATACGCTGCACCGCTCGGCCTGTTTTGTGAGCCGCCCTTAAATGGCGGGTTAAAGTTCCAGACGGCATAAGGTTTTACGTTTTTTGCCAGCGTATTTCCTAGCCTGACCTGCTCCAAATCATTTGCATCAAAAGCAATACATCGGCCATAGTAAGGATACGAATGCTCTCCTCTAGTGCCGCTTGTCGGGTCATACACTTTACTTCCGTTGCCGGAAATTTCTCCGTTACTGGGTTCGGAGCCACTTCCGACTCCGTATGTGTATAACCCATTACCGCCCGTAGTCACAACCAAAACTGATCTGGTTCCGTTCGGGATGGCAGCGTATGGGTAGTCAAAAATCGGATCGTAAATCGTTGGCATAAACTTTCCGGTGTATCCAACCTCCCAGTTTTGAAACTCTGCAACTCTCCAAAGGCCCAGCGCTTTTGCATCTAAATGAGGGACTAGGCACCAAGCAAGTCCGGGCGTTGGGGTGCCTGCCACTTGATTGTTTAAAAACGACGCCACGGTTGCAGTTTGAGACGGCCCATCATAAGAGATTATTTTTGAAGCAAACCAATTTCCACCCAAAGCAATCCACATATTGTTATAAGCCCCGGTCGTAGTGCTGCCGCCGGACAAATAAATTTGTGTTGCTGTTGCCGTAGAAACCGTGCCTGTCAATACGCTTGAATTTAGAGATGATAAGGATGACGGATCAAAACTGGCTATTGTTGGCCCGTCTGATGTTGCGGATGCGATTGAGTCCGCAATTGCGCCCATAATGAATGGGCCGCCTAACTTTGTTTGTAATGCGGACGGGACAGGAGAAATGTAGCCAGAATATGCTCTGGAGTTATCCCATACCGCAGCATCGGTAATTGAAAACGGCCCTTTTACCTGACCGGTTATAGCTAGGTTTTTGGGTCTTTGAAATACCCAAGACGCATAATTATAGTTATAAGGCGTCAAAAATGTCATATACACGTTTGACGAATCAACAGCCAGTCCGGTCAGCGTTGCGCCGCTTTGGCACGCAGTTAAATATTTACCTTCTGTTGGCTCCACTAAAGTTGGCCCGCTTAAAACGCTGGCAAATGGCGGGGTTTGCGAATCATTAGTCGCCCATGTTGCTTGCGAAGGGATTGCAATTTCTCCAACTTGCGGATACGGCCCGGCTTTACTTCCAATCATAAACAAAGATCCTGCGCCGAAATTTCCTGCTGGATCAAATGCTATGCCATTACCGCCATAAGCAAACGTATAAAAATCACTTGGCGCACCGGATGGATCAGACACTTGAAATGCACCCAAATACGTCAAGTCTTCTTTAAACACCAGTGCCGAATCTTTGGTGCCGGTCACGCTGACAGAAGACGAGGTACTTACAGTTGCCGGGCCGTCTGCAAACACGTTTCCGGCAGTGTTCAGAAACCACGCTGTTTCGCGGACGCTATAACTACCGCTAACTGAAGGCGTGTAGCTAAGACCAATCGCACCGGGGATATCTACGCCGTCCTTGATCCACTGGTGTCTGCGCTGAACCGGGTAGTCTCCGGCAGAATATTGATTTGCCCATGTCGCCACATTTACAACCAATACTGACGGAATTGCATAAGGGGGGTTTGGCGCAGGCGTTGCTTGACCCGGCCCCGGCCATGCGCTGATCGTCGGCGCGGTCACTAGCGTCGGCCCAGCCCCCGCCGCATTAACCGTCAACGTCAGCGTCCTAGAATCTGCGCCCTGCGCATTCGTCGCCGTGAACGTGATCGACCCGCTAGCCGTGGCCGTCGGCGTGCCAGACAAGACGCCTGCGCTGCTGAACGTCATCCCAGCTGGCAGCGTGCCGGTGTAGCTCCAAGTGATCGGCGTGGAGCCGCTGGCAGTAAACGTCGTCGTCGGGTAGACCGCATTGACCGTGCCTGCCACCAGGAACGCGGGCGACGTGATCGTCGGCGCGGTCGGCGCAGACTGTCCGGTAACTGTGGCTTGCAGGCCAACGGCTGCTGCGTTGCCGCGCCCGCAGGAGATGGATTGCGGGCCGGATGTTCGGACCCAGCGGATACGAACGCCCAGCCCGCCCATGTCAGCTCTGCGTGATGGTCAGGATGTCGTCGGTGGCGCCCGACCAGTCAAGCGTCAGGCTGCCGGACACGATCGAGCGATCGGCGCCCAGATCGATGAAGCCGATCGCCTGCTTGGCCGCGTTGGTGTTGTTGTAAATGATTCCCCAGCGCGCGTTCGTAAAGCCTGCCGCGTCCTGTGCGACGGTCACAGCCGCTGCACGCAGCGTCGGCACGCCGCTTACGACCGTCCACGTCACCGATGAAAGCGTCGGGCCGCCGGCGGTGTAAGCCGTGCCGGCGGTGACCTGGTTGGTCGCGTAGTTCGTGCTGCCCGTGCCACCAAAGTGCGGCACGGCCGCCGCCACCGTAGGGGTCACAGTGCTGGTGATCAGACCGAGCTTGAGCGCGTCGGTCGAGAGGTTGTGGAGCTTGCTGCCGAGGTCATGCAGACCCTGAGCAAACCATTTGACATCGCCGGTTGCCATCGTTCGTTTCCTTAGTTGTAGGGTCTGCTGACGCGCGAGACGAGCGTCGAGCCGCTGTACATCGCACGCGACTCAGCGTCTTGCAGGTCGGCCAGAGAGCGCGCATACAAGCTGCCCCAGGTCGCGAGGCGCTCGTCGTCACGCAGGTACGGTGCGGCCTGGATCAGCGCACCGTGCAGGTAAAGGTCAGGCGAAGACTGGATCAGCCAGTTCGTCTGATTCGTGCTTGAGAGCGCAGGGATGCGCCCGTAGTACGTCATCTCGATCGCGGCCTCGTCGGTGCTCGAGGGCGGCGGGATCATCTCGATCGACTCGCCCACGATCACGTAATTCTTGACGACACCAGACGAGCCACCGCGCAGCTCATCAGCCAGCTCGGGGCTGAGTGCCTGCAACGGCCAGACCCGGTTCGTCGTGATCTGCACATTGATCGCCTCGAGCCAGTCGTCGGGCAGCGCAGTGAACTGCCCATCAATATCAGCCGTCGCACGCTTGACCATCGCACGCGTGC
>Ga0209401_1000479_pt1 | contig 26944 bp, 16 predicted proteins | sample M_140807_MF_Meta_FD_187318 | JGI IMG/M metagenome (GOLD analysis project Ga0209401, IMG submission 187318) | Freshwater microbial communities from Lake Montjoie, Canada to study carbon cycling - M_140807_MF_MetaG (SPAdes) (version 2) | ecosystem: Environmental > Aquatic > Freshwater > Lake... | reverse complement strand
ATGCTCAGCCCCCGGATATAGGCCGCCGCGTCCTTCGTGGAGAGATGCTGCAGATTGACGACGCAGTGGCGTTGACACACCGGGTCCGCCGCCACCGCCGCGTAGTTTTGCGTGGCAAACAGGACCACCACAAACCGCGTGAGATCATGGTGCGCCAAGATGGGTAATATGAAATGCGACACGGCGTGTCCCACGAAATCCGACGACAGGTAGCCGAGTCGCAGGGGTCGCTGCTGCCGCTGCGAAAGGAACGGAGGTTGTTCGGGGGCCATGTCCGAAAAATCCCGGGGACTCGTCTCTGCTTCCCCGTCCCCGGGGAAATACGCATCCACGTAGCCGACCATCTTTTGACGTTCGGTCGGGTCGTGGTACATGTAATCGTATTGGAGCATGTTGCTGCAGTAGACGTTGACCTTGGTCGCGAATTCCACCGCGGGGTCCTCCAACATGGCGTGACAGACGTCAAACCGACGCTTCAACAACCACGGCAGTTCGTTGAACCTCGCCATACGCGTGTATAGGATCAAACAGTTGTTGCATATCTTGTAGTCCAGGTCGCGGGAGGCAGGTTCCAATGACAGCAAATGGGCGTAGATGCGGTCGGCTTGGTTCAATTGGTTGGTTTTGATGTAAAAAGCTCCCAAGAAGAGGAGCCACCGGAGGTCGGCCGGGGGCGACGACAATATCCGGAACAGTTCCACGTGGGTCTCCATGACATGGGAAATATAGTCCGTATAGTGGTGGTCAAACAAGAGCTTGAAAAAGTCCAAGAGGTTTTCTATGTGGTACGGGTGCCAGTTTTCAGGATGGGGGTCCCGGTAAAACTCGTGAAATGCCCGTTGGAACCACGAGAGCGCGATCATGACCGCACAGGTGCCGCCTTCTCGGCCGACAGCACGCAGCGCCATGCATCCTTGGAAATAGTAGAGTTCGGGCCGTCGCGGCCACAAAAACAACATCTGGTGCAACAAGAGCTCGCAACCGGTAGGGTCATCTTGGTGCGTTTGCAGGAGCGTGATGCCTTCTTGGTATGTTGCCTCCGATACGTTCTTGGCACCTCGGGCCAGGATGGGGTCCAAGAAGCGATCCATGGTTCGGCGTTTACCCTTTTTATGCGTATGTATTTACGTGGTTTGCAAAGACGTTGTAGAGAAGCGGAAGCACAGAGGAAAAATTCGGCCGTAGGCAGCAAAAATTCGGCCGTAGGCAATTTTTTCTCGGTGCAACACCGAGAAAAAATTGAATTTGTGGACGGGTCCCGAACCGACCAGCATCCAAACTATACCACCACATTATGACACATTCTTGGTACCAACGTTTGGTCGTCCGTTTGCAATCCGTGCGTGACTTCTTGGAACGTCGTCGCTACCGGTCCGTCAATTTGGACACGGCAGTCTCGGAACCACAGGACGACGAGGACGACACAGTACGCGAGAGCGAGGACGGTGATGGCGACTATTTGCGGTTCATCCCCATTTTCAACGTCAAGGCGATTCGTGCGGCGTCCATGGAAACCCAGGTCAAATGCGGTAAATGCCATGGTACCCACAAGAAGAAATACTGTGTACGCATCAATTGCGGCCACGAATTTGGCACGGGATGCCTCCGACATATTGTCAAAGACGCCCTGAACTCCCGATGCGCCGGTGGGGTGGCCCGGTGCCCCCTCTGTCTAGAACATATCACCAAAATGACGGCCTACCGCGCCTGGAATAAACCGACTCCGAAAGACGAAGAGACGACCATGTTGCTTCCGGTGCCCTTGAACCCCCTGAGGTCCATCTGAACTGTCCCCCCTCTCTCCTCTCTCTTATCTTCCTCTTTTTTTCGGATCTTCGGACCCTTTTTACACCTTCGCACATTTAGAGCTATTGGAGCCCGACACTGAACCAAAAGGCATGGACCAACCCTCCTCTCCATAAATATCCCATTATTACAAGTACAATGGGCGCCTCCAATTCCAACAGCCTCAAGGGATTTTTAGGAAAAGATGTCACTGTCCAGCTCAAGACTGACAAAACCGGCTCCCCCGAGACGGTGATGACCGGCCGGCTCGTGGCCCTGCAAGGCAACAACATGGTCTTGCAGGCCAATGACTGCGCCGGCAAGCAGTTGACGCTGTCGCTGTCCACGTACAAGGCGGACCCCACGGCCCCGGCCCCCGGACCTGGAACCGAGCCCGGTTCCGAGCCCTACCCGGAACCCAGATCCGAGCCCTATCCGGAACCGATGCCTGCCCCGACCCCCGCCCCCCAGGAAGGCCGGCCTCCGGCCCTCGCCGGCGGCAACAAGCGCCGGTCGGCCCGCAAACAAAAGTCGCAACGGGCGCGCAAGACCCACCATCAACGGGCCCGGTAAGGTTGCCCGGCAACCCACACGCGGCTGGCCCCATTCCCCAATCATGGTATAGGATCCTATATCATGATTTGAACCACGACCCCTCTTGCGTACGCGGTAGAAATATAGAAAAAGCGGGATAGGTATATCACATAGTGTCATGGAAGTCGTGGATTTGGGCTTACGGGACGTTGAGCCGATTTCGTTGAATGTGGATGACTCCTACCGGCCGTCGGTGAATTTCGGGCCGGGGGTGGAGCTGTTGATGAACGAGAAGAAGAAGAAGAGCAATTACGCCAGTACCAGCGTGGATTTAGGTGATTTGGACAAATTGGAGGCGGATTTGAACGACCTGTCGCAAGGGGACGAGGCGGCGGGCTCCGCCGCGGGAACCAAGTCCTTCAGCTTTGGCAATTTTGGGAGCTGGCTCTCCGGAGGAGGGGGAGGAGGAGGTGGGGGCGGACCGGCCAACACGATCATCCATGATGCGGGCCACCTGTCGGACAACCTGTCGGGCCACGAAGCGGCTCGTTTAGGCGAAGCGACGGCCCAGAGTACCTCCGGGGTGACCCGTTCGTCGGACGGCGGGTTTGTTCGTCTCAATCCCGAGGTGCCGTTGGACTACAGCAGCAGCAGCGGGCGCATGAACGACCGCGAGAAGCGCCGCAAGAAGCGCATGATGATCAAGAAGCTGGAGGAGTGGTACGAAAAGGGCATCATCAAGCACACGTCGCATTTCAACATGGATTCCGTGTACGAGGAGGTGGAGGACGAGTACGAGGGCGCCCTGGAGGACAAGCGCAAGAAGGACAGCATCAAGATTTACGGGTGGTGGTTCATGACGGCGGTCAATTCCATTGAGTACGCCAACGCGGCGTTCAACCCGTTTGATCTGAACCTGGACGGGTGGGGCGAGCAGGTGAGCGAGGACCTGGATTCCTACGAGGAGCTCTTTGGGGAGTTGTACCAAAAGTACAAGGGGGGCAAGTTGGCTCCGGAGCTCAGCCTGTTGCTGCGTCTGGGCTTTTCGGCCGCAGTGGTGAATTTCACCAACAAGGCGTTGTCCACGGCGACGCCGGCCTTCAACGACGTGATTCGCCAGAGTCCGGAACTGATGAAAATGTTTACCAATGCGACGGTGCAGTCCATGAGCCAGGCGAGCCCCGGCTTCAACATGGCGTCGAACATGATGAACGCCGAGCCGGAGGTGAACCGGACGTTTGGCGCGCCGCCGCCGCCCGTGGCGACCAAGAACCAGGCCCCGCCGCCGCGCAGCAGCGGCCCTCCCATGGGTCAGATGCAATTCACCCGTCCCGACATCATGGCGAGCCGGGGTATGCCGGCACCGGGGCCCATGTTCCGCGAGTCGGGTGTGGACGTGTCGCAAGACCGAACCCCCTTGAACCAAGCCGGGCCCGGCCCGGGCCCTTCCGGTCCTTCCAAGCGCCCGGAGATGCGCGGCCCCCAAATGACGGATTTGAACGATATTTTGTCGGGGCTCAAGGTCAAGGGTCCCGGTCCGGGACCGGGGCCCGGTCCGGGCCCTGGGCAAGAAACGGCGTTGGAGCAGCAGGCCGCGTTTTCCAACATGCAGTCTCAGATGCAGGACGTGCATATTCCGGCCCCGACGAGCACCATCCTGAGCGAGAACGATTCCATGATCAGTGTGACGTCGCTCCGTGAGATGCAGGATGCCACGATCCCGAAGCGCGCCCGGCGCAAACAGCGGAGCGACCGCAACACCGTCTCGCTGGATATATAAAATTGAATGTCCTAAAACAGCCTATTAGAAAATACCACCCACATTGAAAGACACGACACACGACACACGATGAACGAGTATACGATAATGGCCCTGCGCGCGGTGGCGAATCGTTCGGGTAAGGCGGGCGATGTTCTGGCCATCCAGGGCATACGCGACATGGTGGAGGAATATCTCGGGGTGCACCGCGAGATATTCTCTAGGGAATTGGTGAAGAATCTCGCCATTCTGGACGGCGCGTTCCTGATGTGCCAAAAAAGACTGGACCGGCTCAACGAACGGTACATGAAAAACGAGGCGACCTACGAAGAGGTTTACGACACGGACCTGCAGTTTATGGACATGTACGACTTGTACCCCCCGACTAAGGGTCACGCTAGACCTGGCTGCCATGACGACACCCATTGGGAAGCCGAGGAGGCGGCGCGCTTGGCAGAGATGGAAGCCGAATGGCGCTTTGAAGACGAGTGCGACATGGCGATGTCCGGTTACTACGACCGATAAGGATTAGATAGGTTGACACCACCCACAATACAAACATCATAAAAAAATGGGGCCGTTGCCAGATAATATTCTGACAGAGGTCTCTTTTTTATGCGAATCCAGTCTCAAATTCCCTCCCTTGATTGGTGTGTCGGCGTCGGCATCTTAATTGAGAACGCATTAACTCCGCATTCTTTGAGACCGAGTATGATTTATTATACCGTGTTGGTGACCACGACGGCGTGTGCCTCCTTGTATACGAGATTTATTGGTACCATCTGGTACTAAATATCTCTGGATTTCATCTTCGTCCATTTCTTCTTCGTCTCCATCCTCATATCGTATTTTATAAAATTCACGGTTTTGTCTAACCACCCTGCCGTAATAGTAGCGACCATCAAATTTCTTTTTTATCCGTTTCCCTATGAATTTATTTTCAATGATTTTTTCTTCCGAGATGGCGTCTCGTTTGCGTTTCTGTGTTGTTCTTCGTGGTTGATTTTGAATCACCATGTCATAAGGCAAGCAATCCGTCGGAAATTCGTCATGCATTATGTCATAATCTATGTCATATTCTCGATGCCAAGCGAGCATTGACAACATATATTTATCCTTCTGTTGTGCATTCCCCAATAGGGTGTGATAATATCTACCTTGATGTTCATATTTACCGTCATTATAAAATTGCAGGGCATCATATACGTGTTTTGGAATGGTTTGCACACGATATACTGCAACAATACTGGATTTTGGAATGAAATCCATAACGAGAACTTCGCCCGATGCTAAAGCGCGATTACGAGCGGTCGCTCCATAATTTTGTAGCCATGTAATGACCATGTAGTCTGGTTCATAGTTCTCTTCAATTTCTGCATATGTCGCAGATTTCCCTCTAGGGGTATACGCTGGTTTGCCTTCATTGTTGCAGCAATACCAAGCTACTGTACTTTCGTCTATGCTGGTAGAAATATATCGTGATTTGACGCGTGCATTTGTACCGCTCTGGATATGTGCACCATGGGAAACATGACAGCACGGGTCATGAGGACAGTTCTCGGGATCACAGCGCGCTTTAATGCCCTCTGACAACAACGTGGACAATTCATCGGTGCGTAATCCACGAAATAGCTGTATTTGTTCATTCGGTGCAATTTCCATAAATGCCCACTACCTATACAATTATTACAGACAAAACGCAGCGACACATTCAATGGTAGCAAACACTATTAGTAATGCGTCATTGAAACACGACGCATTACAGCAAATATATCTCATATGCAGTTTATTATATAAGGTATATCTATTTCAATTCTGTACATAGTTTGGCGTCAACGCCGCCGCCACGCTCCCCCCAAACACCACATGCGCCGGAAGTCGCCCCCAGTCCACATACGAGACCACATCGTCGGCTAAATACAGTGTGAACACGTGGTCGCAGTTGGCGTGAACACACGCCGCCGTCCAGCGTTCCAAGACCAAGATGTCGTTCAGGGACCGGATGCGGCCCTGGGGCCCGCGGTGGTGGCGCGGTCGCTGCTGCCGCGGTTTGCCCCCCGAATGTTTGATGCGCCACTCGCACGACAGGGCGTTTTTATGGTCGGGGAAACCGGTCAAGAGGCAATACATTTCCCAGCCCCCGGGGGCCTGCTTGGTGTACGCCGCCCCGCCTACTATTTCTTGGTTGTGCTGCCGGAGCCGGCGCACCGGGTTGTTCGTGGACCCGTTGTAGGTTAGGTGTTCGTAACCCGGGAGCGTGTTGCGCAAAATGTAGCAGTACCAAGGCGAAGGAGGTGGTCCAGCGTCTGAAGTTCCCGATGGCGTAGTTGACATGATATATCCAGTGTTCCCGACAAGATTTTAGGCCCATATTATAAAAGACAAGGTCATCATGACTGAAGTTCCTACCGCCACGGTCATTACCGATGAAAATATTCATATTTTTGTGTTTTTTTATTTAACGGTACCTGCGAATTTACCTACCGATTTAGAGAATAAAAAAATAGGTGAATGGGACGTAAGTCGGGTTACCAATATGGCTTTTTTATTTTCCCCTTATTCAAATATGAATAATAATGGATATTACTTTAAAACTTTTGATGAGCCGCTGGATAAATGGAATATCAGCAATGTCACTAATATGCGCTCAATGTTTGAAGGATGCAAAAGGTATAACCAACCCCTGAATGCATGGGGTGGAAAGCTCGGCAATGTGACCAACATGTCAAAAATGTTCAAGGATTGTGAGAAATTCAATCAGAACCTCAACACATGGAAAGTGCATAATGTCACTGATATGTCGGAGATGTTCAAGGGTTGCCAGGCATTTAATCAACCTCTGCAGTCTTGGAATGTGAACAGGGTGACCAACATGTCACGGATGTTTACCGAGTGTGTTGAATTCAATCAACCCATCAACACGATTATGATGAACAACGGCACTTTCAAATGGAACGTCACCAATGTTCAGAACATGGAAGCCATGTTTGAAGGGTGTCGCAATTTTGATAAACCATTGGATAATTGGAACGTCAGTAGTGTGACAAACATGAACAGTATGTTCAAAGGTTGTACTAATTTTGATCAACCGCTACGAAATTGGTCTGTCCATAACGTGACCGATATGGGAAGCATGTTTTATGGTTGCGCCGAGTTCAACCGACCCCTGGATTCTTGGCACCCCAGCAGCGTCACTGATATGTCCCATATGTTTAACGGTTGCACATCGTTTGATAATAACATCAGCAATTGGGAACATATTCTTCAAGACGATGTAGACATGGAAGATATGTTTCTGGATTGCCCCATACAAGAAATTTATAAACCCGCACAGGCCCGTAACCGTCGTCTACGTCGCCGAGTAGAGGATGAGGTGGACCCTCTACAAATTCACGATAGCGCCGCCAAGATCAACTATGAGAAACTCCTAGAATTTTTCGCCCAACGTACCGGGGAGGTGCCCACCCCGTCCAATTATGCCGCCCAGATACAGACTATGATGCAACAATTCATCGCCGAATCGGGTACCGATGGTCAGGCCTCCCTGGAAAGCATCATGAACCTGCGTCTTCGTAGACTCAATTACCGGGAGTTCTCCCCCCTGCAACTCAGCACGTACATGTACGCCCTCGCCTACGTGAACCTGCAACCGACGGAGTTCAAGCGCGCCTACGTGGAGGCCTTTCTCCAAGACTGCACTCAAGCCTACGAAGGGCAAGGTGCCGCGGCCATGACCTGCGCCCAAGGCGCCTTGGAACGCATCGTCACCTCCTTGGTCACCGCCGTGCAAACCATGGCCTCTACCGGCAACGAGAATCCCGACTGGGACAACCTGGTCGCCATCATAGACGCCAACCCGGCCAAACTGATCCCCCAGTACATACAAGATTGGTATAAGATGCACAAGACCGGCACGGAGAATGCGTTTGCCCCGGTCACCTCCACAGACATGCGCCGCGCCGACCTGCGTCAGTTCTTGTTGGAGAAATTCCCGAACGAAGCCACGCTGATTGACCAGCAGATTGCCGCCGTGGCGGATAGTATCGGGTACGAGGACGACGATTTCATGTACGGAGGGCGGCGGCTCGCGAGGCTTAGCCGGAGCCGAGCGAGGCCCAGTCAAGCCGTCAAGACATCGCGGAAGCGGGGCCCTGGACCCAACCGGAAACAAAGACGCCGGACCGTGAAACGTACCAAGAAACCGCGCAAAAATTGATTTGAACCCCCTGGTCCGAGAGAAGATCCTATACCTTCCATTCACCACCGCCCACCCAGCCCCATCATGATGACGCGTAGCCAATCCCGAGCCGGAGCCGGAGCCGGAGCCCAGGCCCTCATGATGACACGTAGCCAGTCACGAGCCCAGGCCCAGGCCCGTATCTCTTCTCCAACTCGTTTCATGACGAGAGGCCAGGACGACGACGACGCGGACGCGGACCGCATCCCCCACCTGGACTTTGACGCCGCGAGTCGCGCCTGGCGCGCCAACAAACGCGCTCTCCCCCAAGGCTGCTTTGAGTATGTGGAGGAACCCGCGGAGGAAGAAGGACGGGGAACATCCACGAGAAAAAGTGGGCGCAACCGGGCCCGCGGGCCCGCGGGACCAGAGAGATTTGGTACGTGGAATTACTGTACACCCATGACGGATTGAGCAAACGGACCTGTAGCAAATAAAAATTCGGCCGTAGGCAGGAAAATTGATTTTTTATGGACTCTCAGCCTCCTGGGGACCGTCGTACCCATCCGCAAACATGAATCCTATCCTTCCCACCTACCACGTCCTAGATACGGAGAAGGCGGCGTCTGGGCCAGTTCTACCCCTCACCTGGTACGAACGCATCTGGACCCTGTTGCGGATGGTCCGTATGAACATATGTTTCGGGCTTTACGTGGCAGTGTCCTTGTTCATTGCATTGACAATATGCTTAGTCACCGTGTACTTATTGACCATGGTTATCCTCGTTATGTACGCATTGGTGTATATGATGGTAGACCTGTCCCTCCGCTACTTATTCGGGGTTCCGTTTCCTTCGCCGACCTCGGCACCTTCGCTAGCCAACGCAACCTACATCGGCCACGGGTGGTAATGGACCCGGACATGGACCCGGATTACCCCGGTTTTTTTTTAGGTCAGACCACCAGGATCATCGGTTGAAGCCAAGAATTCCGCGTCGGACAGCACCACAGGAGTCGCATATTTCCCCCGGAGCAGTTCCACCACAATTTGGGTGAGTTCTTCCGTCGTCGCCTGCAGTTCGTACACTTCGCCTGTTTTAATGTTAAACAAGCGAAAGGGCATGACCGAAGCCGCCTCCCCTAGATGCGGCGCCAGAGGTCCCGGAAACAACCGCCACAACCACGCGTAAATGACCACTTGCAGACGGTGCTCAATCGTGAGTGCATGGGTGCATTTGATCTCCCATACCGCATCTTGGGTCACCAGGTCCAGACGGGCGGCGAACCGGTACCTGACCTGGTCGCCGAACCACGGCCGCAGGGCCGCGTCCATCGCCACATGGACCGTCTCCATTTTAGGATGTACCAAGACGTGTTCGTGGGCCACCATCCGTTCCCGCGGTCCAATCACCTCCTGCATACGCGTGACACAGGTCGCGACGGCCTCCTCCGTCAACCACCCGTACTCCTCCCGGGGGATTTGCGTGAGTTTGAAATATAGTTTTTCTTGGACCGCCACGTACAGGTTCGCTAAATACAGGTAGTCGGACGCCGCCCGGCTGTGGGGGTCTACCGCCGCAAACGCCCGGCGCAGCGTCCCGTGTTCATGTTCCTTCAGATCCGAGAGCATCTCGCTAATGAGCGTATAGAGGACGTTTTGCCGGGAGGCCGCCTCTTCCGTGACGACCGCCTCGGCCGTACCGGCCGTCATGCGGTCCCAGAACAGGCACGGCAGCGCAATCCCGTTCAGGTCGGCCACGTCCTCGTAGAGACCACTCTTGGTAAAATAGACCACACTGGGTATGGGGTCAGCCGCCGCAACTGCGTTGCTGTCGCGGCAACCCCTGACAACGGGGTCAGACTTGGCTGAATCCGTCGGTTCCGAATCCGGTTCATCAAGGATTGCCGGCTCTATCAGAACAAAGAGCTGTTCCAAGAGCGGCGTCACCACGTCCAGGACGCGTTCCGGCACGAATTTGATGATTTCGGTCGGGGTCACATAGTGCGTCTTGACGGGTGCACCGTCCCCCTGCGCCCCGGCCGGGGCCGTCGCCTCGTAGAAAATGGTCTGCGGTTGTCCCCGGAAATCCACGTAGTCCAGCTGGGCCAATTCCCGATGCGAGTATTTGAGAAACCGCAGCGGCTGGTCCGTGGCCCGGTCGTTGTTTTCCAGCAAGAACATGCGGTGCGTGGCCCGGGTACATCCCACATACAACGTATTGGGGCACCGGTCCTCCGGCAGATTCCGCGCGTAGTGGGCAAAGTACCCTTGGTCAAAGCCCATGATGAAGACGTATTTGCGCTGTCGCCCCTTGACGGAATGGAACGTGGAAAAGACCACCTTGCCACGAATGACCCGTTCGTCCATGCTGTCGTTTTCCAGCATGGGCACGTGGCACGGGATGCCGCGTTCCACCAAGGCGTTTTCCATTTTCCGCACGTTGCTGTTGGTGCCCTTGACCGACGCCCCCAAGATGAAAATGTCGCTGGGCAGGTCGCCGTCTTCCAAGATGCGCAGGATGTGGTGCACCACGATGCGTTCCAGCTGGGGGCGGCCGTGCCGCAAATAGACCACCGGCGCCCCGTCGCGGCAGGCCAGGAGCCGGGGTCCGGTCCCTCCGTTACCGGATCCTATCATCACATGGTTCACAAAGGACGCCATGGGCCGCGTGATCCGGTACGACGTGCGCAACGTGCACCGCCGAAACGTGGCCGTCCGCAAAAACCGGTCCGCGAACGGCGCCCAAATCTCCGGCGCCAACGTCAGGAACCGAATGTCGGCCCCCTTGAATTCGTACAGTCCCTGCATCCAATCCCCCAAGACCAAGAGCTGCACCCGGTGCCCGACCCCCCCTCCCCTCCTGGTCCTCCTTGTTGTAGAGACACAGACGCACCGCAACAGATGCTGAATCAAACGAAAGTATAGGAGCGTCATGTCCTGGGCCTCGTCCAAGACCACAATATTGTATTTGGCCGCAAGGGCGGGGTTAGTCACCTCGGTCTCTCCTTGCCCGGGGAGCGAGCCCAAGAGTCGGCGGATTCCCGTGTCCGTGTAGGCATCGGGCGAAAAATATCGCACCGCGAGGCTGTGGTACGTGTGCACGTCCACGTTCTTGAGACCGTACTCTTGGACCTTGGCCTGGAATTCTTTGCGCAAGGCCGCATTGTACGTCACTTGTAAAAAGCGTTGTTTCGGCAAACACCGCGCCACCGACAAAATGGTGGTGGATTTGCCCGAGCCGGCACAGGCGTCCACCACGACATTGTCCCCGGCCACCATGTGATCACATACGGTCTGTTGTTCCTCCGACGGCGGCGGGACGGGGGGGAGGGCGGACCCTCCCCGGGAAGAGGTGGACGACGGGTTCATACTTATGGTATGGGTATCAATTTCTATATCTCCATCCTACTCCCCATTCCAGAACAATCCTACCCCCATTCCAGCTCAATCCTCTCCCAAGACATGTATAGGATCGTGGACGAGAGGATCCTATACATGATTCTTACCAGCAGTTCTTACCGGCGGTTCTTCTTGGTACGGCGAATGCTGCCTCCCCGCGCATTCGCTTGCGAGGCCCGGCCGCGGGGGACGAAATCCTTGTTGTACTTCAGGGCGTTCAAGAGGCGAACCTGGGACTCGGCCTTGGAACGCGTGGTGCATTTGGCCAGGACCTCGCGGGGCGTCGTCTTGGTCGCGGGCTTGGCGACCCGGTAGCAGTTTTGGCCCGGCATTTTGCGGATAGTGTAGGGCATGTCGGGCTAGGATCCTATATATCTAAATGGGGATTTTTACGGGCCCGCGGTGGCCATTAGTGTGGCCACCTGTTCTTGGAGGGCGGTCAACGCAGAACGGGTTTCTTGGAGTTCGGTTTGCGCCGTGGTCAACTGCTTGGACAACTCTTGGATGGCGGCGATGCTGTAATTATGAACGACCTCGGGGGTAATCGTGCGGAAATCGGACACCTCTTGCCCGTAGACAAAGATTTGGCCATTGTGAGTGTCGGTCTCTTGAATGGTTCCTTCAATATGCAAGAGGGTTCGGTCGTCGGACACGGAGAGCAGGCGGACATGTATCCGGGCACCCCAGGGATTCAATAAGAGCAGGTTGCATGAACCGTCAACATCCAACACATTGCAGCTTTGGTCTATGACCAGCGTGTATTGGTCGGGCCCCGTGTTGGTGATGTTGGCCATCATATAAATATTGGTAATGTACTCGTCGTTTGTCCCCACTGCTTCGGGCAACACGGTTTCCAGCTCTTGGCCAATGAATCCGGTTTTGAACCGGTTTTGATGCACATAATTGTATGTGATTGGACGTAATTGGACTATCTTCTGCAAAGCAGAAGACGTGACCATGGTTTGAATGTTGGTTTTGATGCGTCGGTCCGATGAACAGTCAAATTCACCGTTTTTGAGCCAAATACGCCCCGTATCGGCCATCAGACAACACGGCGCGTATTGCCCAGAGGGTCCGTCATTGCGTACACTTCCATTTGAATTTAGGTAAGCGTAAGCGTCCAAGCTGTAATTGTTTGAGGAGACCGTGTGAATACAATCCAAGGTCATTTGACCCTTACCAGTCAAATTCATGTTGCCGTCCCATCCTCCAGCCGGTCCCTGGGGTCCCTGTGGTCCCGCCGGTCCCTGTGGTCCCTGTGGTCCCGCCGGTCCTTGCGCCCCGTCCGAACCACTACTAGTACCACCTGCGGGTCCCTGAGGCCCTTGCGGTCCTTGAGGTCCCTGAGGTCCCTGCGGTCCCTGAGGCCCTTGCGGTCCCTGGGAACCGTTGGAACCATTTTGCCCTGCGGGTCCCTGGCCCCCTTGGGAACCTTGAGGGCCTTGGGGGCCTTGCTGCCCCTGGGCTCCCTGGGGGCCCGTCGGTCCCACCGCATTCATCGTCTGACCGTTCAAATACGCCGTCCCCGTAAAACGCGGGTTGGCGATGTTACCGCCCACCGTCAAATCGCCCGCCACAGTGGCGCTCTGGGTTGCCGTCTTACCGCCCACCGTCAAATCGCCCGCCACCGTGGCGCTCTGGGTCGCCGCCACCGTGGACGTTGTCACCGCGCTCGTATTCACCGCCGCCACGTTCAGGCTCCCCGCCACGTTCAGTCCGTAGGCCGTCAGTAAACCCCCGGGACCGTTATTAATCAGGCTCTGACCACCCGCCGTGCAAAAGAGCGTCGTCGCCAGTGCCGACATGTCCGCCGTATACAGCCGGAAATCGTGCACGTAAAACGGGTTGGTCCCCGACCCCCCGTAGCTTCCGAACGTGACCGACGTGAGGGTGGGATTGAAGGCGTACGGCAGGGTCGCGGTCGTATCGCGGTTCACCCCGTTGGTCCCAAACGACTGCCAGCGTACGACCGAACTGCTGCCACTGACTGTGACCGATACCATGTTGAAGACCCATACGCCCAACGCGTAGGTCGTCCCCGAGGCCGTCGTGGACGCCACTGAATTGCTGGTATTGGATCCGTATTTGAGGTCCAGGTTCTGCATCCCGACCCCGCTGGCCGTGTTGTACGTCTTGATTTTGAGATAATTGCCGGCGCCGTCGGCCACCGTGACCATGGGCAGGGCCGTGGACCCTGCCGTCGCGTATTTGGCCCAAAACGTCACAGTCAGACCTGCACTGGCGGTGGCACTCAGCCCGTTCACCGTGAGCGACGCGGAACTGGACGGCACATACAGGGCGTAACCGCTGCCTGTACCGTTGCCGTTGTACGGCGCGCCCACCGGCGGGGCCGGCGACACGTTCGGCTGGAAGACGCAGCCGCCGCTATTCACATACGTCACATTGACATTGGGCAGTCCGGTGGCGCAGTCCACCAGCCCCGCCGCGGACAGAGGGTAGTAAACGGCCAAATGCGCGTACAGGGCCGCATTCTGCATCGTGTTCAGAAGGTTCCCCACCACCACGTTTCCGGTCACCATGGAAATGTTTTGTACATTCAACGTCCCGCCCACGCCCAGACCTCCCGCCACCGTAAGAGCACCCGTGCCCGTAGACACCGACGCCGTCGTGGCCGCAATGGTGACCGTGTTCGTCTGGGCATTGGCCGACAAGACGGTCCCCACGTTGAGTATTTGACCTATATTCACGTTGCCGCCGATGCCGACGCCTCCGGCCACCGTGAGGGCCCCCGTCGCCGTGTTCGTACTCGCCGTCGTACAGGTAATGACACTCGGTTGACTGGTATTTTGACTGGTAATGGACCCCGTCGCCACAATGTTGCCGGACACCAACAACGTGCCGCCGATGCCGACCCCTCCGGCCACCGCGAGAGCTCCGGGAGCCGTGGAGGAAATGACCAGGTTGCCGCCGACACCGACGCCGCCCGCGACCGTGAGGGCACCCGAACCGGTGGAGGTGGCGGTGACCGTGGCGGGGTCGGTCAGGGTCACGGCGCCCGTCTGCCCGTTGACCGTGACGGTGCCTGCCGCGGCCGAAAACCCCCCGCCTATATTCGTGTTGCCCGCAATCCCGACGCCTCCCGACACGACCAAGGCTCCGGCTCCTGTGCTTATTCCCACGGCGGCCGCTGTACTGGTGATGACCACGTTACCGGCAATGCCGACGCCGCCCGCCACCGTGAGCGCCCCCGACCCTGTAGAGGTGGAGGAGACCGTGGCGGGGTCGCTCAGCGTGACCGCTCCCGTTTGCCCATTCACGGTGACGGTGCCTGCCGCCGCCGAAAACCCGCCCCCCACGTTCGTGTTGCCCGCAATCCCGACCCCTCCGGAGACGACCAGTGAGCCAGCTCCCGTGCTCGTACCCACGGCGGCCGCCGTGCTGGTGATGACCACGTTACCGGCCACCCCGACGCCGCCCGCCACGGTCAGCGCCCCCGACCCTGTGGAAGTCGCGGTGACCGTGGCTGCGTCGCTCAGCGTGACCGCCCCCGTCTGCCCATTCACGGTGACGGCACCGGCCGCCGCCGAGAACCCGCCCCCCACATTGGCGTTGCCCGCAACCCCGACCCCTCCCGAGACGACCAATGAGCCGGTGCCTGTGCTTGTACCCACGGTGGCTGCCGTGCTCGTAATGACCAGGTTACCGGCGACACCGACACCCCCTGCCACCGTCAGCGCCCCCGACCCTGTAGAGGTCGCGGAGACCGTGGCTGCGTCGTTCAGGACCACGGCCCCCGTCTGCCCGTTGACCGTAAATGACCCGGCGGCGGCCGAAAAACCCCCACCGACATTGGTGTTGCCGGCAATCCCGACGCCCCCGGAGACGACCAAGGTCCCCGACCCGGTCGCCGTACCCACGGCGGCCGTTGTCCCCACCAAGACCACGTTGCCGGCGATGCCGACGCCGCCCGCGACCGTCAGTGCCCCCGTTCCTGTAGAGGTCGCGGACACCGTGGCCGGGTCATTCAGGACCACGGCCCCCGTTTGACCGTTGACCGTAAATGACCCAGACGCTGCCGAGAAACTGCCCCCCACGTTCGTGTTGCCGGCCACCCCGACCCCTCCCGACACGATGAGGGCCCCGGACCCGGTGCCCGTGCCGACAGCGGCTGCTGTGCTCGTGAGTACCACGTTACCGGCGACACCGACACCGCCCGCCACCGTCAGTGCCCCTGAGCCCGTGGAGGTCGCGGTCACCGTCGCCGGGTCACTGAGTACGACCGCGCCCGTCTGTCCATTCACGGTGACGGACCCAGCCGCGGCCGAGAAACTCCCGCCCACGTTCGTGTTGCCGGCGATCCCGACGCCACCGGAGACAATCAGGGCCCCGGATCCCGTGCTCACGCCAGTGGTGGCCGCCGTGCTCGTAATCACCACGTTGCCGGCAACGCCGACGCCCCCGGCGACGACGAGAGAACCCGTGTAAGGCGACGTGGCCGATGCCGTCGCGATATAGCCCATATACACTTGTCCGGTCACGCCATCCACGGTAACGACGTCTTTGGCCACGGTCAGCCCTTGGTCCAGATGGGTGTTGCCTTGGACCCCCACCCCGCCGGTCACGACCAACGCCCCCGTTTGCGGGTTGGAACTGTCGTGGGTGCTGGTGATGACCACGTTGCCGGCGACGCCGACGCCTCCCGCCACGGTCAGCGCCCCTGAACCCGTGGAAAGTGCGGAGACCGTGGCCTTGTTGTTCAGGACCACGGCCCCCGTCTGACCGTTGACCGTGAATGTTCCGGCCGCCGCCGAGAAGCTACTTCCGACGTTGGTGTTGCCGGCGATGCCGACGCCTCCCGAGACGATGAGCGAGCCGGTGCCCGTGCCCGTGCCCACGGCCGCCGCCGTGCTCGTGACGACTAAGTTGCCGGCAACCCCGACGCCGCCCGCCACCGTCAGTGCCCCCGAACCCGTGACCGTCGCGGTGACCGTTGCGGGGTCACTGAGGACCACAGCGCCCGTTTGACCATTCACGGTGACGGTCCCGGCGGCGGCCGAAAACCCGCCCCCCACATTCGTGTTGCCCGCGATCCCGACCCCTCCCGACACAATGAGGGCGCCCGACCCAGTGCCAGTGCCCACGGCGGCCGCCGTGGCAATAAGGACCACGTTGCCCCCAATCCCGACGCCGCCCGCCACCGTGAGCGCCCCCGAACCCGTGACCGTCGCGGTCACCGTCGCGGGGTTACTGAGCACCACGGCCCCCGTCTGACCGTTGACCGTAAAAGCATTGCCGGCGGCGTAGAAGGAGTTGCCCACATACACATTTCCACCGATGCCGACGCCCCCCGCCACCACGAGGGCCCCTTGACTGGTTTGCACGCTGTTGACGGTGGCCAGACTCTTCACTACTGTGGTACCCGTCGTAGACACACTGTATATGACCCCGGCGGACACGATGTCGCCCACCACGCTCATGCTGCCGCCCACGCCCACGCCGCCCGCCACGACCAGCGCCCCCGACGTCCAAGCCGTGGCGGGGGACGCCCCCTGCAACGTTTGCGCGGGCGTGGTGTTGGTGATGACCACGTTGCCGCCCACCCCGATGCCGCCGGCCACCGTCAGGGCGCCAGAAAGGGGCGCGGCGTTGGTAGGCGACGCCGTGCTGGCCAGGTACACGGTGCCACTCGGACTGTTGACCACAACCTGTTGGTTGGCGAGGCCCACGTTCCCTTGAACCGCGAGGTTGCCGCCGACGCCGACGCCCCCCGCCACGGTCAGCGCCCCCGCACTGGTGCCGCCGTTGACGGCCACCGTGGGAGAGACAGTAGACGTCAGCGTCACCATTCCGCCGAGCATCCCTCCGCCGGCCACCGTCAATGCCCCGTTGGTGGTATTGGCCAGAGTCACCGCCCCGGTCTGACCGGCTATGACGACGTTCCCCGCCGCCGCGGTCAGTCCGCCTCCCACATTGAGCGAACCCCCCAGACCGGCCCCGCCGGACACGATGAGCGCCCCGGCACCCGTGACCGAACCCGTGGGGGTCAAAGTGGATGTGATGGTCACCACCCCATTCCCCACATTGAAGGTATTGGATCCCGCATGGAAATCCGCCGCGACCGTGGCCCCACCACCGATCCCGACGCCCCCGGCCACCTTGAGGGCCCCCGTAGTCGCGCCGGTGCTAGGGGTGGTGGCGCCAATGACCACATTGCCTCCAGTAAAGGTGTTACCGACGATACCGACGCCGCCGCTCACCAAGAGAGCGCCCGTGCCCGTGCTGGTGCTAGGATTGGTACTCACAAGATGAAGTACCCCACCCACATACACATCGCGGGCTACGCTCGCCCCGCCCGTGACATTGAGCGCCCCGACCCCGACTTGTGTACTGTTGGTAAGGTTGACTACGTTCAACACGCCGCCCACGTTCACATTGGCCGCCACCCCTACCCCCCCTGCCACGATGACCGCTCCCGACGTGACATTGAGGCTGTTGGTAAGAGAAGACACACGGACATTGCCGCCGACATTGAGGTTACCCGCGACGCCGGCACCGCCGGTGACAGTCAGGGCCCCGGATCCTATACTGGTACTGGACTGGGTATTTTGCACGCGCAGCACGCCCGAAATGTCCACATTTCCCGACGAATTCAGGGCCGCGACCGTGGCTCCGCCCGTTGCGACCAGATTGCCGCCGATGGTGGTGTTGCCGCCGATGTTGGCGTTGCCGCCGATGCCGAGTCCTCCGACCGCGACCACGGCCCCGGTATTGACGTTGGTGCTGGCGGCGGCGGTATTCACATACAACGTTTTGGCGATGCCGACGCCACCGCGTACAATCAGGCCGTTGTTGTCCACGGAGTAACTGCTGGCGGTATTGGAAGCGGTCAAGGGGTCACTGAAGTTTGCCGCGGCGTTCTGACCGATCTGGACCCAGTCCCCGGAGCTTAGATTTTTCACCCAGACGCCGCCCCCTGCGCGGACATCGCCATCCACATAAATATTGTTGTCCACACCGATACCTCCGTGGACCACGAGCGAGCCCGTGTTGACGGAGGTGGACGGCACACCCGCCTGTATCGCCATGGTCTTGTTCAAGGTGACCGTGTCGCCAAAAAACGCTTTACCGGCGACATTGAGGATGCCCGTGATGGCGAAATTGGTGCTGATAGCGTTCATGGTGAGACTGAGGGCCATGGCATGGATACTGTTGTTCGCGAGCGGGGTCCAGGTAATGCCGTCGGGCGAGGTGAACAGTTTGTTGATGAACCCGCTGTCCGCCGCCGCCATGCCGGTCAGTACCCATTGTGACGACGCACTTTCCCAAAACACGTCGGTCACAGATTCAACCAAGCCGTGTATACCGCTAATGTCCGTCCAGGTCACGGCGTCCGTGGAAGTGGCTAAAAGACTGCTGGCGGCGGCCGGGGTCCCGATGGCGATCCACTGGTTTCGGGAAGCACTCCAGCGTACTCCCAGGATGGGCCTCGTAAACAAGGCGACGGTTTCGTTCAGCCAGTCAATGCCGTTGTACGAATAGGCCAGGTTATTCATGCTCGTGCCGTCGCCGCCGCACGCCAGAAAGATGGTGCCGTTCCACGCCACATTGTTGCATCCGTTGTAAATAATGGGATTATTCGCGTCTAAAATGAGCCAATTGCTCGCGTCGTAGCTGTAGGCCAGGGTGCTGGTGGTGGAGGTAGGAACATCGGCCGACCCGGACGCGACCCAAACCAGACCGTTGTGGACGACCCCCGTGGAATAACCTTGGGTAAAGATGTTCTTGGTGTAGGTGTCGGTATTGGGGACCCAGGTCATTCCGTCTAAAGAGGTGGCAAAGACGACCTGCCGGCCGTCTCCCGAGGCGACCCACGTGGTTCCGTTCCAGGCCAGTCCGTAGCCTCCCGTCTTGGAAAACACGTTGTCGCTGTCCACCGGCATCCAGGTGATGCCGTTGTCTGAATACATGATGGAACCGTTATTGCTGGAATCGGTGGTCATGCTTCCTTGACCCACGGCGATCCAATAGTTGCCGTTGAACACGATTTGGCGTACGTTGGTCAAAAAGCGCTCGTTGGTGCCGTTGGTGGTGAACACACACGCATTCCACGTGACCCCATTGTCCGCGGAATAATAAATCGGCATCATGGCACTGTTTCCCAACATGTGCAACACCGGATTCACCGTGCTCTGTTTTACCGTTAACGCGTTGACGATGCCCGTATTGGTTTCCATCTTGATGGTCTTCAACGTGGCAATGTTGAGCGTGGCGAAATAGGCCTGGTTCAGGAATAAAATATTGCCGGACACACAAATATTGTTGGCGTAAATGGTTTCTCCGACGGAGATGTTTTGCCCTATATTGAGCCAACCGCTGTTGTAGGCCGCGGTTCCTAGAGCCGGTTGGACATTGACGTTGCCTTGGACCAAGACGTCGCCGGCGAAAATTGGGTCCGTGGCGGTATACGAGGTCTCTGTCGCGTTGGGCAGACCCCGGTAAATGACCGAGGCTTGACTGTTTTGCACCATGGCGCTGAATTTTTGGGTTTGGGTGGCGGTGGGGTCGTTGCCACCGGTCACCAAGTTCTTGTAATTGGCGGCGTTCGTGGGCGTCACGGAAGAAAACATGACTCAACGAAAATCGGGGCAATGCTGTGCCCACCGTCCTATATACAGCGACGATATCGTATTACAGCGAAATGACTCGGGACAATGCCGACACCGCCGGGCGGGTGACTACCAGGAACCCGTGAAAAAATTCGGACGTAGGCAATTTTTTGACGGGTGACTACCAGGAACCCGTCAAAAAATTGATTCAAAGACAATCCAATGTATAGGATCAGTACCCACGCATTTGCCTTCCCCATCCGAATAACCATGGCCGCCTCTGCTTCCGCTCTCTCGCAGCAGTACCAACAGAAGACCGACAAGCAGCACATCTTGGAGAACCCCGATACGTACATTGGGGCGGTGGAAAACGTGGACGCGCATTTGTGGGCCTGCAACGAGGACGGTACCAAGATTGTTCTAAAGCAGATGGACTACGTGCCGGGCTTGTACAAGTTGTTTGACGAGGGCATCGTCAATTGCCGCGACCACGTGATTCGGATGATTCAGAAAACCACGCAGAATCCGGTGCCGGACCATCGCTGTGTGTCGTACATCCATACCACCATTGCCGACGATGGCACCATCACGTTTGAGAACGACGGCAACGGCATTGATGTGGCTAAACATCCGGAATACGGCGTCTGGATTCCGGAGCTCATTTTCGGCCATCTGCGCACCTCCACCAATTACAACCAAGAAGAAAAACGGATTGTGGGGGGCAAAAACGGATTTGGGTTCAAGTTGGTGCTCATCTGGTCCACGTACGGCAAGGTGGAGACGGTGGACCATCTCCGGGGGCTCAAATACACGCAAGAATTCCACGACAACTTGGGGCGCATGAGTGACCCGGTCATCAAGCCGGTCAAGGGGGCCGCGGCCAAGCCGTACACCAAGGTGACGTTTCGGCCCGACTATGCGCGGTTCGGTCTGCCAGAGGGCATCACGGCCGACATGGTGGCGCTCTTTAGGAAGAGGGTCTGCGACATTGCGGCGGTCACGGACCACCATCACAAGAAAATCAAGGTCACCTTCAACTCGGTGCCCATCCCCGTGCGGAATTTTCAGCAGTACATTGACCTGTATTTGGGTTCTGTGCGGGGCTCTCAGTCTCGGGCCGGGGCCGGGGCCACGATTGGTACCCACACAGGAGAGACGGGCTCGGATGACGGTTCAGTCGGCGGAGCCGGCGGGGCCGGCGGAGCCGGCGCCAGTAAGCGCGTGTACGAGGAGGCGTCGGACCGCTGGGAGTACGCGGTGGCCTTGTCACCGACGCACCAATTTGAGCAGGTATCGTTTGTCAACGGCATCTGCACGCACAAGGGGGGCAAGCACGTGGACTACATCTTGGGACAAATCATCCGCAAACTGACGGCGTACATTGAGAAAAAGAAAAAGGTCACGGTGAATGCCAATACCATCAAAGAGCAACTGATGCTGTTTCTCCGGTGCGACATTGAGAACCCGGCGTTTGACAGTCAGACCAAGGACTACATGAACACGCCGTCCAACCGGTTCGGTTCGGTCTGCAACATCAGCGACGCTTTCATTGAGAAAGTGGCTAAACTGGGGGTGATGGACGCCGCCTGTTCGCTCACCGAAATCAAGGAGCGGTCCATCGTGGCTAAAAAGACGGACGGGTCCAAGACACGCACCATTCGCGGCATCGCCAATTTCATTGACGCCAACCATGCCGGTACCCCGCAGTCCAAGGATTGCGTCCTCATCTTGTGCGAGGGGTTGTCGGCCATGTCGGGGGTAGTCAGTGGTCTCACGGCGGCCGACCGGAATTTCTATGGGATCTACCCCCTGAAGGGTAAGGTACTCAATGTCCGCGGCGAGAACATCAAGAAAATCTCCGAAAACAAGGAGATTACGGATCTCAAACGTATCCTGGGGCTGGAAACGGGGCGTGAGTACGCCACCCTGGACGACGTGAACCGGTGCCTGCGTTACGGCAAGGTCATGGTGATGACGGACCAGGACGCCGACGGCTCCCACATCAAGGGCCTCCTCATGAACCTGTTCCAGAGCGAATGGGCGTCGCTGTTCCGGCTCAACGGCTTCTTGTCGTTCATGAACACGCCGATTCTGCGGGCGAAGAAGGGCGCGCAGACCCTGGTGTTCTACCATGAAGGTGAGTATGAGAGCTGGAAGGCGCAGTTTCCGGGGGGCCAACCCCCGGGCTGGACCATCAAGTATTTTAAGGGGCTCGGTACGTCCACGTCGGCGGAATTCAAGGAGTACTTTGCCAACAAAAAGGTGGTGGATTTCACGTACCGGGACCGCGGCACGGAGGAGGTGATTGACATGGTCTTCAACAAGAAGCGGGCCGACGAGCGCAAGACGTGGTTAGAGAATTACGACAAGCACGCGTATTTGGACACCAGCCGCCCGACCGTCTCCTACGAGGATTTTGTGAACCGGGAGCTCATCCATTTCAGCGTCTACGACTGTGAGCGCAGTATCCCCAATCTGGTGGACGGCCTGAAGACGTCGTTGCGGAAGATCCTATACTGTGCTTTCAAGCGACGCCTCACGTCGGAGGTGAAGGTGGCCCAGTTTGCGGGGTACGTGTCCGAGCATAGCGAGTACCACCACGGCGAGGCGTCCTTGAATGCCGCATTGGTGGGTATGGCGCAGAATTTCGTGGGTTCCAACAATGTGAATCTGCTGCAGCCACAAGGACAATTCGGCACTCGGTTAAATGGGGGCCATGATGCCGCGTCCGAGAGATACATCTTCACGCAACTGAACCCCATCACGCGCCTCTTGTTTCCGGAGCAGGACGATCCTATACTCAACTATTTGAACGAGGACGGTACCTCCATTGAGCCGGAGTATTACGTGCCCATTCTGCCGATGGTGCTGGTCAACGGCATTTCGGGCATCGGTACGGGGTTCTCGTCGTCCATCCCGCCGTTTCATCCGCTGCGTCTGGTGGAGTATTTGCGGGGGCGACTGGCAAGCGACAGGCAGAGCAGCGGGTCCACGGCACCCTTTGTGCCCTATTACGAAAACTTCCGGGGTACGGTGACGGCTGCAGCTGCAGCTGCAGGAGCAGGAGAGGAAGGCGGGTCCAAGAAGTTCCTCATCAAGGGGGTGTATCAGCATGTCGGGGCGGACCAGGTACGAATCACGGAGTTGCCGGTGGGGACCTGGACCATGCCTTATATCACGATGCTGGAGGAATTGACGGACGGCGGGGTGGACAAGGCGGGCAAGCGCGTCGCGCCGAGCATCCGCGATTTCGTCTCCAATTCTACGGAGAAGACGGTGGACATCTTGGTCACGTTCCCCAAGGGGCGTATCGCCGAGTTGGAGGCCATGACGCCGGCGCCGGGAATCAACGGCCTGGAGAAGCTGTTGAAGTTGACGACCACCGTCTCCACCACCAACATGCATCTGTTTGACGCCGACTGCAAACTGCGCAAGTACGGCACGCCGGAGGAAATCGTGGACGCGTTCATGGTGGTCCGGCTCGCCACCTACGTCAAGCGCAAGGCGCACCAGGTGGCCGAGATGGAGCGCGTCATGGTGAAATTGTCCAACAAGGCGCGGTACATTGAGGCGGTCTTGGCCGGTCAGGTGGATCTCCGTCGCAAGACGGCGACGGAAATTGAGGCCATGTTGCAGGCCGCGCAGCTGGTGCACGTGGACGGAAATTACGACTATTTGATCAAAATGCCGATGGTGTCGGTGTCGGCGGAGAACGTGGACCGTCTCCGTAAAGAGTGTGCCGAGACGGCGCAAGCCCTGGAGACCCTGCGCAACACGACGGTGGAGCAGATGTGGTTGTCGGAATTGGACACGTTCCAAACCCACTACCAAACCTATGTGAGCAAACGCGCCGCGGAATACAGTACGGCAGCAGCTGGTAGCAAGTCCTCCGCAGAGGGGGGCAAGAAAAAGAAGGGTGGAAAGGCGTAGCTGGTAAAGGCGTAGCTGGTAAAGGCGTAGCTGGTAAAGGCGTAGCCGCCCCCTATCGTCCAAAAAAAACAATGTACATGTTTTTTTGTGGTGAATTTACACCCTTTCTTCGTAGGGACTCAGGGAAGAAGACCCCCGATTATCTTTATGAGAGTCGTCACATAGGGTCTGTGACAACGGATCTTCCGTATTCACGGAGACAGATGCATCATCAAGCGGAATCGGGGGGTCGGTCCTATCCGTGTCCGCGGAGGTTGCTGCAGAAGGTGCAGGTGCAGAAGCGGTCACTTCAACCATCGCATCCATGACTTGCGTAAGAACTTCCATGGCGTCATTGTAGGGTACATCCCAAGTGTCCTCGGTCCATCCTTGGTTGACCCATTCTCTGCCTTGGAAATTCGCCATGCGCAAGAAGGAATCTTCCAGGATTTCGCCCTCTTCCGCTTCGTAGGCCATTTCATATGGCATATCATTGGCCACTTGGCTAGCGAGACCAGGTTCAAGGGCTAATCCAAGGCCGAAGGTGGTCGTTGCAGCCGTTGCACGTGTCGGCATCAGAGGTTCCCGGCAACAGGGACAACTCGTGCGCCAGGCCAAAGAGGTCATGATGCAGACAAAACAGAAATCGTGTCCGCAGGGAGTGACACACATGTTCCGGCGCGGGTCCAGCGTTTCGTAACAGATGGAACATTCGCGCGTTTCTGGTGCGACGTCGGCGCGCCGGCACATTTCGGCCAGACAGGAATCGGTAGAAATGGAAGACATGTCGGAATGCATGGTTTCGTGTTGCTCTTATTACTCTTATAATAGGAGCAATTTCAATTTTGTTTCGCTTTCGGGCACAGCAACGGGCGCCGGAGGCGCTCTACTGGTGGTCAATCTTGACCGGCAGAGTGCAGCATGTCCCCACCGGTTTGTACGGACTGATGACGGGGGTGCGGGTCAAGGGAAACCCGACCTTGTCCTTGTAGGTATAGACCGAATTCGCGGGGCCGTAGCCCATGGCCGACGCTACGGCATTGCCGTAGACCTTGCGGTATTTGGCGACCGAGTTGGTGATGCTGTCAAATTTCCGGCGGAGGATGTAGGACCCGGCGTCCACGGCGCCTTGTTGCGCAAAGGTGGGGTTGTTGGGCTTGTAGAACACGGGGGTGAACGGCCGGGCCGTGCCTGTACAAGAGGACAGCACGCCGGACGAGTCGTAGATGGCGCGTGAAGAGGCGGACCCCTGGCTGCGGTACACGTTGTTGTTGGCGCCCGAGGTACCAGGAATCACCGAAGTATGGCCGCTCTGCACGTACTGAAACTGGTTCTGCTGGAAGGTCTTGTTGCGATTTTGGAGGTACTGGTAGGATGTGGAATTGTAGTTGGTTTTGAGATGGCCGCTCGTGCGGCAGCGGCGGCGGGCATTGGTCGCGGGGTCCATGCAGACGCCCCCGGTCGTGAAGGACTTGCATGCATCGCGGCCAGGGCGGTCGTCGGACAAGCTGGTTTCGCCCAGATTCACGACCACGGCTTCCAGAGGCACCACCTTATCTAAATTGGAAGGGGAGGCGTGGGCCGGCACGGTGGCTCCCGGCATTTCCAGAGATTCAATGGTGAGGGATGTACGGGTCACTGTGCTCGTGGGCACACTCGCAATCTCTTTGCGGTAGAGCTTGAGCGGCTGGGCCAGGAAAATATTACTGCCGATTTGCGCGAAATTGCCGCTCGGGTCCGTGGTCATCGCGTTTTTCTGCACGGTGGCGATGCGCTGCATGTTGGTGCGTGCCTTGCCGCGGGGGGTCGCCGCCATGGCCGTACCTACCCGGGAATCGTACCGGTAATAACTCTGATTCGTAGACTGTATTTGCGCAGACATTTCACGTGTTGCGGTGTTCTTATACCATATCCATATAGAAATATTGGCGTGAAAAGCGGTAGTAGGTCATGAATTTATTGTGCGATGTGTCTAATTTCCAACCGTACCATGTATGTTTTTTAGAAACCCGGAAGAATATGGTGATAGAAGGCAGTTTTACCAAGATCATATACTCGGATTCGGTGGTGTCCTTGAACGGACTGTATATCCATTGCCCCTTGGAACCGACCCAGGTTCCCATGTTTCCGCTCGCGGGGAGCACTGGGCCCACGCATTCCTTTTCGGGCATTACCCAAGTCCGTCCTACCACGATGGCGACGTACCAAGAAAACGGCGTCACCATTGTGACCCGGAAAATTGCGTACGTGTTTTCGCTGATGAATGCCACGAATATCCATTTCGTCAAGGAGTTGAACCGGATAGAGCACGAGCTCATTGAGTATTACAAGGAGTATTTCAAAATCAACAAGACGAATACGTATTCGCTGCGCAACCAGTTGAAGACGGGGAACATCCGGGTCATACAGAAGGTGCCCGTGGCCAACGCGGAACAGGTGACCAAGGCTGCGCCGTTGCCGACCCCGAACAAGCCGCTCATCATCAAGATTTCGGGGGTCTGGGAAACGGACATTAGCATCGGGATTACGTACAAGTTTACGTTGTAAAACGTGTCCCGTGTCCCGTTGCTTGACAAGACATGATTGTCAAGCAACCTTACGGGTCACGAAGTGACCCGTTTACACCTTTGCCGATTAAAATCGCCCCCTTCAGGGGGAGATTCTGCTGGTACATAAGGCAAAGGCAACCCGGTGGGACCACGCGCATTTTACACCGATGAAGATTTGAATCCGGACGCCCATCTTTGATGGGCGCCTGATACAATTCATTTATCGGTAACGTTGCCCTTGAATCTCTAGTGAGACACCCTTCGG
>Ga0209401_1000477_pt1 | contig 26979 bp, 21 predicted proteins | sample M_140807_MF_Meta_FD_187318 | JGI IMG/M metagenome (GOLD analysis project Ga0209401, IMG submission 187318) | Freshwater microbial communities from Lake Montjoie, Canada to study carbon cycling - M_140807_MF_MetaG (SPAdes) (version 2) | ecosystem: Environmental > Aquatic > Freshwater > Lake... | reverse complement strand
GCGAAACCGAAGGCGGGCTCAGCGCTTCAGGCGCAGCTGAGGGCTCAGCGTCGTCCGCTGGCGGGAGGGGCGCTTCCGCCGAAGCGGAAGGCGCAGCGAAACCCGCGGGCCGTGAAACCGTGGCCTCGAAGGAAGCGACAGCGAACGTGGGATCGGACGCTGGGGCAGCCAAAGGAGCGGAGCCGGAGGGCTCGATCGCGGCGATCGTCGGCTCCCCAGGAACTGGGCTGGGATCAGGCTGAGCCGGGGAAGCGAAGCGCTCCGTGCCTTTGCTGGAATCCGCGCCGGCCGCAAGGGCAGCCTGATCCGGGAGCACCTCGAAAGCCTCGCTCTCGGCAACGGCCGGCGGGGGAACCGCCTCCACGGCCGGCGCGGGGGAAGCGCTGGCCTGGGCATCGGCCTCCTGCTGGGCCTTCAGCCGGGCATAGGCCTGGCGGGCCCAGGCGAGGGCATCCTCATCGACGCCGGCGCCAGCTGGGGACGCGGCGGCGGGAGCGGCCGGAGACTCCACCGCCGGAGACACCACCACCGCGGCCGGCTGAGCCGGCTCGCCGGCCCCTGGCACTGGGGAATCCGTGGTGGGAAGCGACTCCGGGGATGGGGGCGGCGGCGTGCTGGCCTGCTCCGATGGGCCCGCAGCCCGCTTGAACCAGTCGAACACCATCGCGCTACACCATCGCCGTGGTGAAACGGCGGAGCACACCGTTGATCATGCGGCGTCCCTGCTCATCGCTGTAGCGGTTGGCCAGCTCCACCGCCTCATTGCAGGCCACGGCGGGGGGTGTGGCGAAAGTCTCAAGGTCCACCACCGCCAGGCGCAGGATGTCACGGTCAATGCGGGGCAGACGGGTGAGGCGCCAGCCCTCCATCACCCCATCCAGGCGCCCATCGATGCTGGCCCGCCCCCGCAGCACGGCGGAGGCCCGGGCCAGGGCGTCACGACGCACGCCATCCTGATCGGCGAGCAGAAGCAGCCGGGGCAACTCCAGGCTGGCGGAGAGCCTGTTGATCGCCTGCTCCCCAAGGCTGAGGCCCGTCTGCAGGTGCTGGCGCACCCTGGGCAGACGCTCGCCACCGGCCTCCTGCAGTTCACTGTCCAGGAGTTCCTGCTGGGCCCGCCGCAGATCGTCAGCGGAGCGGTCGAGGGCTTCGCGCACATGCTCGGCCAGGCTGGCCTGGGCCTGCTGCAACACCTCCTCCAGGGAGGTGTCGGCGGAGGGAGCGGTGGCGGAGGCGCGATCGCTGATCTGGCCAAGGATCAGCAGGGCCAGCTCACGGGCAAGGGTGCGACTCTGCATCAGGGCTGCTTCAGGAGTACTGGGGAGCCCGCAGCTGGGCGAGCAAGGTGGAAAAACTGCGATTGGAGGTGGGTTCGCGATCGTCGGGGCTGACGATGCCCGCGGAGATGATCGTGCGGAAGGCATCCTCCACGCTGATCTCCAGATCCCGCACCGAACGTTCCGGCACCACGGCATACCAACCGGTGGTTGGATTCGGGGCAGTGGGAATGAACACGCTCAGCATCGTTTCGGGAAAACCCGCCTGGACGGCCGAACCGATCGCACCGGTCACGAAACCCAGGGCATAGAGCCCCTCGCGGGGGTACTCCACCAGAACCACCCGGCGGAAGCGGCTGCTGTTATCCCGTAAAAAGGTTTCCAGCAGCTGCTTGAGGGTCTTGTAGACCGAGCCGGCCAGAGGAATGCGAAGCAGGGTGCCTTCACCGAACTCCAACAACCAGCGGCCCACAATATTGCGGGCCATCAGGCCAATCAGAAGAATGCCCAGCAGGGGCACCACCAGCCCGACCCCCAGGTTGATCAGTTCCTGGAGCAGCGGATTGAGGGTATTGAAGGGGTTGAACTGCTTCGGTATTGATGTGAGAAAAGCCAGCACAAACCGGCTCACGGTGGTGGCCAGCCAGATGGTGGTGGCCAAAGGAATCACCACCAGGAGGCCGGCGATCAGATCATTCTTGAGATCCTGCTGCAGCCGGTTGGTGAGCGGCTGATCCGGGCGGGGATTGGAGGACTCCAAGGGATCAGAACCTGGACAGGACTCCAACGGTAGTCACCCGCTGACCCCTAGAGGACGCTGCCAAGGCAGAGGAGGGTGAAGGCCACGATCAGCACCACCGCGCCACCGGAACCGGCCAGCCGCCGCTGGCTGAGGGTGACTTTGCTGGTCTGATCGGCCTGTTTGAACTGGGCCTCCATCTGCTGCAGCTGGCGGTCGATGAAGGAGCGGGCCGCCTGGGTCTTCTGGGCATCGGTGGCGGTGGCCGGCACCTGACCCGCCGCCTCGGCCTGCTTGATCAGCTGCTGGAGCACCGCCGGGTCCTTGCTCTGCTGGCGGGCCATCTCCAGCTGTCCGCGCTTGGCGGCCAGCTGCTGATCAGCCTGATCCTGAAGTAGCTTGTCGCCCCCGAAGGCGACCGGCAGGGAAGCGGTGAGCAGCACGGCCAGCAGGCCGCTCAAGAGGCACACGGCCCAAAGCACCGGGGTGCGCTCATCGCCGTCATCCTCCAGCCGGGAGGAGAGATACATCAGCAGGAGTCCCACCAGCGCCATGGGGGCCTGCTGAATCAGGCGTTCCACCACCAGCTGACGGAAGGCTTCCGAACTCCAGTCCCAGAGGCCCAGCACCGCGAGCATCTGGAGCAGCAGGAGCACCACCAGGGTGATGCCGATCCAGCGCAAAAGGGGACTGAAGCGACCGGAAGACGAGAGGGCCACGCGGTAGACAGGAACTGCTGGGGACTTTACCGGCATCCCCTGATGGCACCACCCACGTCCACCACCACCGCGGCGAGCAGCGGGCCGGCCGAATTGGCCGCGGCCCTCCGCCACGAAGCCAGCGCCCTCGGCTTCGATCCGGTGGGCTTCGCGGCTGTGCCGGGTGGCCCCACACTCGCCCTGCGCAGCGCCGCCCTCGAGCGCTGGCTGGCGGCCGGTCACCAGGGGGGGATGGCCTGGATGGCGGATCCGCGGCGCCGCTCCCTGGAGGGGCTGCTGCCAGGAGTGCGCAGCCTGATGGCGGTGGGGCTCCCCTACTACGTGGCCGCGGCGCGGCGCCCCGGAAGCCTGGCGGTGGCCCGCTACGGCTGGGGGCGCGACTACCACCGGGTGATCGATTCGCGGCTGCGCCGACTCGGCCGCTGGCTGGAGGCCCGGGTGCCGGGCACCCGCTGGCGGGCCTGCGTGGACAGCACCCCCATGCTCGACAAGGCCTGGGCGGAGGAGGCGGGCCTGGGCTGGATCGGCAAGCACGGCAACCTGATCCACCGCCATCGCGGGTCGTGGCTGCTGATCGGCCACCTGCTCACCACCCTGGAGCTGCCGCCCGATCGGCCGGGTGAACCCCTCTGCGGCCGCTGCAGCCGCTGCATCACGGCCTGCCCCACGGGCGCCATCGTGGAACCCTTCGTGGTGGATGCCCGCCGCTGCATCGCCTATCACACCATCGAGAACCGTGATCCCGCGCTGCCTGAAGCGATCGCCGCGGCCCTCCAGGGCTGGGTGGCCGGATGTGACATCTGCCAGGACGTGTGCCCCTGGAACCACCAACCCCTGGCGAGCACGCCGGACCCCGATCTGCAACCCAGGCCCTGGCTGCTGGAGCTGAGGGCCGAGGAAGCGCTCCTCTGGAATGACGGCGACTGGGACGAACGGCTGCGCGCCTCGGCGCTGCGGCGTATCAGACCCTGGATGTGGCGCCGGAATCTGAGGGCCGCCGTGGGAGGAAGGGGGATCAATCCCTAGGCTGGGTCGAATTCGTGGGCGATCCGTGGGCAGGCGGTGGGGATTCCGGTCGGGATTGCGGGCTGTCAATCCCGCGGAGCGGCTCGCTGAAGCGCTGCCTCCAAACCTCGCCGCCCTGCTCCCAGCCGGCTTGGCTCAGGCCAACCCCGCCCTGCTGGTGGCGCCGCTCCCCCGCTGGGGAGTCCGCAGGCTGGTGGCCCCCGCCCTGCTGGGCGCAGCCCTCGGGGCGGGATTGGGGGTGGGACTGATCGGAGCGGGCAACCCGGCCCGGGCCCTGGTTCCCTACGTCTATTTGCCCCCCGCCCGGGAGATGGAAGGAGCAGGCCTGGGCATTGCCCAGGCGGCGGCCCGCCTGCTGCGGATGGGCCAGGCTGAGGACGCAGCCCGGCTCGCGCAGCTCACCGTGCGGCTGATCCCGAATGATCCGCGGGGCTGGATCCTGCTGGCCGAAGCGGAATTGCGCAGCAATCACCCCGACCAGGCCCTCAGGGCCCTGGCACAGGCCAAGCAACTGGAACCCGGCAACGCCGGCATCTGGCTGGCTGAGGGTTCGCTGGCCCTGCGCAAGAACGACCCCGCCAAGGCCGTACCGCTGCTGCGCAAGGGTCTGGAGCTGGATCCCCGCAACTCCGGGGCCTACTTCGACCTGGGCAACGCCCAGATCATGCTCAACCAGCTGGCCCCAGCCCTCACCTCCTTTGAACGGGCTTCCAAACTGCGCCCCGACTTCTGGGAGGCGATCAACAATCAGGGCCTGGTGCTGTTCGAACAGGGGCGCCTCGAGGAGGCCCTGCTGCGCTGGCGGCAGGTGCTCACGATCAAGCCGGATGCAGCAGAAACCACCCTGGCCATGGCCGCCGGCCTGGAAGCGAAGGGAGGTGCCGCCAACCACAGCGAGGCGGTGCGGCTGGCCGGCAAGGCCCTCGCCGAGGATCCCAATTACGTGCTCGACAGCTTCCGCAAGGAACAACTCTGGGGCGAACGGCTGCGGGCCGCCACCCGCGCCCTGCTGGCACAGCCGGAACTCAAGGCGAGTGTGGACCGGGCCGGTGCCAATGCCTCCCCTCCAGGAGAACGCACAACGGACGGTCCCTGAGCGTCACGGCCCTCGCTCCGGGCTGGTCGAACCCCCGGGCAACCCCGGCACGATCTGTAGGCTGAGCCCCGTCGTCCGCCCCTGAACCCAGCACCGGATGGCCGAGGACCGCCCCGAAGCAGCCAGCGAGGAGCCGAGCGAGGGGCGGATCGAACCGATCGCCCTGCACCAGGAGATGCAGCGCTCTTACCTCGAGTACGCCATGAGCGTGATCGTGGGCCGGGCTCTGCCGGATGTGCGCGATGGGCTCAAACCGGTGCAGCGCCGCATCCTGTTCGCCATGCACGAACTGGGGCTCACACCGGATCGGCCCTACCGCAAGTGCGCCCGGGTGGTGGGGGATGTGCTCGGCAAGTACCACCCCCATGGCGATCAGGCGGTCTATGACGCCCTGGTGCGTTTGGTGCAGACCTTCTCCAGTCGCCATCCTCTGCTCGATGGCCACGGCAATTTCGGCTCCGTAGACGACGACCCGCCGGCGGCGATGCGCTACACGGAAACCCGGCTGGCCCCGATCGCCCATGGGGCGATGCTCGATGAGATCGGGGACGACACCGTTGATTTCGCCCCCAACTTCGACGGCTCCCAGCAGGAACCGACCGTGCTGCCGGCCCAGCTGCCCTTCCTGCTGCTCAACGGCTGCACGGGCATCGCCGTGGGGATGGCCACCAATATCCCTCCCCACAACCTCGGCGAGGTGGTGGATGCCCTGATCGCCCTGATCCGCAAGCCGGAGCTCAGCGATGAAAAGCTGCTGGAGCTGGTGCCCGGCCCCGATTTCCCAACCGGTGGCGAGGTGCTTCTCGGCAGCGGCATCCGCGACACCTACCTCAGCGGCCGGGGCAGCATCCCGATGCGGGGCGTTGCCCACATCGAGGAAGTGCAACCCGGCAAGGGCCGCCACCGCCGTGGCGCCGTGGTGATCACCGAACTCCCCTACCAGCTCAGCAAGGCCGGCTGGATCGAAAAGCTGGCGGAGCAAGTGAACGAGGGCAAGATCGGCGGCATCGCCGACATCCGTGATGAAAGCGACCGCGAAGGCATGCGGGTGGTGGTGGAGGTTCGTCGCGACGCCAACGCCGAAACCGTGCTGGCCGACCTCCAGCGGCGTACCGCCCTGCAGTGCAACTTCGGCGCCATCCTGCTGGCGCTGGTGCATGGCCAACCCCAGCAGCTGAGCCTGCGGGAGCTGCTGCAGCAGTTCCTCGAATACCGCGAACTCACTCTGCTGCGCCGCACCCGCCACGCCCTCAAGCGCTGCGAGGACCGCCTGGAGGTGGTGGAGGGTCTGATCACAGCCCTGGCACGCCTGCAGGAGGTGATTGCCATGATCAGCGGTGCCGCCGATGCCGCCGCCGCGAAGGCCGCCCTGCAGGTGCGGCTCGAACTCTCCGAACGCCAGGCCGATGCCGTGCTGGCCATGCCCCTGCGGCGGCTCACGGGGCTGGAACAGGAAAGCCTGCGCAAGGAAGCCGACGATCTGCGCGCCGAGCGGAGCCGGCTGCGCCTGCTCCTGGACGACCGCGACAGCCTGCTCGACGCCCTGGTAAATGAGCTCAAGGCCCTGCGCAAGCGCTACGCCACGCCGCGGCGCACCCGGCTGGTGGAGGGGGGCGACGACCTGGTGGCCCAGCGGGCAGCTGCGGTGCGACCCAACACCGAACGCCAGCGGCAGCAGGCCTTCGAAGCCCTGCCCGGCGACAGCCGCCTGCTGATTCAGACGGATGGACAGGTGCGGATCGTGACGCCCCAGCTGCTCGGCCGCCTGCACCTGGAGGAGGCTGCCGCCCTGGGTGAGCACCCTGCGCCGGCCCGGGTGCTGCTGCCGGTGGCCCAGGAGCCCTCCCTGCTCGCCTTCACGGCCAGCGGCAGGGTGGCGCTGCTGCGCTGGGAGTTTGCCGGCCAACAGCCCGGAAGCCTGGAACGCTTTCTTCCCGATGGATTGGCCGGGGACCGGCTGGTGCAGGTGCTGGTCCTGCCGAAACAACCGGGCGGCAGCCTGGGGCTGTTGAGCAGCGACGGGCGCTTCAAGCGGCTGCCCATGGAGGAATTCCTTGAGCTTTCCGGCCGTGCGGCGAGCGTTCTCAAGCTCAGGGACGGCGTGGAACTGCGGCGGGTGGTGTCCTGCGAGAAGGGCCGGGATCTGGTGGTGGGCAGCAGCGCCGGACGGGTGCTGCGACTGAGCGTGAACGACACCGATCTGCCCGTGATGGGGCGCACCGCCCAGGGTCCGGTGCTGCTGCGGCTGCTCCCCGGCGAAACGGTGGTGGGAGCCGCCTGCCTGGAGCCGGAGAGATCGGTGGTGCTGGCCACGGCCCTGGGACGCCTCAAACGGCTGGCCGTGGCGGATCTGCGTCTGTGCCAACGGGGCGACCTCGGCCAGATCGGGCTGCGGTTCCTGGAGCGGGGGGACCGGCTGGTGGATCTGCAGGGCGACGCGTGTGCGGTGCTGGGAGTGCCGTTGGCCGGCTCCCCGCCCCGTAACCTGCGCATGCTCACGGCTGATCTCGCCCTGGAGGGAGCGGGCGAACCGGGCCTGGATCTGGGCCTTCCAAACGGCAGCACGATCGAAGGGCTGGTTCCACTCAATGGCTGACCGCCACCGCCTACGGCTACGGGCCCCCGCAACCCTGGGCCTGCTGCTGCTGGGGACCTTCGTCCTGCCGCTGGCCAGAGCAGACGAAGGACCCGCCGCGGCGATCCCAATGGCCTCCCAGGCCGGCCAGGAGCTGTTGCTGAAGCCATCGACCCGCCGGGCCGACGTTGCGGCACTGCTGCAGTGGTACGAAACCCAGGCGAACCTCGCCTACTGCGGCGTGGCCAGCAGCGTGATGGTGCTCAACAGCCTGGCGGTGCCGGCCCCGAAAGCGGAGGGGTACGGATCCAACCAGTTCTGGACCCAGACCAACCTGTTCTCCCTGCCGGCAACGAGGGACTTCGTGGAAGCCAGCCGAGTGGCCCGGGAAGGGATGACCCTGGAGCAGCTCCACGGTCTGCTGGCCAGCGTGGGCACCAGGGTGCAGCGCTACCACGGCGAGACCCTCAGCCTGGAGCAGTTGCGCTGGTTGCTGCGGCGCGGCCTCGCCGACGGGACCGACCGTCTGTTGGCCAACTACGACCGCCGGGCCCTGGGTCAGAGCGGCGGTGGCCACATCTCACCGCTCGCCGCCTACGACCCCGACCATGACCGGGTGTTGGTCCTGGATGTGGCCCGCTACCGCTATCCGGCGGTCTGGGTGGCCACGCCCGACCTCTGGCGAGCGATTCGGAGCGTGGATTCCAGCTCCGGGCGCAGCCGCGGCCTGATCCGGCTCCAAGGGCCGGCGGGCTCGCCCTGAATCCAAACCTTCAGCCGGAAACGGCCGCCAGACCCGCCGGCTCGAGCATCAACTTGGAGCGCCGCACCTCGTCATCCATGGCGATCGGGTAGACGCCATCGAAGCAGGCGGTGCAGAACTGACCCGAATGGGTGCGGGCGGCCTCCACCATGCCCGACTTGCTCAGATAGGCGAGGGAATCCACACCAAGATGCTTCTCGATTTCAGCCAGGGAAAGACGGGCAGCGATCAGATGGTCCTGGGTATCGGTGTCGATGCCATAGAAACAGGGGTGAGTGACCGGCGGCGAACTGATCCGCATGTGCACGGCGGTGGCACCCGCATCCCGCAGAGCCTGCACCAGCTTGCGGCTGGTGGTGCCGCGCACGATCGAGTCGTCGATCACCACCACCCGCTTACCAGCCAGCACATCGGGCAAGGGGTTGAGTTTCACCCGGATGCCGGCCTCGCGCATGGCCTGGGTGGGCTGGATGAAGGTGCGGCCCACGTAGCGGTTCTTGATCAAGCCATCGGCAAAAGGAATGCCGCTGAACTGGGAATAACCGATCGCCGCAGGGATACCCGAATCCGGCACACCAATCACCAGATCGGCTTCGACAGGATTTTCCCGGGCCAACACCTCGCCGATGCGCACGCGGTAGCTGTAGAGCGATTCACCAAAAAATCGACTATCAGGGCGAGCAAAATAAATCATTTCGAACACACAGAGCTTGGCAGGCTCTTCGATCCAACGCTGCCGTTGCGGAATCGGATCTCCCATCAGGAAGTGGATTAATTCGCCAGGCTGTACATCATCGCTGTAACGGGCTCCAATAATATCGAGGCCGCATGTTTCACTACTCACAACCCACTGGGCCTGCTCAGGTTCGCCGATCAGACCGAACACCAGGGGCCGGATGCCGTGGCCGTCCCGCAGGGCGAACAGCCCCTCAGGCGTGCCGATCACCAGGCTGAAGGCTCCCCGGCAGCGAGCCGCGGCACTGCGAATCGCGGCATTCCAGCTCTGGCCGCCATCCACCGCCTCCTGAAGAGCAAAGGCGATCAGTTCGGAATCGGTGGTGGAGGTGAATTCACCGGCCAAGTGACTGAGGGACTCCCTCAGTTCCGCCGCATTCACCAGATTGCCGTTATGGGCCAGGGCAAGGGGACCGAGGCGGGTCATCAGCACCACGGGCTGGGCATTGCAGACCTTGCTGCTGCCGGTGGTGGAATAGCGGTTATGGCCGATGGCCAGTTCACCGGGCATGCGCTCGAGCACGGCCTGGTCAAACACCTGGCTCACAAGACCCATGTCCTTGTGAAGCCGCACACGGGAGCCGTCGAACACGGCGATGCCGGCCGACTCCTGGCCGCGGTGCTGCAGGGCGTACAGACCGAAATAGGTGAGGTTGGCCACCGCCTGCCGGGGGGCCATCACCGCGAAGACGCCACAGGCCTCCTCGGGTTTGTCGGGCCTCTGGGCATCCCCTTCGGGAACGGGCCAGCCATAGGTGTCGGGGTCGGAACTGGTCACGGAACTCGCCGGCACACCGAACTGCCATCCTGCCGCATCATCTTTCAGGAGGCGGGGCCGCCTGGCGCAGCCTGCGGGGAATCGCGCCCTCGAAGCGTTCCTCCAGGAGCCCCAGGGGTTGCTCCAACAACACCCCACCGGCCTGCACAACGCTGAAGGTGGGCTCCGCTTGGACCACCCCCAAACGGGTGGCCGGAACGGCGGCACCGGCCGCGGCCAGCCGCTCCTGCCAGGCCGGGACAGCGGCGGCGGGCACACTCACCAGCACCCGGGCTCCGCCCTCGGCGAAAAGAAGGCGATCAAGGCGTGCCTGGCTGGCCGGCAGCTCCAACTGAGCCCCCAGCCCGGAAGCGATGCAGGCCTCGGCCGCCGCCACCGCCAGACCACCATCGGAAAGGTCATGGGCTGAAGCCAGCAGATCCGCAGCGATCGCCTGCCGCAGCAGCAGCTGCACCGCCGCCTCCAGCTCCAGATCCACCAGCGGCGGCCGGCCCGTGAGGGCGCCATGGATCACCTCCAGATAGCTGCTTGCAGCCAGACTCACCCGCCCATCGGCCGGATCGCCAGCGGCCTCGGGCGGAACGCCAAGCAGCCAGATCCCATCGCCGGCGCTGCGCCAACCCAGCCCCATGACCCGGTTGAGATCGTGCACCAGGCCCACCATGCCCACCACGGGGGTGGGATGGATGGGCTGCATGGTTCCATCCGGCAGGCGGGTCTCGTTGTAGAGCGAAACATTGCCCCCCGTGACCGGCGTGGCCAGGGCCAGGCAGGCGGCCGAAAGGCCGCGGCAGGCCATCGCCAACTGCCAGTAGCCGACGGCGGTGTCAGGCGAGGGAAAATTGAGGTTATCGGTCACGGCCAGGGGCTCCGCACCGACACAGCTGAGATTGCGCGCCGCCTCGGCCACCGCCGCCATCCCACCCCGTTCGGGATCGAGGGCCACCCAGCGGTTAGGGCAATCCACCACCGCCGCCACACCCCGGTTGGAGGCCTCCAGGGAGCCTTCCCCCTGCTGGGGGCGCAGCCGCACCACAGCCGCATCGGCACCCCCGGGGGGCACCACGGTGTTGGCCTGCACCTGGTGGTCGTACTGGCGCCATACCCAGCGCTTGCTGGCAATGGTGGGGTCATCGAGGAGCCGCAGCAGCACCTCCCCCCAGCCCACCTTGCCCTGGGGCAGGGCGATGCCGTCGGGACCGGCGGGCGGCAGATCGGCCTCACGCCAGCGCCAGTGGGCCTGGATCGCCTCGGGCGGTTCGGCCAGGAGCGTGTGGTGGTTGACCGGCGTGTCCTCGGCCAGGGCGCTGGCCGGCACCTCCGCGGCCACTGCGCCATGCTGCAGTACCCGCACCACGTTCTCCTCCAACACCCGCCCCACCACGGCGGCCTGGAGGCCCCAGCGGCGGAAGCGCTCCATCAGGGCCTCCTCGCGCCCCGGTTTCACCACGAAGAGCATGCGCTCCTGGGATTCACTCAGCAGGAACTCATAGGGGGTCATGCCCTCCTCCCGGGCCGGCACACGATCGAGATCCAGCTCGATGCCCAGCCCCCCCTTGGCGGCCATCTCCGAGCAGCTGCAGGTGAGACCGGCGGCTCCCATGTCCTGGGCGGCCACCACATCGCCGCTCTGAAAAGCCTCCAGGCAGGCCTCGATCAGCCCCTTCTCCAGGAAGGGATCCCCAACCTGCACGGCGGGACGGTCATCGAGGGAGGCCTCGGTGAGCTCGGCCGAAGCAAAACTGGCGCCACCCATGCCATCGCGGCCGGTGGTGCTGCCCACATAAACCACGGGATGGCCAACGCCCCGGGCGCCGGCGCAGACGATCTCCTCAGTTTCCATCAGCCCGAGGGCCATGGCGTTCACGAGCGGATTGCCGCTGTAACTGGGGTCGAAGGCCACCTCACCGCCCACGGTGGGCACGCCCACGCAGTTGCCGTAGTGGGCGATGCCGGCCACCACCCCCTCCATCAGGCCCCCATTGCGGGGATCCTCGAGGGGCCCGAAGCGCAGGGCATTGAGCAGGGCGATCGGCCGGGCGCCCATGGTGAAGATGTCCCGCAGGATGCCGCCCACGCCGGTGGCCGCGCCCTGAAACGGCTCCACGGCTGAAGGGTGGTTGTGGCTCTCGATCTTGAAGGCCAGCCGCTGGCCCTCGCCGAGATCCACCACGCCGGCATTCTCACCGGGACCCACCAGGATGCGGGGGCCGCTGGTGGGGAACTGGCTGAGCAGGGGCCGGGAGTTGCGATAGCAACAGTGCTCCGACCACATCACGCCGAACATGCCCAGTTCGGCCCGGTTGGGCGCCCGACCCAACCGCCGCACGATCTCGTCGTAGTCGGCCTGGCTGAGCCCCTCCTTGCGCAAGGCTTCGGGCACCGAATAGGGGGGGGAGGAGACCACCGGCGCGGGCATGCAGGATGGCTCCAGTATCCGATCCGGGCGATCCGGGGCCGCCCCGCGCTAACGGCCGGCTAGATCCAGGGATCGTCGTCATCGCGGCCGCGGTAGCGCTCGGAGCCGCCGGGGCTGCGCGGGGCCCTGCGGGCCTGGGGCCGGCGCGAACGGGTCTCGGGGCCTGGATTCTCGCCGGCCCCGTAATCCCGGTCCGATCCCGCCGCCGCTGACCCTTCCAATCCGGCACCGGCAGAATCCTCTGCCGCAAAACCGGCGGATCGGCGGAAGCGGGGTTGCGGGTGGTCCGGAGGGCCCGCAGCTGCTCTCTCCCAAGGCTCCACAGGCCCAGATTCCCCTGTCTCATCCTCCCAGTCCTCCAGAGGATCCCAGGCCGCCGCCGCGCCGGTCTCGCCGGGCCGATCTCGCGGGTCCGACCAACGCTCCCGCTCCGGCTCGTCGCCGAATCCTTCCCAGGGGGGTTCCTCCAGCCAGCCCTCCAGGCGCTCCTCCACCCGGTCGCCCACCTGCTGAAACTGGTCGCGCAGGCGAGTGGTCTCCTCACCCACCTGCTCCCGCCAGCGCCTGGAACGGCGCAGCAGCTCCTGCCGCACGCTCGAGCGGGCCAGGGGGAGATCATCGAGATCCTCCAGGGCGGTGACCACCCGGCCCGGCTGCTGATCAACGATCCGCTCAGGGCTGAGGCGCCAGCGGCTGGTGCCGGGCAGGCGGGGGTCGCTGCGGGCCACCAGATAGTGAAGGATGCGGCCGCTGCGCACCTGCACGGCGGCATCGGCCACGGTGCCGAGGGGGAGATCACCGGCCCCATAGAGGGTGGCACCGATCAGGGTGGGCAACTGCTCCAGCACACCGGGCTCGGTGTCGGAACCTTTTCCCTTCACGAAAGCCTCCCCTTCGGAGAGCCCCCGGAGCTGATCGAGCCGCCACACCCGCCGTTGGGAACGGAAGGTGGAGGGCCGGCTCACCCAGCCGAGCAGCCGGTGCACCGGCGGATGCATCCAGGCCAGAACGCCAGGACCATGGTCCAGTCCCTGGTCACAGCGAACCCGCAGCCGGAGCAGGTCGCTCAGCAGCAGCTGCTCAGGAAGGGACACGGCGCAGAAGCGGCTCGGAGGATCAGGAGGGCGACTCAGGAACGGATCTGAACCGGCATCACCAGATAGGTGAAGTGTCCATCCTCACCCACCGGGGCCAGAACCGCCGGTGTGGTGGGGCCATTGCACTGGAGCACAACCTGCTCGGCGCCAATCGCCTTGAGGCCATCGAGCAGATAGCGCACATTGAAGGCGATCTCGATGGCCTCCCCTTCGATCGTGGCGGCCACCGCCTCCGAGCCGCTGCCCACATCCTGGGCATCGGCGCGGATCTGCACCTGACCCGCCAGCGGTTCACTGCTGATCTTCACCACGTTGTTGTGCTGGTCCGCCAGCACGGCCACCCGCTCCAGGGCGGCGGTGAAGGCGCGGCGATCGAGGCTCAGACGGCGCCCGAAACTCTCCGGCAGGAGCTGGCGGTAGTTGGGATAGGTGCCGTCGAGGTTGCGGCTGGTGAGCACCTGGTCGCCCCAGAGCACCACCACCTGCCCCCGCTCACTGAACAGGCTCAGGGGCTCATCGGAGGGACGCCCGGAGAGGAGGCGCTCCAGCTCCCGCAGGGAACGGGCCGGCACCGTGACCGCGAAGGGTTCTCCCCCCTCCCCCAGCGGGACCTCGGCGCCAGCGGGGATCGCATCCTCCAGGCGCAGCACCGCCAGCCGGTGGCCATCGGTGGCGGCACATTCGAGGCTGTGATCCACAAGCCGCAGGTGCACACCGGTGAGCAGCTGCTTGGCCTCATCGCCGGAGCTGGCAAACAGGGTGGCGCGCAGGCCCTTGACCAGGGATTCGGCATCGAGGCGAATCGGCGTGCCGCTCTGGGCCAGGGGGAGATCGGGAAAATCCTCAGCGGGCATGCCACGCATGCGGTAGGTGCCCGAAAGGCTGGTGAGATCCACCTGCTCCTCGCCTTCGGCGCAGCTGAGCGTGAGGGGGCTGTCGGCCGAGAGGCGGCTCACGATCTCGCCGAACAGACGGGCGGGGAGGGTGATGGCGCCGCTGGTCTCCACGGCGGCCGGCAGGCTGGTCTGGATTCCGAGGCTCAGATCGAAACCGGTGAGGCTGAGGCGTCCGGTGGCGGCATCGGCCGTGAGCAGCACATTGGCCAGCACCGGGTGGGTGGGCCGTGCTGCCACGGCCCGGCTCACGAGCTGAAGGCTGGAGCTGAGTTCAGCCTGGGAACAGACCAGCTTCATGGGGGCCAGATCGGAAGCGGAGGGATCGGTGTCGGCCCACGGTTTCACACGGCGGGGCAAAGCGCAACGGGCCCAAGCCAGCGGCTGGGCTTCGGTTCCGTGGGATTCCCGCAACGATCATCTCAAGAGTGAATGAAAGAAAAGAAAATCCAATCGTGGCCGTAGAGCCGGTGGAAACGGGGGAAAACAGCACCCATCCACCGCCCGAACAGCTTTTCCGCTGGGAGGGGCCTGGGGAGGGCCGACGGCCCGTTGCTGAATCCGGCCCGTTTTCCACCGATTCCCGGGGCTGGGGAAACGGTCGGATCGCTTTCGGCCTTAGCCGGCGCCGTTTTTTCCCCGCCAACGCCTCGCTGTTTCCCGCCTTTTCCTGGGCCGCCTTGCCGATTGGCCGAAGGATCAGAACCCCATCACCTGGGCCACGGTCGCCATGTCGGGATCCAGCCCGGTGTGGAAGCGGGAGTCGTTGTGCTCGATCGCCGTGGTGGGGTCCTTGAGGCCGTTGCCGGTGAGCACGCAGACCACGGTGGCCCCCGCCGGCACCTCGTCGCGGCGCTTGATCAGGCCCGCCACGGAGGCGGCGCTGGCGGGCTCGCAGAACACCCCTTCACCACTTCCGAGCAGCTTGTAGGCCTCGATGATCTCGGCGTCCGTCACGGCCATGAAGTCGCCGTTGCTTTCGGCCTTCGCCTTCAGGGCCTTCTCCCGGTTCACCGGGTTGCCGATCCGGATGGCCGTGGCGATGGTGTCGGGCTGTTCCACCGTGTGCCCCAGCACCAGGGGGGCGGCTCCGGCGGCCTGGAAGCCCATCATCCGGGGCAGGGTGCGGCTGTGCCCAGCGTTTCGATACTCGTTAAAGCCCATCCAGTAGGCGCTGATGTTGCCGGCGTTGCCCACCGGGATGCAGAGCCAGTCGGGCGCTTCGCCAAGGGCATCCACCACCTCGAAGGCGGCTGTTTTCTGACCCTGCAGCCGGTAGGGGTTGAGGGAGTTCACCAGGGTGACCGGGTAGGTGTCAGCCACCTCCCGCACGATCGCCAGGGCCCGGTCGAAGTTGCCCTTCACCGCCAGCACCTCGGCGCCGTAGAGCAGCGCCTGGGCCAGCTTGCCCTGGGCCACGTAGCCATCGGGGATGAGCACGAAGGCCCGCATGCCGCCGCGACGGGCGTAGGCGGCCGCGGCGGCGGAGGTGTTGCCGGTGCTGGCGCAGATCACCGCCTCCGAGCCGGCCTCGCGGGCTTTGGAGATGGCCATGGTCATGCCCCGGTCCTTGAAGGAGCCGGTGGGGTTCAGGCCGTCGTACTTGAGGAACACCTTCACGCCCTTGCCCACCCGTTCGCTGATCACCGGCGCCGGGATCAGAGGTGTGGCGCCTTCCCGCAGGGTGATCACCGGCGTGGCTGCACTCACCGGCAGCCAGCGCCGGTACGCCTCGATCAGACCTGGCCAGTCCTGCAGGGTGGCCGCCGGGGAGGAGGGCTGCCCCAGCCGCCGCAGTGCTTGGAGCAGGGGCACGGTTCCTCGATGAAGCTGGAGCCGAATCTACCCTTCGCTTCTCCCCATCAAGGCCGGGGTTCTCCCCAGGTTTTGCCCGGGTCCGCCGGGGAGAGCCCCGATTCAGCGGGTGGCCGGGCCGCTGCCGTTGCCCTGCAGACCATCCAGCGGCGATTCCGAGAAGAAACGCACCAGATCGGAGATCGAATTGGCCTTCTCCAGCAGCGCCAGCAGCGCCGGCAGGTTCACTTCCATCTCCCGGTTGGGGTAGGCCCGCAGGAAGGACACCGGCGAAAGGTTGCCGTTCCCCTCCGCGATACCCATCACCAGGGCCGAGCGCAGGGCTGGCACGCCGGCTCCGGGGGTCTTGAGGGGATACACGATGTTGGCGAGCCGATCCAGGAGGGCTTCACCGATGCGGGTGTTGAGCAGCCGGCTCACCAGCACCAAAGGCAGGGGAATGGACTGGTTGAGCAGCTTGCCCACCTCGATCGGATTCTGCTTGCTGAACCGGAGCAGGTCGGCCAGGAGCCCCTGGGCCTGCCCTTTGCTGGCCAGCAGTTCCATGTCGGCCACGGGGATCGAGCGGCGGAAGGCACCGCTCACCAGCACGATGTTCTCGGCGGCCGGAGCGGCTGGGGTGGTGCACAGCACACCGAGCCCAAGAACAATGCCAAGCAGGCGTTGGCGGCGGCGCCGGCGCGGCTGGAAACGCTGTGGAAAGCCCTGCGGAACAACGGTCGGAAGGCTGGCCACAGACTGGATCACGTCAGGGCTCGAATCTAGGTGCCGCGATCGCCACGAGCACCCTCAGGCGGGGCTCACCAACACGTCGCGCAGCAGCCGCACCATTCCCCGCTCAGCCAGACCACGGGCCATTTCGAAGCCCATCTGCCGTAGATCCGGTTCGCTCAGCACCCTGGGCAGGCGCTTGAGGAGCAACTGGGGCTCGAAGCCTGGGAGATCCTGCAGGATCGCCGCCAGCTGGCGCAGCGGTTCAAGGTCGAGCAGGGGTTCGCCGCTCCGGTCGGCCTCCGGGAGCCGTTGGCGCAGGCCGGGGGGGAGCAGGTTGGCGGGCAGTCGGCGGCCCAGCCGCAGGGTGGTGCGCCAGGCCAGGTCATCCACCCGCTGCACCGCGGCCTCCACCAGCTGGCGGCGGAGCAGGCCGCCGTTCGGGGAGAACAGGAACTCGATCACCTGATCCAGCAGCCCTTCTAGATCCAGCTGGGCCTGCAGAGAAGCGCTGTTGATCAACCCTTCAAGACGCTGCCAGCGGAATTCGTCGCCGTCATAGAGCATTTCCCGCAGGCTGCGGCGCAGCTGGGGGTCGGGATCCTCCATCAGGCGGCGGGCGAAGTAGGGATAGGCGGCGCCGAGGATCTTGAAATCGGGATCCACGCTCAGGGCGATGCCTTCAAGGGTCACCAGGGAGCGGATGATCAAGGCGTAATAAGGGGGTACCTGGAAGGGAAAGCGATACATCACGCCCGAGAGGTCATCGGTGACCGCCTTGAAGTCCATGCGGCTCACTCCCATCTCCAGGGCCTGGCCGAACACGGTTTCAAACGCCGGAACGATCGGCTCGAGGTTCACCTCTTCGCCAAGGAAACCCAAGGCCACGAAGTCCTTGGAGAGGGCTCCAAAGTTGCGGTTCACCAGATGCACAACCGCCTGAATCAGACCGGTGCGTGATTCACGGCTCACCGTGCTCATCATGCCGAAGTCCAGATAGGCAAGCCGGCCATCCGAGAGGGCGAGAAGATTGCCGGGGTGGGGATCGGCGTGAAAGAAACCGTGTTCAAGAAGCTGTTGCAGGCTGCAGTTCACCCCAACCTCCACCATGTCATCGGGGTCGACACCGATCGCCCGCACCGCATCGAGATTGGTGAGTTTCACGCCATCGATCCACTCCATCGTGAGCACGCGCCGGCTGGTGGCCTCATGGAAGATGCGCGGCACGGCAATACGGGGATTGTGGCTGTGCAACTCAGCAAATTTTTCCGCATTCCCCGCTTCATTGAGGTAGTCCATCTCCTCAAATACTCGCTGACCCAGCTCATCGATCAGCGCCACCAGATCGCTGCGGATCAGGCCAACGTTGCGGTTCAGCCAGGCCGCGATGTTGCGCACGATGTAGAGATCGAGTGTGATCTGCTCGCGCAGACCGGGCCGCTGCACCTTCACCGCCACCTTCTGGCCGCCCTTCAATACGCCCCTGTGCACCTGGCCCAGGGAGGCCGCTGAGATTGGTTCCCGCTCCAGCTCCTCGTAGATCGCGTCCACCGGTGCTCCGAGGTCCTCCTCGATGCAGGCCATCGCCAGGGCCGAATCGAAGCCCGGCAGCTGGTCCTGGAGCTGGGCGAGCTCCTCAAGCAGCACCGGCGGAATGATGTCGGGCCTTGTGGAGAGGGCCTGGCCGGCCTTGATGAAGGCCGGGCCCAGGGAGGCCACCAGGGTGGCGGCTTCCTTCGACCGTTCCCGCACCCGTTCGCCCCGAAGCCGCCCCAGCAGCCAGTCGCTGCCCACGCCCACCAGGTACAGGCCGATCGGCACGAGCGTCTGCCAGAGGCGGCGTACCAGGCGCTGGGGGTGGCCGGCGTAGATGCGGGTGATCGCAGCTGGGTCGTAGCGCAGCAGCCCGCTCACCTCGATGAAATCGCTGAGCTCGGCGGCATCGGCGCCCCCGCTGGGGGTCCCCGGGGAGGGTGGCTCGCCCGGTGCCTCGTTGGCGGTTTGAACGGCCGCTGGCGGGTCCAGCGGCTCCGCCCCGAACACGGAGGAATGCATCGCCGCCATGGCCTCTTCGGCGGCGGTGCTGGCGGCGGGGGAGGGCATCGTTGGCGTCGTCCAGGCCGCGGGTGGCTTTTGATTCTGTCGGGCCGCGGTGACTGACGCGCTGCCGTGATCTCCCTCCCGGCTGTGGGCGCCGTCGCACGGCCCTGGGTCTGTTCCAACGGTCGCGCTGCCGCTACGGTCGGCGCCTGCACGCACACGCTCGCAGGAGGCCGGGGTGCTCAAGGGTCTGCGCCTCGAGAACATCGCCCTGATCGAGCGGCTGGAGCTGAGCTTTGCCGAAGGCTTCACCGTGCTCACCGGCGAGACCGGTGCTGGTAAATCGATTCTTCTCGATGCCCTCGACGCCCTGCTGGGCGGGGCCCAGGGGGCCCAGGGGGCGCGGCTGCTGCGTCGGGGCAGCGAGCGCGGCCGGATCGAGGCCCATTTCGCTCTCACACCATCGGTGCAGGCCTGGCTGAACCACCAGGAGCTCGAAGCCGAGGAGGGAGAGCTGCTGCTCAGCCGCGACTGGCGCCTGCAGGAGGGGCGGCCGACCAGCCGGCACCGGCTCAATGGTGTGGCGATCGGCCGCAGCCAGGTGCTCGAACTGCGCCCCCTGCTCCTGGATCTCACCGTGCAGGGCCAGACCCAGCAGCTCGCCCGTCCCGGCCAGCAGCGCCGCTGGCTCGACCGCTTCGCCGGGCCTGATCAGCTGCCGTTGCTGGAGGCCGCGGCGAGGGCCTGGCGCGGCTGGCGGGATGCCGCCGCCGCCTTGGCCGCCGCCCTGGCCGATCAGGCTCGCCTGGAGCAGGAGCGCCAGCGCCAGGAGCAGTTGCTGGAGGATCTGGAAATGGCGGCCCTGGAGGATCCCCAGGAGCGCCAACGCCTCCAGATCGAGCAGGACCGCCTGGCCCACGGGGTGCGGCTGCAGCAGGGGGTGATGGCGCTGCTGGGCCGGTTGGTGGAAGGGGCGGAGGGGGCTCCTGCGGTGCTTGATCACCTGGCGGCGTGTGAGCAGGAGCTGCAGCAGATGGCCTGCCTGGATCCTTCCGTTGCAGCTCTTGCCGGGGTGTGCAGCGATGGTGTGGCCAGCCTGCAGGACCTCGCCCGCGACCTTGACCGCTACGGCGCCAGCCTGGAGAGTGATCCAGCTTCCCTGGCGGAGCTGCAGGAGCGCATGGCCCAGCTCAAGGCCCTGGAGCGCCGCCATGGTCTCGACCTTCCTGAGCTGATCGCCCTGCGCGATCGCCTGCGGGAGCAGTTGGCCCCGGGCGGTTTCGCGGCTTCGCTCGCGGCGCTCGAGCGGCAGGAGAAGTCGGCACGCCAACGCCGGGACACCGCCAATGCCGGCCTGCGCGCCGCGCGGGAACGGGCCGCCCGGGGCCTGGAAGACCAGTTGATGGAGGCTCTGCGGCCGATGGGTCTGGCCCAGGTGCGTTTCGCGGTGGCCATTGAGCCGGCGGAGCCCGGTGAGGAGGGTGCCGATGGCGTGCGCTTTCTGTTTTCGGCCAATCCCGGCCAACCCCTGGCGCCCTTGGCGGAGGTGGCCTCCGGCGGCGAGATGAGCCGCTTTCTGCTGGCTCTGAAAACTTGTCTGGCCGCAGCTGATCCCGATGTCACCCTGCTCTTCGATGAGATCGATACCGGTGTCAGCGGCCGGGTGAGCGGTGCCATGGCGGCCCTGCTGAAACGCCTGGCCGCCAGCCGCCAGGTGTTCTGTGTCACCCACCAGCCCCTGGTGGCCGCCGCCGCCGACCACCACTTCCGTGTGAGCAAGGAGGTGGTGGCCGGCCACACCCACACGCGGGTGTCCCACCTGCGGGACACTCAGGAGCGCCAGGTGGAGCTCGCCGAGCTGGCCGGCGGTGATTCCGGCGAAGCCTTCAGCTACGCCGCCAGCCTGCTGGAGCCGCTCGCCAGCTCGCCCCGCAGCGGTCAGTCGGCGGCCTGAGCCTGCACAATCACCAACTGCAGCCGGAAGCGCTCGACGACTGAGCCAGCCCCTTCCCAGGGCCGCCAATGGCGAAGGTCCAGGGAACTGCGTCCCGGCTTCAACATGCGGAATCGAAAGGAGACCTGCTGAGGGCCGCCGGCCAGGTGCAGCGAGCGCCCATCGGCCAACGGTGCACCGGGGCCTGCCGGCTTTCCATTTCCAGCAGCTCGACCTGGCTTGGGTCGAGGCGTTCCAGGTCCCAGCCGTAGCCGGTGCCGGCGTTGCCGTTCAGCACCACCCGCAGGGTTTCCCCCTGGTGCAGGATCAGCGTGCTGTCGTTGTCCTGGACGGTCACGAACAGTGTGTGGCTGTTGCGCACGGGTTTCGGAGGAGCTGGCTTGGCGTGGGTCGCGCTGGCCGAGGCCACCAGGAGGGCCATCAGAAGCCCTGTGGCCAAGGCGAGCGCCTGAATTCGGACCGCCTCCAGAGAGGCGCGGGGCCATGTTGAACCGCGAAACACCATCGGCAAGGTCAGGCGGACCGAATCGCCTTAGGTTGTCGCCAGTGTTGAGAGTTCCGCATGGCTGCCCGTCTTGTTGTGTCCGCCGCCAGCCTCTTGGCTTTGATCACGCTGGCAGTCGGCCAGGCCAGAGCCTGTGAGAAGCATCTTCATGGTCATCAGAACAGCTCGGATGCCCAGGGTGAAGTTCAGGGACGCTGAGGCCAATCCGGACCTTTTTGGCTGCAGATAAGTAGTTAAAACTACGGAATCAGCTGTTCCAGAAGGCTTTTTCTTCGTTCGCGCACGGAAGGCTGGGGCCTGTGTTTTTGCGCGATGATTGATGGCATCGCAGCCGTCCGCTTCCATGGCCCGCAACGATCAGCCTGCGTTTCTCGGTAGCCCGGCTTTCTGGAATTTTTTGGCCGATCAGCAGGCTGATCCGGTGGTGCGTCGTCTTCTTGAACAGGTGGATACCCAGCTGCAGAACCAGCCCCTGGACCACCACGAGGCCATCACCCTTTTCCTGGCGGCCTGAACCGGGCCCTTGGCAGTGGTGGGCCGCAGCAGGCTGAATGCCGTGGCGGACATCCCGAAGGTCCGACCCTTCTAGACTCAGCGGCTGCCAGAGCATCCCATGCCCCGCGCCAGCGCCGGCTCCAGGTCTACCCCGGCGGCGGTGACCGCCCCCCCTGCGGAGGCTCCCCAGGCCAGCGCCGGCTCATCAGCGGCCCGGCAGGGCGAAGCGATCCATCGCCAGCTCAGCGGCGGCAGCCTGGAGGACGTGATCCGGGTGCGGGGCGCCCGCCAGCACAACCTCAAGAACGTTGATCTCACCATCCCCCGCAACCGCCTGGTGGTGTTCACCGGCGTGAGCGGCAGTGGTAAGAGCTCCCTCGCCTTCGACACGATCTTCGCCGAGGGCCAACGGCGTTACGTGGAGAGCCTCTCGGCTTACGCCCGCCAGTTTCTCGGCCAGGTGGACAAGCCCGATGTGGATGCCATTGAGGGGCTGTCGCCGGCGATTTCGATCGACCAGAAATCCACCAGCCACAACCCCCGCTCCACCGTGGGCACGGTGACGGAGATTCAGGACTATCTCCGGTTGCTCTTCGGCCGCGCCGGCGAACCCCATTGCCCCCAGTGCGACCGCTCGATCCGTCCCCAGACCATCGATGAGATGGTGGACCAGATTCTCACGCTCCCGGAGGGCACCCGCTATCAGCTGCTGGCGCCGGTGGTGCGGGGCAAGAAGGGCACCCACGTGAAGCTGCTCGGCGGTCTGGTGGCCGAGGGCTTTGCCCGGGTTCGCATCAATGGCGAGGTGCGTGAGCTGGCCGACAACATCGAGCTCGATAAGAACCACGCCCACAACATCGAGGTGGTGGTCGACCGCCTCGTGGCCCGTGAGGGAGTGCAGGAGCGTCTCACCGATTCGTTGCGCACCGCCCTCAAGCGGGGTGAAGGTCTGGCCCTGGTGGAGGTGGTGCCCAAGAGCGGCGAAGAGCTGCCCGAGGGGGTGGAGCGGGAGCGCCTCTATTCCGAGAACTTTGCCTGCCCCGTCCATGGCGCTGTGATGGAGGAGCTCTCGCCGCGCCTGTTCTCCTTCAACAGCCCCTATGGCGCCTGCGCCGATTGCCACGGCATCGGCCATCTGCGTCAGTTCACCACCGAGCGGGTGGTGCCCGATCCCTCCCAGCCCGTGTACGCCGCTGTCGCCCCCTGGAGCGACAAGGACAACAGCTACTACTTCTCCCTTCTCTATTCGGTGGGCGAGGCCTTCGGCTTCGAACTGAAGACCCCCTGGAATCAGCTCAGCGATGAGCAGCGCGATGTGCTGCTCAACGGCAGCCGGGAGCCGATCGCCATCCAGGCGGACAGCCGCTACCGCAAGGGCCAGACCTACGTGCGGCCTTTTGAGGGGATCCTGCCGATCCTGGAGCGCCAGCTGCGCGATGCCGGCGGCGAAGCGATTCGCCAGAAACTGGAGAAGTACCTGGAGCTGGTGCCCTGCTCCACCTGCCGGGGTCTGCGGCTCAAGCCCGAGGCGCTGGCCGTGCGGATCGGTCCTTACGCGATCCATGAGCTCACGGCCGTGAGCGTGGCCGAAACCCTGGCCCGCATTGAGGCCCTGATGGGCGTGGGCTCCAGCGCCGATGCCGAACCCCTGCTCACGCCCCGCCAGATCCAGATCGGCGATCTGGTGCTCCGGGAGATCCGCATGCGCCTGAAGTTCCTGCTGGATGTGGGGCTCGATTACCTCAGCCTCGACCGCCCGGCGATGACCCTCAGCGGCGGCGAAGCCCAGCGCATCCGCCTGGCCACCCAGATCGGCGCAGGCCTCACCGGCGTGCTCTACGTGCTGGATGAGCCGAGCATCGGCCTGCACCAGCGCGACAACGACCGCCTGCTCGCCACCCTGGTCAAGCTGCGCGACCTGGGCAACACCCTGATCGTGGTGGAGCACGACGAAGACACGATCCGCGCCGCCGACTACCTGGTGGACATCGGTCCGGGGGCGGGGGTCCATGGCGGCCACATCGTGGCCGAGGGTTCGCTCGCGGATCTGCTGGAGGCGGAAGATTCCCTCACCGGCGCCTATCTCAGCGGCCGCCGCTCCATCCCCACCCCACCCCAGCGTCGCGACGCCGGCAGCCGCCGCCTGGCCCTGGTGAACTGCAGCCGCAACAACCTCACCGGCGTGGATGTGGAGATTCCCCTGGGCCGGCTGGTGTGTGTCACCGGGGTGAGCGGCAGCGGCAAGAGCACCCTGGTGAATGAACTGCTCCACCCGGCCCTGGAGCACAAGCTGGGTCTGAAGGTGCCATTCCCGGCGGGCCTGGAGGAACTGCGGGGCATCAAGGCGATCGACAAGGTGATCGTGATCGACCAGAGCCCGATCGGGCGCACGCCCCGCTCCAACCCGGCCACCTACACCGGCGCCTTCGATCCGATCCGTCAGGTGTTTGCCGCCACGGTGGAGGCCAAGGCCCGGGGTTATCAGGTGGGTCAGTTCAGTTTCAACGTCAAGGGCGGGCGCTGCGAGGCCTGCGGCGGTCAGGGCGTGAATGTGATCGAGATGAACTTCCTGCCGGATGTCTATGTGCAGTGCGATGTCTGCAAGGGGGCTCGCTATAACCGCGAGACCCTGCAGGTGACCTATCGGGGCCACACGATCGCCGATGTGCTTGAGATGACGGTGGAGCAGGCCGCCGGTGAGTTCAGCGCCATTCCCCAGGCCGCCGACCGGTTGCGCACGCTGGTGGATGTGGGTCTGGGTTACATCAAGCTTGGCCAGAGTGCACCCACTCTCTCCGGCGGTGAGGCCCAGCGGGTGAAGCTGGCCACCGAACTCTCTAAGCGTGCCACCGGCAAGACGCTTTACCTGATCGATGAACCCACCACCGGCCTGAGCTTCTACGACGTGCACAAGCTGATGGATGTGATGCAGCGCCTGGTGGATAAGGGCAATTCGATCCTGGTGATCGAGCACAACCTTGATGTGATCCGCTGCGCTGACTGGATCATCGATCTGGGTCCTGAAGGTGGTGATAAGGGCGGCGAGATTGTTGTTTGCGGCACCCCTGAGCAGGTGGCGGAGCACCCCTCCTCCCACACGGGGCGCTACCTCAAGCAGGTGCTCAAGCAGCACCCACCCGAGAAGGTGATGGCCTGACGCCGCACCCTGCTTCCGTTTCGAACCCGATCGGGCTGCCCTGGTCCCCATGGGCCAACGACAACCCCTGATCCGGCTATCGCGGAGGGATCAAGCATGGGTTGTCATGGGGTTGGTGGTGCTCCATCTCCATCTGCATGGCCTGCTTCGTGGTCATGATCCGGAGCTGGGCCGTGATTCCGACACCGGTGGCCAGACCATCTACGTGCTGGATCTGGCCAGGGCCCTGGCCCTGAGGCCGGAGGTGGAGCAGGTGGAGGTGGTGACCCGCCGCATCCACGATGCCGCCGTGGCCCCCGATTACGCCGAGCCCCTGGAGCGCCTGGCTCCGAAGCTGTCGATCCGCCGCCTCCCCTTCGGACCCCGCTCCTACCTTCCCAAGGAGAGGCTCTGGCCCCACCTCGATGAACTGGTGGCCGCCCTGGCCGCTTCCCTGCAGGCCGCACCGCGACTGCCGGACTGGATCCATGCCCACTACGCCGATGCGGGCTACGTGGGGGCCAGGCTCCACCAGCGTCTGGGGGTACCCCTGCTGTTCACGGCCCACTCCCTGGGACGGGAGAAGCGGCGGCGGCTGCTCGCCTCAGGTCTTGATCCCTGCGCCATCGAGGCCCGCTATGCCCTGGGCCGCCGCATTGAGGCTGAGGAGTTCACCCTCTCTCAGGCCGCGCTGGTGGTCACCAGCAGCCGCCAGGAGCTCGAAACGCAGTACGCCCAGTACGCACGTTTCCGGCCCGAGCGGGCCCGGGTGATTCCGCCGGGGGTCGATCGGCGCTTGTTCCATCCTCCCCGGCCCGGGGTGCGCGAGCAGGGCCCCGGTCTGCAGGCCCGGCTCCAGGCCCATCTCCAGGAGCCCCTGCGGCCGCCCCTCCTGGCGATCTGCCGTCCGGACCGTCGCAAGAACATCCCGGCCCTGCTGGAGGCCTTCAGCCGCTCCAGCACCCTCCACTGCCACCACAACCTGGTGCTGGTGATGGGGGATCGGGCGGCCGCTGTTCCCTGTGGGGACGAGGCGCGCGAGGTGCTGGATGCGGTGGCTGTGTGGTTGTGCCATCCCGATCTGCGGGGCCGGGTGGCCTTGCCGCTCCAGCTCCGCAGGGAGCAGATTCCGCACCTCTACCGCTGGGCCGCCCGCCTGGGCGGCGTGTTCGTGAATCCGGCCCTCACCGAGCCCTTCGGGCTCACCCTGCTGGAGGCGGCCGCCTCCGGCCTGCCGGTGGTTTCCACCGACGACGGAGGACCCCGTGACATCCTGCGTCACTGCCGCAACGGCCTTCTGGTGGATGTCACCCGTCCGGATGCGCTGCGGCTTGCTCTGGAGCGGAGCCTGCTCGATTCGGTCCGCTGGCGGCAGTGGAGCCGCAATGGCCTTGAGGCGGTTGGGCGCATCTATGGCTGGGAGGTCCATGGGGCCACCTATCTCCAGGAGGCCAGGGCCCTGATCCTGCGGTCGCGGGAGTCTCGGGATCGGTCGCTCCCGGCTCTGCCGCGCACCACAGCGACCCCGTCTCACTGGGTGGGAAGGTCGCCGCTGCCGTTGGGATGCTCCGTGTTTGAGGCGGGCATCCAGTAGCTCAGGTCGCTCTCCCAGTACTCCCGGCCGGGAAGTCGGGCGGTGCTCAGTTTGGTGTGGGCCATGGCGCCGATCAGCTGGGTGATCTCCAGGGGGGAGAGGTCGGTGTGAATGTCCTCTCCCGCGATCTTGAGCAGCGCTGGCAGCTGGGCCAAGCTGGCGGGCTGGGTGAGCTTGCTGAACACCTGGTTGATCACCTGCCGTTGCCGCTCCATCCGACCCAGATCGCCCATGGCGTCATGGCGGAAGCGCAGGAAGCCCTCCAGGTCCTGGCCCTTCAGCACCTGCCGCCCGGGGTAGAGGTCGATGAAGAGACCCTGGGTCCGGTCCTGGTACACCATCCGTTTGGGCACCTCCACCTCCACTCCGCCCAGGGCGTCCGCCACCTTGTTCACCGCCGCCAGGTTCACCTTGAGGTGCTTCTCGATCGGCGCCCCCAGCAGCGCGCTCACTTCCTCCTTCACCGCCTTCGGCCCCAGCACGCCATAGAGGGCATTGGCCTTGAGCACGCCATGGTCGCTGGTCTTCACATAGGTGTCGCGGGGCACCTGGGTGATGCGGGTGATGCCGTTCTGCACCTGCACCGCCGCCATCACATCGGTGTTGCCCCCC
>Ga0209401_1000474_pt1 | contig 27168 bp, 24 predicted proteins | sample M_140807_MF_Meta_FD_187318 | JGI IMG/M metagenome (GOLD analysis project Ga0209401, IMG submission 187318) | Freshwater microbial communities from Lake Montjoie, Canada to study carbon cycling - M_140807_MF_MetaG (SPAdes) (version 2) | ecosystem: Environmental > Aquatic > Freshwater > Lake... | reverse complement strand
CTCCCTTCTACCCAAGCGCTACAAAGCCGTTCATATCCGTCATGTTGATGTGCCATTTGACTACATAGAATTCCTTGCCACAATTAAACCCTTACTCAACGACCGCAACGTACTTATCTGCACGGATGATTACAGAGTTCTCAGAGATGCACGGCAAATCCTCTCGGATTCAACGATTCATCACGTGGCCAATGTGCCTGATACGCAGGGACAAAAGTTACACGACAATCCTGGCATTACCAGCCAAGCCACAAACACAGGCTCGCTCTGCGACCTGATCGCCCTTGCCAACGCTCAGACAATCTTCTTTCCAAGTTCAGCGAGTGTGTATCCATCTGGCTTCAGCAGACTTGCCATTGACCTATCCAACCGAAATGACCTTTTGCGCCAATTGCTAGGCAAGAAGAATTGGGATTTACTTCAGTATCATCAATAACAGCCTAGCCACAGTTTATGATGACGGTGCCGACGGGGTTGCGTTGACTGTTTGCATTGCACTCCGTATCTCAGCTTGGGCCTTGGGGAGATTTTGGCAGCTACAAAGTAGATTGCTGCGGTCCCTATTCTCTTTATGGCAATCAATGCTTAAGAGTATTGAATGTCGAGGCCAAGCTAATCCCTGTTTTTCGTTCCGCTTAATGGTCGTCAAGCGATTTTCTTGGGGCTTTGTAAAAGCCTGCTTACCTAACTCCCTACAATACGTCCAACCGCTTTCCTACCTCTGTCCTGCGTCGGCCTGATCGTCAACGACGGCAAGGCCCTAGCCCTTGCCACCGCCGCCACCATCGAAGCCCGGCTCGAAGCAGCCGGCATGGAGGTGGTGCGGGTGAGCAGTGCCGGCGGTGTGGTGGGCTTCGCCAATCCCGATCAGCACCTGCGGGCCAAGGGCTACACCGCCTGTGTGCCGCCCAGCTTCAATGCCTCCATGCCCCTGGCCCTGGTGCTGGGAGGCGATGGCACCGTGCTTTCGGCCGCCCGCCAGACGGCACCGATCGGCGTGCCGATCCTCACGATCAACACCGGCCACCTGGGCTTCCTGGCCGAGGCCTACCTCAAGGACCTCGACGGCGTGCTCGACCAGGTGATCGCCGGCCAATGGACCGTGGAGGAGCGTTCGATGCTGGTGGTGAGCGTGATGCGGGGCGACCAGCGGCGCTGGGAAGTGCTCTGCCTCAACGAGATGGCCCTGCATCGCGAGCCGCTGACCAGCATGTGCCACTTCGAGATCGCGATCGGCCGCCATGCCCCGGTGGACATCGCCGCCGACGGCGTGATCCTCTCCAGCCCCACCGGCTCCACCGCCTATGCCCTTAGCGCCGGCGGTCCGGTGATCACCCCCGATTGTCCGGTGCTGCAACTCACGCCGATCGCGGCCCACTCCCTGGCTTCGCGGGCGCTGGTCTTCAGCGACCGGGAACCGGTGACGATCTTCCCGGCTACGCCCGAGCGGCTGATGATGGTGGTGGATGGCAGCGCCGGCTGCTATGTGTGGCCGGAAGACCGTGTGCTGGTGCGGCGCAGCGAGCAGCCGGTGCGCTTTGTGCGCCTGGCTAACCACGAGTTTTTCCAGGTGCTGCGCAACAAATTGGGCTGGGGCCTGCCCCATGTCGCCAAGCCGGGCAACGGCCAAGGATCCCGTGAAGATTCCCCATGAGCCCATCAAGTTTCTTTGGCATAGGCAGAAACGGCACCACCCACTCCTGGTCCGAGTCGATGCGTGCGGCATGACATCCACCCGTCCAGACGGAAGGAGCCGATCCTCCCCGCCGGAGAAAGAATCCACCGTGCTCCTGATCGGAGCCGATGCCGAAGCCCTGGCGCCGCGGCTCGACCTCTCGGGTCATCGCCCTGTGCTGCTAGAAGCCGTGGCCGCAGGCCCACCACCCCAGGCAGTGATCGTGTCCCCCGATCAGGAAGGGAAGATTGCTGTGCTCAAGCAGCGGTTCAGCACGGCGGTGCTGCTGCTGGGCATCCCGAACGACACCCTGGACGGTCGGATGCGCTGCCTGGCCAGTGGCGCCGACGACTACTGGCTCACCTCCTTGGGAGCCAGTGACCTGCTCACGCGGCTGAGGCTTCACCTGGCACTGCAGCGCAGCCCCATCCCTGCGGCGGAGCCCATCAGCGAATTGATCCAGTGGGCCGATCTGATGGTGAACACGGCCACCCGACGGGTGCAGCGTGGCAACCGCGCCCTCACCCTCACAGCTCGGGAATTCGAATTGTTGCTGCTGCTGCTGCGGGAGCGGGGCCGGGTGGTGAGCCGCGCGCGCATCCTGGCCGAGATCTGGCAGGGGGAAACGGCTGCTGCGAGCAATGTGATTGAGGTCTACGTGCGCTACCTCCGCCAGAAACTCGAGGAAGCCGGGGAGCGACGCCTGATCCACACGGTGAGGGGCCAGGGCTACTGCCTGGAGGAGCGGTTGCCGGCCCGGCAGGATCAGGATGGGGGTTGCATAACCTAAAAATGGAAAATGGCAGGAAATTTTTCCCGATGCGTTCAGGGCCGATGACCCTGACAATCCCGATGAAAAGACTCCACCCATCGCGATTGACTTTGCCAGGCGGCATGCGGCGGCGGACCAGCCGTTGGCTGGTGGCGGTTCTGGGGATTTCGGCTGTGGGGGGATGCGCGGGGTCTGCCGCCCTCAAGGGAGAACCGGCCGCGCCTCCCCAGTACCTGCCGATCGAAGCCCGCTGGTGTCCCGTCGGCGCCAACCCGGCTGACCTGTCCAAGCCAACCCATGGCGGGAGTTCGGCTGCCGGCGGAGTTCTGGCTGCCGGCGGAGTTCTGGCCCCCGGCGAAGCAACGGCACCGTCTGCCAAGGGTGAACCCTGCGTGGCCCTGGAGGTGCCTCGCACCTGGCACCAATACACCCTGGGCATGCAGCTGCGCCCGCCGCTCCCGGCCGGCCGGGGCATGTGGTTTGCTTACCGCCCCGCCCAGGTGGCCCGCTTCTGGATGCATCGCACCCCCGAGCCCCTCGACATGGTGTTCGTGCAAAACGGTCGGGTGCTCGCCATCGAGCCGGCCGCAGCCCCCTGCATGCAGCTGCCCTGCCCCAGCTACGGGCCCTATGCGCCGGTGGATGGGGTGCTCGAACTGGCGGCCGGCCAGGCCTCCCGCCTCGGCCTGAAGGTGGGGTCCCCCCTGCGGGTGGAGCTGCTCAGATCCTTCGGCCCAAAAGCACCAGCACCGGATTAAGCGGCGAAAGGCGGGTGCCGTCCCCCAGGGGAGCACCGCGCCACACCTGCAGCTGCCGGATGGTCACCTGCAGGCCTGCGGCCTCCAGTAGGGGCCGCAGCTCGCCCAGGGCCTCCACGGTGGCCAGGGGCACCACCACCACCCCGCCGGGCCGGAGCCGCTGCAGCACCGCCTCCAGCACGGCGCGGCGCTCCCGGCCACCGCCCCCGATCAGCACCCGATCCGGATCCGGCAGCTGCTCCAGGGCAGCAGGAGCGGCAGCCTCCACCAGACCGGCGGGCGCCACCGCCAGCCGGGCCGCGTTGGCCGCCAACAGGGCCGCGGCCCCAACCCGGCGCTCCACGGCCCAAAGCTGCAGACCAGGCCGCAGCCGCAGGGCCTCCAAGCCCACCGACCCCACGCCAGCGCCGAGATCCCACAGCACCCCCGCAGCCGGCAGGTCGAGATCGGCCAGCAACTGGATGCGCACCTCCCGTTTGGTCATCAGGCCCGGTTGGTCGGGGTGCTGCAGCCACAGGCCATCCTCGATACCGAACAGAGGCAGGCTGGCTGGATCGGGGGCGGCGGGGGCTTCGGCCACCAGCAACACCAGATGGAGAGGATCGAGGCCCGCAGGGGTGGGCTGATCAGGTGCCAGGCGCAGCACCCGCTCCTGGGGATGGCCCAGCCGCTCGCAGATCCAGCAGGTGTAGGCCGCCTCGAGGCCCGAAGCCCGCAGGATCCGCCGCACCGTGTCAGCCCCGCCCGCCCTGGGGTCGCAGAGCACGGCCAGGGCCGCGGGTCGGCGTTGCAGTTCGGCAGCCAGCGGTTCGGGGTCTCGACCATGCAGGCTCAGCCAGCTGGCGTCCTGCCACGGGCGGCCGATGCGGGCGAAGGCCAGCTGGAGGGAGGTGGGGGCGGGATGAAAGCGCAGTTGCCCGGCGGGGAAGGCCTGCAGCAGCAGCCGCCCGATCCCGAACCAGAGGGGGTCGCCGCTGGCCAGCACGACCACCTGCTTGCCTTCGGCCAGAGCTGGGCGCAGCCGAGCCAGCAGCTCCTCAGGGCGGTCGGTGGGGATCAGCTCGGGCGTGGGGGCTGGAGCTGAAGGATCGGAAGGCCCGACACACCAGCTCCGCAAGGTGTCGAGCAGACGCTGGGGCGCGGCCACCAGATCCACCTGGCGGAGTCGCTGCCGCCAGAGGGGCGACAGACCCTCCAGACCACAGGCATCGGTGCCGACCACCTCAAGGACTGCGGGCTCCGGCACCGGTTCACTTTCCATGTTAATGAACCGTGTTCGATGTTGATAAACCGTGGCACAGCCGAGTCGACACCGTTACCTGCCTGGCCCATGACGGACCGCCGTGCGCGCATCCATGCCCTTGTGCTGGCTCCTTAGGGCGTCAGGACGACCTCGGACTCCTGGAGGAGGATCACGCCATCAGGCTCAGCCATGGGAGGGCCAGCCAACGCTCCGTTTCTGACAAGCTGACCCGATCCGCTCCAGCCCCGTGCCCTTTGGCTTCCCTTTCCTGCCGCAGCTCCGGCGCTCCAAGCCGGGCAGCGCGGAACCGGCGGCCAGCTGGCAGCGGCCGATTGGCCTCGGTTGGGAGCGCCCTTACACCGTGCGCTACGCCAGCAACCTCGACGACGGCCCCAACCATGGAGCTCCCCTGGGGGGCTTCGGCGCCGGCTGCATCGGCCGCGGCCCTGATGGGGCCTTCAACCTCTGGCACCTCGATGGCGGTGAGCACTGGTTCGGCAGCCTGCCCGACTGCCAGTTCGCCCTGTTCGAGCACAACGGCCAGCAGAGCAAGGCCCATGCCCTGGCCACCGCCCCCCTGCGGGACGACTCCCGACCGGATGCTCCCCAGCCGCCCCTGGCGGCCTGGAACTGGTATCCCGCCAGCACCCCCGAACAGAGCAGCGGCACCTACAGCGCCCGCTACCCCTGCAGCACCTTCCACTACGAGAACGTCTTTGCAGCGCAGGTGAGCTGTGAAGCCTTCAGCCCAATCCTGCCCGGTGATTACCGCCGCACCAGCTACCCGGTGGCGGTGTTCCACTGGAGCTTCACCAACCCCACCGCCGCCCCCCTCGATCTCTCGCTGCTGCTGAGCTGGCGCAACAGCCTCGGCTGGTTCACCAACACCGATCCCGCCGCCGCCGTGCACTTCCGCGACGACGGCAGCCCCGAACACAACTACGTACCGGCGATCGGCCGCACCCGCGGGCAGCGCAATCGACAAGTGAACGCCGCAGGGCTCAAAGGGGTTCTGCTCGAAGGCGAGCGGGCCGAGCCCTTAGCCGAGGGGCAGGGGCAATGGTGCCTGGCGGTGCCCGATGAGGCCTCCCTGGCCCATGCGGGGCTGGAGATCTTCCGCTGCAGCCGCTGGAACCCGGCAGGCGATGGCGCCGAGCTCTGGACCCCCTTCGCCCGTGATGGCTCGATCCCCGCCAGCGACAACGACCGCCGCAGCGCCGACCAGGACCACGCCAGCGCCGCCCTGGCGGTGCGCTTTCGGCTCGAGCCGGGCCAAAGCCTTGAGCTGCCGGTGGTGATCAGCTGGGATCTGCCGGTGACGGCCTTCGCCAGCGGTACCCGATCCTTGCGCCGCTACACCGACATCTTCGGCAGCAGCGGCGACAATGCCGCCGCCATCGCCGCCGAGGCCTTGGCGGACTGGCGCCGCTGGAGGGAGGCCATCGACGCCTGGCAGAAGCCGGTGGTGGAGCGCGCCGACCTGCCCGATGCCCTGCGCATGGCCCTGCTCAACGAGCTCTACGACCTGGCCAGTGGCGGCAGCCTCTGGAGTGCCGCCACGCCGCAGGATCCCGTGGGGCGCTTCGGCGTGCTCGAGTGCCTCGACTACGCCTGGTACGAGAGCCTCGATGTGCGGCTCTACGGCTCCTTCGCCCTGCTGCAGCTCTGGCCCGAGCTCGACAAGGCGGTGCTGCGGGATTTCGCCCGGGCGATCCCGGCGGCCGATCCCACGCCCCGGCCAATCGGCTGGTACTTCACCCAGGGCCGGGGCCGGGTGGAGGCCCCCCGCAAGGTGGCCGGCGCCACCCCCCACGATCTCGGCGCGCCGAACGAGCGGCCCTTCGACGCCACGAACTACACCGCCTACCAGGATTGCAACCTCTGGAAGGACCTGGCCAGCGATTTCGTGCTGCAGGTGTGGCGCAGCTTCCGCCTGGCCCCTTCGGGCGAAGACCTCCGCTTCCTGGCCGACTGCTGGCCCGCCGCCGTGACGGCCCTGCGCTACCTCAAGCAGTTTGACGCCAACGACGACGGCCTGCCCGACAACGGCGGCGCCCCCGATCAGACCTTCGACGACTGGCCGCTACAGGGGGTGAGCGCCTATTGCGGCGCCCTCTGGATCGCCGCCCTGGAGGCGGCCCTGGCCATGGGCCAGCGATTGCAGCTCGATCTCGGGCTCGACACCTCGACCGAACAGCGGGAGTTTGGGGGCTGGCTGGAGCAGAGCCGAACCAACTTCGATGCCCTGCTCTGGAACGGCGAGTACTACAAGATCGATGCCGAGAGCGGCACGCCGGTGGTGATGGCCGACCAGCTCTGCGGCGACTTCTATGCCCGCCTGCTTGGCCTGCCGCCAGTGGTGGCCGAGGAGCGGGCCCGCTCCTCGCTTCAAGCCGTGAAAGAAGCCTGCTTCGAGGGTTTCCACGGCGGCCAGCTGGGGGTGGCCAATGGCCTGCGCCGCGATGGCACCCCCCTCGACCCCAACGGCACCCATCCCCTGGAGGTGTGGACCGGCATCAACTTCGGCCTGGCGGCCTACTACCGCCTGCTGGGCGACACCGACACGGCCCTGGCGATCTGCAGCGCCGTGGTGGGCCAGGTGTACGGCGGCGGCTTGCAATTCCGCACCCCAGAAGCGATCACGGCCGTGAACACCTTCCGCGCCTGCCATTACCTACGGGCCATGGCGATCTGGGCCCTGTGGGCTACCCACACCGGCTGGCAGCCGATCCCCGGGGCCCAGCGGCAGCCCATCGGTAGAGGGGAGTCATGAGAATGTCTCCAGTGCCCGGATTCCGGCAGGCCTCCCCAGGCCCCCACGTTCTGATCCCGCAGCAGGCGCCGCACCACCAACGCAGCGCCCCCAGCAGCTCAGAAGCTCCCCGCGATGGCGCCATGGCCAGGCAGAACCCGCTCCTGGGATGGGACCTGGGCCGTGGCCTGGTCAACCTGGTGGTGATCACCCTTCTGACCCTGCTTCCTTCCCTCCTGACACCCCCCCCCGCCTGGGCCCTGATCCACGCCCACCCCGACGAAACCACCGCCACGGGTGTGGTGCGCAGCCTCGAGAGCCTGCGCGACCTCGACTACCAGAGCTGGCAGGTGGTGGCCTACCGGGAAGGCCCCCCCCGCCAGGAGGCGCCGATCACCCTGCGGATCGTGAGCTACCCCGGTCGGGTGCGGCTGGATCACCCCACACCGCTGCTGGTGACCAGTGGCCGGCGCCTTTGGGAGCTGGCCGACACCACCTTGAGCAGCCCCAAACTGGCCGGTGACGGCCGAGCCGCCGCTGCTGAATTCGACCTCTCCCCCCTCCTGAACGACCTGGGAGCAAACCGCCCGTTGCGACTGGAGCTGCCCGGGGTGTTCACCGAACTGCCTGTGCCCCCCTATGTGGTGAAGGAATGGCGAAGCCTGCCGCTCTGGGATGGGGCGGAGGGCAGGGGGTGAGCGTTCCCGGCTCCGCAGGCCCATGCCCCTTGCTCCCCTGGATGCGGCGGGCCCTGAGCCTGGCCGCCCTGGGGGAGGGTCGCACCAGCCCCAACCCCCTGGTGGGGGCCGTGGTGCTCGATGCCGCAGGCCAGCTGGTGGGAGAGGGCTTCCATGCCCGCGCCGGCGATCCCCATGCCGAAGTGGGAGCCCTGGCCCAAGCCGGGGCAAGAGCCCGCGGCGGCACGCTGATCGTGACCCTGGAGCCCTGCTGCCACCACGGCCGCACACCGCCCTGCACCGAGGCGGTGATCAAGGCCGGCATCGCCCGGGTGGTGGTGGCCATGGTCGACCCCGACCCGCGGGTGGCCGGTGGCGGCATCGCCCGCCTGAGGGCGGCCGGGCTGGAGGTGATCGAAGCGGTAGCGGAAGCGGAAGCCCTGCGACTCAACCGGGCCTTCGTGCATCGCGTCCGCAGCGGGTTCCCTCTGGGGATCCTGAAATGGGCGATGAGCCTTGATGGCCGCACGGCCCTGCCGAACGGACAGAGTCAGTGGATCAGCGGAGCGGCTGCCCGGGACTGGGTTCATAGCCTGCGTGCGGGCTGCGATGCCGTGATCGTGGGGGGAGGCACGGTGCGAGCTGACGACCCCCTGCTAACCAGCCGAGGACGCCGGGAGCCCGAACCACTGCGGGTGGTGCTGAGCCGCAGCCTCGATCTGCCAGAAGCGGCGCAGCTCTGGGATCAGGCCGCGGCCACCACCCTCGTGGCCCATGGTCCCGTGGGTGCCACGGACCAGCGGGAGGGGGAAGCCAGGGCTGCGGCAACCTGCGCCCTGCTCGACCGGCTCGGCGTGGAGCGGCTGGTGCTTCCCGCCTGCGAACCGGCGGCCCTGCTGGCGGCGTTGGCAGCGAGGGGCTGCAACCGGGTGCTTTGGGAATGCGGTCCGGAGCTGGCGACAGCGGCCCTGCGCCAGGGCTGCGTGCAGGAGCTGAAGGCGGTGATCGCCCCAAAGCTCCTGGGGGGTCTCGCCGCCCGGTCGCCCCTGGGGGATCTGGGCCTGGAGAGTATGGATCAGGTCCAGCCCTGGCGGGAGCTGACCCAGACAGGCCTCGGCAGCGACCTGCTCTGGGAGCTGGAACGCTCTGAACCAGCGGCAAACCGTGCCGGAGCCTCCAGCTTAAGAGCGGGCAGCGCGAGGTCTGAATTGGCGCAATGAACAGCGGACAACGCGAAGTGATCGAACTGCATGGACGCCAAAGCTGCCATTACCAACTGGTCAATCCCTGGAACCAACCGCTCGGCCGCATCGAAGAATTCCTGCGGCCCATTCTGCTCGACCCCCAGAGCTATGTGGTGGAGCCGGGAGCCCGCCTGGTGAGCTCGAACCTGGTGGGGGTGGACCGCCACCGGCGGATCGTGGAGGAAACCCTCCATCTCAAGGAAATCGATGGACTGTTGCGCCGCAAGCTTCGGCTGCGTGCTCTGCTGCCTCCCCAGGAGCGACTTGCCGGCGCGGTGTGCTCCTTGGTGGACAGCCGACCGTGGAGTGGCAGCTTCTATCACTGGTTCCTGGACTGCCTGCCCCGTCTGATCGCCGCCGATCACCACAGCGATCGCTGCGCTGAAACCACCCGGATCATCGTGCCGGCAACCCTCCACACCTGGCAGGAGGAATCTCTTCACCTGCTGGATCTCGAACCGGCGCGGAGGATCGGCCACCGTCCCGTCGGCCGGGGCGGCCTGCGGGTGGACCGGCTGATCGCCACGGTGGCGCACCGCTGGCAGCGCAGGGGTGACGCCCCCTTTGACGCCGCGTCCCCCTGGGCGATCCAGCAGCTGGCGGCCCGGCTCAGCCAGCGCACACCGCTCCCGCCAACGACCCAGCCCGAACGGATCTACCTCTCGCGCAAGGGTGTGCCAACCCGCCAGGTGGCCAACGAGGAAGCGGTGCTAGCCCTGCTCAAACCCTACGGCTTTGTAGCGGTGCAGTCTGAAAAGCTCTCGCTGGGCGAGCAAATCGCCCTATTCCGCCAAGCCACCCACATCGTGGCGCCCCATGGCGCCAGCCTCACCAACCTGCTGCATGCCCGCGGCGGCAGCGTGCTGGAACTCTTCCAGGAGGGCCATGGTGTGCGCCCAGACTTCTTCCAGCTGGCCATGATCAACCATCTGAACTACTACCACGCCCTCTGTCCATCCACGGGTGCGGCCATGCACAGCATGATCCCCACCCAGGTGATTGAAGACTTCCTGGCCCTCACGCTCTGAGGCCCCCGCCGACTCCATCGAACGCTGGCGTCGAGGGGAAAGGGATCTCCAGGCCCCCGGGGGATGCCATAGCCCGACCCATCAGCAATCCCGCCCCTGCGAAGGTTGCACTTTGTAGGCTTTGGTAAACTGACCAACGCTGCGGGAGATTTGAATGGAAAGAACGCTAGTGGTTATTATTGCCGAGACGAGAGCGTATCAATATACATACACTTCATTCAAGCAAAACCTACTCGATAACCTCGGCGCCGACCTTGCCTTATGCGTCGCCAAGAATGAATGGGAAGATACAAGCAATCCATATTACAAATCAGCCAAATACGTCTGGACTTACGACGAGCCGGGAGACTGGGGAACGGCCATCGACATGGCCCAAAAAACCGAGGAATGGCATGGTGACTGGCGCCGTCTTCTCCAACTGGACGGCATTACGCTGGGAGGCGTTCACGACGAGAACGGGCGAACAAGAGGATCGGGATCCATACTTCTTTTCTTCCGGTGGCTACTGAAGCAACAGCTCAAAAATAATGGCATTGACCAAAAATACGACCGTTTCATTATCACTCGCTCAGACTACATCTATCCCGTACCACATTTTCCACTTCGCCTGATGGACCCTGATCACATCTGGATTCCCGATGGGGAAGACTATGGCGGCTACACCGACCGACACATCGTCGTCAGCCGAAAAGATGTGCTATCTGTGCTTTCCGTGGCCGACCCGATCCTTCGTAATCCCGAAGAATTGTACCAGCGCATGTGCAACCGAATCGAATGGAATCTTGAACGATACATTCACTTTGCGTTGACAGAGCTTGGTCTCGATAAAAAAGTAAAAAGATTTCCTTTCACCATGTATGCCGTCAGATCAGGCGATGGAAGAACGAGCTGGAGTACCGGCACCTACTCCAAGCAACACGGTTACTGGATCAAGTACAGAGATGAACACAGGAAGGCACTCCTAGCTAGCAAGTTGATTAAAAAACCAGAAGATTGGACACCTCAGACGACAGCCGCATTCTTCCAAGTGGCCTCATTAACAGACACGATTCAACACTACACAACGATCTGGATTCACCCGATCAAGAATGCAAAGCTCAAAAATTTCTGGTGCAAGCTAATATATGGCACTCTCTTATCCGATCAATACTTTCTATCGGTGTACGGGCGACTTTGCATTCTTCAATCATATCTTCTCAAAGTCAACCCCTTCTGAATGAGGAAGCCAAGCGCCAATGGCCTAGCCTGTGCCCGCGAAACCGAACCCTCCGGAATCCCTAAGCAATGAAGCCGTCCGTTCTGGTCTTAGGAGTTTCAGGCTTTTTGGGTGGTTACATCGCTAATGAGTTCTTAGCTCATGGCTATCGGGTCACGGGCGTTGATAACACCAATAGGAAACCCGCACCACGCCATGGTCTTACACGATACGAGCAAGTCTGCCTGTCAGGCGAAAGCTTCCGTTCCCTGCTGAGCGAGCTGCAACCGGCCTTCGTGATCAACTGCGCAGGAAGCGCGTCAGTCGGAGATTCGCTCATCAACCCTTCCACCGACTTTAAGTCCAACACAGTGCTGGTCTTTGAGGTTCTCGAGGCCATCAGAATCCATGCGCCTGAATCGCATTTCATCATGCTGTCCAGCGCCGCCGTTTACGGGAATCCAAGGGGTTTACCAATCAGCGAGAGCCATGCTCGCGAACCCCTTTCCCCCTACGGATTTCACAAACTTCAAGCGGAATACCTGTGCTTGGAATACCAAAGAATACATGGTATCAGAACTGCTTTTGCTCGAATATTCTCAGCCTATGGGCCCGGCCTTCGACGCCAAGTGATCTGGGATATTATTAAAAAATCACTACAAAGTGAAGACTTTGAATTAATGGGAACCGGGGAGGAAACGCGGGACTTTCTGCATGCAAAAGATGTATCCGCTGCGATCAGAGTGCTCGCCGAAAACTGCTCGTTTAAAGGCGAAGCCTATAATGTAGCATCGGGCCAAGAAGTCTCGATTCGGGAACTCGCCAGTACGCTTACGCAGCTGATTGGTAATCAGTCGACGCCGAGATTCAACGGCAAAGAAGACCCTGGAACGCCAAAGAACTGGCGAGCTGATATCAGCAGACTGCAAGCGCTTGGCTTCACACCCTCCGTTCCACTCGAGCAGGGACTGCACAACTTTCTGCTCTGGAGCCGAGACCAGTTGTTGGAGCCGGATTGCAAGTGAAACAGCTTTGCCGCCCGGCAGCCCATCGATGCCAAGGCGTGATTGCTGTGCGCATTCCAAAGCAGCTCGATTCTCAGATCTATCGACTGGTCAAGAGTGTCTTGCGAAGCCCGCTCAGATCAGCTCGGGATGGAGCGGATCCCCCTTGAAGGGCCCGACCAGATCGGAGCTAATCCAACCGCCATAGAAACCACCCGGCTGGGCACGCACCCGCTCCCCATCGAGCCAGCAGCCATCCACCGCGCCGGGATAAAGGGCATACCAACCCGACAGCGCCGCGAAGGCCGGCGTGGGTTCGGGGTAGTGCCACACCACCCGCCGCAACCGTTGTTCCTCAGGGCTGCCGGAACCGCTCACCAGATCAAAGTAACGGGCGATCCCCTTCCACTCACAGAAGCTCCGCCCAGCGGCGCTCTCCAGCAGGGAAGCATCCAGATCCTGCGGGGGGAGGTAGAAGGTGGGTGGATGGAAGGTCTCCAGCACCCTCAGGGAACGGTGGGTGTCACACAGCACCCGGCCGAACACCTCCACGCGCACATGACGATCGCAGGGCACCAAGGCCGGGGGCCTCGGATAGTTGGCGACGATCTCCAGAGCCACACCCTCAACCGGGAATGAAGTGACGCAGCCGGCGCGCCTCGTCGCCGGCGCGACGCTGCAGCTCGGCATCGCTGAGGGTCTCTTCGGCCCGGAGCTGGGCAGCGAAGACATCCGCCTCCTCCACCGCGTAGCCGGCCTGGCGGGCTAGGGCCAAGAAAGCCTCCAGATCCAGGGGTTGGGCGTGGTCGTGGAGCCGACGCGCCAGTTCGGGGTCCTTCTCGGCGTGGGCTAGGAAGGCATCGAGTTGGTGGAGACTCATCAAGGATCTGCCGCACCCTCCTGTCCTAGCGGGCGAGAGGCCCGGGCGAGGCCACCTCAGACGAAGTCGCGGTTCAGCAGGTTGCAGACCTCAAGGATCTGCTCCGCCCGCGCTGCGGTGAACGACAGCTGCTCCCCCAGGGCCGCCAGGAACTGTTGCTCCTCAGGAGTCACGATCCGATCGCAGTGGATCAACTGGCAGGCCAGGGCGAAGGCCATCTCCTGCTGCTCCGGACTGAGCAGCGGGGCCGCGCTGGCGATCAGCCCCTGCCACGACTCCTCCCGGAAGCGCTGGAGCAGACCGGAGATCAACAGACCGAAGGCGTAGGGCTCCATCGCCTGGTAGGCGGTACGCCCCAGCAGTTGCTCCCGGATCACCCGGGCTTCGTCCTTGCCGAAGGTCTGGTCGCAGCACACCGCAGCCAGGGGAATGGCGGCAAAGGCTTCAAGCGTGGTCATCGGGAGGCTCATGGCGGTGGCGCGGTGGCGGTGGCGGTGGCGGTGGCGGCGGCGGCGGCGGTGGCCCGTCGAGGGCGCACGCAGGAGGGAGAAACGTGCACCACTTCACCATGCCCCAGGCGTTCGAGGAACGCGTTAAGACCTGGTCAAGCTCAGGGCTGCCGCGGCCCGCCAACGTGGCCTGGACGACCCGCAGGGGTGCCGCGTGATGCGCAGCGGTCGAAGGGGGCACCATGATGATTGCCTGTTGTGATCAGCGGGCGCATCCATGAACCGCCGTGCGCTCCTGATCCAGCTGCTCGGCCTGGGGGCTGTCTCCGCGGCCGTCCAAGTGCGGGCGGGGAGTTCACGCCTCGGTTGGGGGCAGGCCGAAGCCGGCGGAGCCATGCCGGCCTCCGGTTCGCTGGCAACCGCCGCTGGCCCGGGCCGAGGGCTTCCCTTTGCGCCCCTGCGCGGCCCGATCCCGCTGGCCAGCGACGGCCTCAGCGCCGTGGAGCAGCAGCGCGCCTACGCCCGCGTTGCCCTCCAGGATCAGCTGCTGGTGCCTGAGGGCTACCGCAGCGAGGTGCTGGTGCAGTGGGGTGATCCGCTGGGGAACGGGCGCTTCGGGTTCAACAACGACTACGTCGCCTTCACGCCCCTTGATCAGGGTCGGGCGCTGCTGACGGTGAATTTCGAATACATCAGCCCAAGGCCCTGGATCGCCGCCTACAGCGAGGTGATGGGCCGCGAGCTGCCCTTCAAGGACTTGCGCAAGCTGCTGGCGGAGCGGGGCGGCAGCGTCGATGCCCCCTCCTTAGCCCTGGACGATCCCCTGCGCCGCCCCCTGCTGGAGGTGGCCACCGCCGCGATGGAGGACGTGGGCATCGGCGTGGTCGAAATCGAGCGCAGCACCGATCAGCGCTGGCGTCGCCGCAGCGGCCGCTACGACAGGCGCTACGACCGGCGCATCAGTGGCCTCACCGGCTTGGAGCGTCCAGAGGCGCGGCTGCACTGCAGCGGCCCGGCGGCGGCGGTGTTCCGCAAGCGCCAGCGGCTCGGCTACAACGACGGCCTCGGTGATCGAATCATCGGCAGCTTCGCCAATTGCGCCGGCGGCCAGACCCCCTGGGGCACGGTGCTCTCCGCCGAGGAGAACATCCAGACCCATGTGGTGGAGGCGGTCTACGCCGATGGCAGTTCGCCGCCGCCTTCGGTGCTCCCCTGCCGATTGGATGGCGATCGGCTGGAGGGCCTCGGCAATCCCTTCGGCTTGGCGGGCAACAAATACGGCTGGATGGTGGAGATCGATCCCCGTCGGCCGGAGCGCCCGTTGGTGAAGCACACAGCCCTGGGCCGCTTTCGCCATGAGGCCGTGGCCGTGCGCGCCCGCGCCGGGGAGCCGCTGGTGGTGTATTCCGGCTGCGACCGCCATGGGGGCCATCTCTATCGCTATGTGAGCGAGGCCACCGTGCGCGATCCCCGCGATCCGGCCAACTCACGCCTGCTGGAGCGTGGCCGGCTGGAGGTGGCGCGCTTCGAGGCGAACGGCGGTGGCCATTGGATCCCGCTGCAGCCGCAGACGCCGCTCAACCCCCTGCTTCCCTCCCATTTCTCCCGTTTCGATCTGCGCGCGGTGCTGCCACTGCCCCATCGCGACCGCAGCAAGGCCGGCGCCGAGCTGGTGGAGAGCGATGCCCAGCTGAAGGCCTACCGCCAGCGCTTCAACACCCTGGCCGATCTCTACCCAGGCCGAGGGGACGAACAGCTCGGGGCGATCCTGATCGATGCCCACCTGGCCGCCAACGCAGCTGGGGCCACCCCCACGGCAAGGCCGGAGGACACCGACCTCGATCCACGCACAGGCGATCTGCTGATCACCTTCACCGCCGGCGGCTCGGACGGGGAGGGCCAGGCCGATCCCGCCATCTTCCGGGGGCCGGCCGGCGAGAGCAGCTGGCCCTACGGCTGGCTGATGCGCCTGGAGGATTCCACCCCCGGGCCGGAGCAACCGGGTGGAGCGTTTCGCTGGCGCATGGCGGCCACCGGTGGCACACCCTGGCAGGGAGGCATGGGCTTCGCCAACCCCGACAACCTGGCGATCGACCGCGCCGGCAACGTCTGGATGGTGACCGATCGGGCCGCGGTGAACGGCAGCGCCGATGTGTTCGGCAACAACGCCTGCTGGATCTTTCCCGCCTCGGGGGCGGCGAGTGGCGAACCGCTGCTCTTTGCCACCGGCCCAATGGAATGCGAGCTCACCGGGCCCTGCTTCGACACCAGCGAATCCACCCTGTTTCTCGCTGTCCAGCACCCCGGCGAGGACAACGCCACCCACCGCAGCGGCGACGAGGAGGTGCAGGCCTACACCCTGAGGGATCGCAGCGGCGCCAGCTTTGAGCAGCTCAGGCAGGTGCCCCGCGGTTCCAACTGGCCCTCCGCGGCAGCGGGCACGCCTCCCCGGCCGGGGGTGGTGACGATCCGCCGCCTGGATGGAGCTCCGCTGCTGGCTGGATCAGGGGGAGGCCGGTCTACCTGAACGCGCCTGCAGCCCAGGCGAAACACGCCGACGCCCATTCACTCACAGGCGATGAATTGCGGGGAGCTGGTGCGGTGGAACACCACAACGAAGATTCGCGGAACACCTCAGGTGGTGACCGTGGACGCCTGCTGATAAATCAGTTTTAACCGGTTGGTGAGAAATTCAAATCGTTGGTGCGGTTCGCGCATGCGATTTCTTCCTTCTCAAGACCAAGCGATCGTCGATCAGGCTGTTGCGCTGGGATTGAAGGATGCCTCACCGCCGCCGGCCTACTTGTCGCCCCATCTCTGCACGGCTCTGAGCTTCCTGTTGGCCGTGCCCTCCTTTGGGTTCTCCCTGGTGTTTGTGCCCATCCTCTGGGTTGCTCAGTACGAGCGAACCAACCATCGAATCCTGTGCTTGCGCAACGCGCTTGAGCAGGATTCCTATGGCCTTGTCTTGAGTGAATGAGGCCCTTGGGCCGGTTCAAGCGATCCATTGATGCTTGGCGTGCTGCCCCATGGCTTGCAGGCGCCACTCCGGCGGGGGGCCAGCTGGGCCAAGTGGTTGTCCTGAAAAGGGCTGAAGTTGTCGTCTGAGGCGAGCAGCAGGGTCGGGCGCCCATCGGCAAGGGGTGGGCCCGGCGTGATGGCTTCCCAATTGTCCGGCGGCAGGCCGAGGGCCTTGAGGTCCCAGGAGATCAGGGGGGCGAGTGGAGCAGGATTCGCTCCGGGGGTGATCGGCTGCGGGAGCGGGTAGAGAACAAGGCGATTGCTCCATTGATCCGGCGCCTGAAATCGCCTCTGCAGCCCAAGCAGGGGTGCCTCAATGGAGGTCCCGGGCAGGGCCAGGAGATCGGTGAGCCCCCAGCCATCACCCTGGGGAAGCCGCAGCGGCTGCCGTGGTTCGGGGGCACCGACCGGAGACTCCTTGCCGATGCCGAGGGGCCACCCCAGCACCCGCGCCTGGCCGGGAGGATCTTGAAGCAGGGCGGATTCGGCCGCCATCAGCAGCACCGCCGGCTTGCCCCGTTGCAGCAGCAGGGTGAGGGACTCCGGACCAGCATTGGAGGCGAGTCCCCGTTTTGGAGCTGGCTGCCACTCGGCCGGCATGGCTAGAGCCAGCTCCAGCTCACCGCTGCGACGGTCAAAGCGCAGCAACTGGGCGGGACGCTCCGGCAGGCGACGGCCCTCGCTCGCCACCCAGGCCCGCTCCCCCAGCACCACCAGGCCCTCCCCATCCATGCTCTCCGGCAGGTTGGCGCCTGTGCCACTGCGCAGCGGCACAGGCGCCAACAGACGCAGCGGCGACCTGCCGAGCTTGTCCAGTCCGCTCCATCCGACCAACTGGCCGAGGGGGGCGTCACTCAGCAACCAGAGCTCATCGCGGTCGGCGCGATAGGTGGCCGCGGAGAAGCCTCCGGAGGGTTGGCCAGCCCCATCCAGTCTCGGTAGACGCACCTCGGCCACCTTCTCCCAACCGGCCGAGAGCGGACACGGCAACAGGGGGGGTGGCGGGACTTGAACAACCATTGCTGCAACAACCAGCTGCGATCAAGTTTGCTGCCGCTCGGTAGCCGGGCCATTGCTGCCAAAGGCCAGAGAGGAGAGGTGCTCTTTGCGATTCCGGGGGCTCTCCGGCTTGCGGGTCGGGAACCTGCTCGCGATGGGTGCCCCAACGCAGGGAATGTGGGCCGCGGCGCAGATGCTCAGGATTTCCTCCTGGATCTCCGCCAGTTCCTCCGAGCCGCATTCGATCGCCAGCTCTCCCCGCGCGATCATCACGCCCAGGGGCCTTGGATCGCGCATCGCAGTGAGCAGGAGCCTGGGCAGGTTGAGAAACGCTTGGCGTGTTTCGATCTTCAGCACAACGGCGAGATCTGCCCGTCCATGGCCTTCCAGTTCCTGCTGCAGCACTTCAATAGCCGCCGCATGGGAGACGAAGGAACAACACACGATGTCGGCATGGGCTGCCGCGAAGGCCAGATCGGTTCGATCCCGGCTCGTGAGGGCGGGGATCGTGAGCCTGCTGTCGGGGAAGCGGATCCCCTTGTTGGCGCGTAGCCGGTTGCCCTTCGGCCGTGCCTGGGTGATTTCCACCTCCACAGCCCCGGGGCAGACCTCCCGAATCAGCCCGGCGATGCTTCCCCCATCAAACAACACCCGTTCCCCCACCTGCAAATCCGCGAGCACCTCGGGAATGGTGCAGCTGAGCGCTTCTCTCCCCCTGATCGCCCCGCCCTCCTGCCCTGAGGCACCGGAGGTCAGCCGCAGTCTCTCGCCGAGCCGCAGCAGCACATCCCCTTCCAGAGCCGGAAGATCGCCAACCACAATTTTTCCAGAACCTCCTTCCTGGAGGAACTCCAGTCCAGAGGTGAAATGGCAGCGTTGATTGCAGCTGAGCAGGAGACCCCGCTGGAGACGATCCACCACGCTGAGTTCCCGCCAGCGGCCTGAGGAGTCCCTCGCCCGCAAACGATCCCCGATCGCTAAGGAACGCCAGCCTTCGTTGCGGATCGGCAGCACATCCACCGGCGCCAGTTCCGGTTGGCGAGCAGGCTGACCATCAGACCCCTCGCTGGGCACGGCCAGGATCCTGGCGCTCTGCAGCAACTTTCCGTAACGGTTGCGCTGGGGCCTGGCGTCCACCACCCCGGGCTGCGAAGGCAGGGCACCGATGCGGATCTTGGGTCCGGCCAGATCCATCGCGATGCGCACGTCGCTTCCGGCGGCGGCGGCGGCGGAGCGCACGCGAGCCACCAGGTCGCTCCAGACTTCGGGTCCGTCCTGGCCGCAGTTGATGCGGGCGATGGGAATGCCGGCCTCGATCAGATCCCCGATCAGACTCGCCTGCTCGGTGGCGAGGGCCGGCAGGGTCGTCATGAATGATGCTCTGCACGTTCCGGAGTCCGCTCCTGGCCGCCCCCCGAGAAGTCGCTCGCCATGGACCTGCCTGAGGGCTTGGGCTCCAAGGCTGGAGGGTGCCGCCGAAGGACGCGGCGGTTCGGCGGGTAGGTCTTCAAGCTTCTGAAGCACCCCGATCACGGTCGAGAGGCTGGCATGCAGATGGCCGTCACAGCCCTCCAGGGAACACAGACCGGCTTCTCGCATCGCCACCGGCAGGCCGGGATGGTTGTTGCGGTGGAAGGCGATGAAGTGCAGCAGATTGATGGCACTGGCCTGGAAGCGAGGAGCGATGGCCGCGAGCGTGGCCTGCTCCTCGATCTCCATGCGCTCCATCGCCTCGCGCAGCGTTTTGAGCTCGTCCAAAAGCGGTCGATCGCGCGAGGCAGGATCCATGCCAACAGGCCTCAGCGATACGCGGGCCGCTTGAGTGCATCAAAACTGCGCCTCAGGGCTTCTCCAATACTCAGGCCCACCGGTAGATCGCCTCCAAAGGAGGTGCCAAGCACATGGTTGTAGAGTTTTGATTCCACAAGCCGATAGGTGCTTTCAGAAAGTGGGATGGAGCCGGCTCTTTCCACAATGTCCAAGCCATTGGAAACGGTGTGGGTGAGGAAGGCGCGCACTTCACTCCTTTCTATGGAGTCCCTGTCGTTGACGTAGATGAACAGGGGCCTTGAGAGGGGGAAATAGGTGGATTTTTGCACCGTCGCCAAGGAAGGAGCAATAGCACCTTTGCCAGAATTAATGGGTAAAGCCCTCAGCTGAGCGGCATTCTCCTTGAAATGGCTATAGCCAAAATAGCCAAGGGCGTTGGGATTCTTCGCCACGCATTGCACGATTAATTGGTCGTCTTCACTGGCCATATAATCGCTTCGAGAATTATCTTCACCTCCATTGATGGCTTTGTTGAAATAGTCGTAGGTGCCCGAGTCCTTGCCTGGGCCACAAAGGTTGATCGCCCTATCTGGCCAAAAGTTGTTCACCTGCTTCCAGCGCACAATCCTGCCTTGGGCTTTTTTCTCCCAGAGCTTCGCCAGCTCGGTGGTGGTGATCTGCTGGGCCCAGGTGTTCTTGGGATTCACCACCACGGTCAGCGCATCGAAGGCGATCGGCAGCTCGATGAAGGTGATGCCTGCATCGGCGCAGGCCTTGAGTTCTTTGCTATTGATCGGCCTGGAGGCATTGGCGATCGAAAGCTTGCCCTTGCAGAACTCCCGCAAACCAGCCGAAGTGCCACTCTCGCTGAGCTTGATCGAGATCATGGAGTTGCGTTCAACAGCCTGAAAGCTTCTGATCGCTTCCTTGAGAATGGGATACACGGTGCTGGAGCCACCGATTCTCACGGGCTGCTGATCGGCCGCCAGGGCGTTTCCCGTCAACAGCTGCACCGCAGTCAGAGAAACCCAAAAGGCCGTGGGCATGGATTTCTGGAAGGAAAACGCAAGCCGATGGGAAGCCATGGATATGGCAGTTGATTGCAGGAGAAGTCTGTCTGATCCCGTGAGGACAGAGATTAAGCTTTGGTTATCCGACAACCTGGCCCAACCCAGGGATCGGATAACAGGGATCGGTTAAACCGCTGAATGGTTCTGTGAGGAGAATCGTTAAGAATGGCTTCGGTTCGATGGGGTAGGGCTGGCCGCCCGCTCCTGTTCCCATGAAGGCGGCCAGCCGCTCTTGAAGCTCTCTTAACCCTCTGGAGCCAAGATGGAAATCCTGGCCATGGGCTAGGGCCGGTTACGCCACCTGAGCTCGATGGTGCCAGCATCACCAGGCGTTTTAATCAACAAGCCCACGTTATTTTTCTTCATGGAATCCACCACAAATCTTGAGCTAACGACCATCGCAGCCCTTGCAGGCAAACAAGCACCCAAACACTTTAATCAAGGAGACGTGATTTTCCAAGCCGGCGAGATCGGCGACAAAATTTACGGTGTCGTTTCGGGCCAGGTCGAGATGCGTTGGGGTGATGATCGCCTCGAAACGATCGAACCGGGAAGCTGCTTTGGGGTAGGCGCTCTGGTGGATCCTGGACATCGTCGCTTCACCACAGCTGTGGCCAGCAGCGATTGTGAGCTGCTGCTGATGAACCGCGAGGAATTTCTCTTTGCCGTGCAGGAGCTTCCCATGTTTAGCCTTGAGATGTTGCATGGTCTGGAGCAGCGCCTGCAGAGGCTCCACGATCCGGGGGCCGCTGCCTGATTGACCTAAGATTTAATGCGTTGACTGCGGGCCGTGAGAAGTTTCATCTACTGGTTCATGGGTGATCGGGCCGGCAGGGTGATCGTGGGCTCCTGGCGATGGCTGTGGGGCCTGCCGGTGGAATCCGGCGGCAAAGTGGCGGTGGCCGTGGCCGAGGAATCCCTCCAGTCGATGCAGGAATCGGTGCAGCAGCTGGCCAAGGCTGTGGCCCAGCAGGTGGGAGCCTATGAGCGTGCCAGATCGAAGTACCGCGACAAAATCGATGAGCTCAGGGCCCATGAGCAGCAAGCACGCTTAGCCCTGAGAGAAGGCCAGGAGGATGGCGCTCGCCTGGCCATGGGCCGCGCCATCCAGATCGAGAAACTGCTCCCAGCTCTTGATCAACAGGTGCAGCAAGCCGGGAGGTATGTGGAGGCGTCGAAAGACAAACTCAACCGGGAGCGCATCAAGCTTGAGCAATATAAGTCTGATATGCAGAACATCAAGGATCTCGCTGAGGTCAATGCTGCCCTTGAGTCGATCGCGAAGGTGAACAATGAATTCGACATCGGCTCCGCCCGCTCATCATTTGAGGCAGCCAAAAATGCCGTTGAGGGAAGAAATCTGACCAATGCTGCCCTGGCAGAACTCTCCGAGAATCCCCAGGAGAAGCTGGCGGCTGATCTCGATCAGCTCAGCCTTGATGATCAGGTTTCCCAGCGTCTCAAGACTCTGGAATCCACCCCTCTGCTGCCTCTGCCAGAGACCTATCAGCCATGAGCCCCCAACCCGCCGGCGGACCCAGAAGGGGCCTGCCCCCGATCGTCTTCATCCTCGGCGGCCTGGCCGCTCTGTGGGGGGTGCAATCCCAGGCACCCAAACTGCTGGGCTGGAGCCCCTCGCTTCCCACCGCTTCTGGCCTGAATTCCCTTCTACCAGGAGGCGGTGGAGCTCTAGGAAACCTTGCCGCCAAATTCCCTCTTCAGCAGAGCGTACCGGCAGGGACCACCATCAGCATGGATGGTTCCACCAGCATGGTGCTGATCAATGAGGCACTCAAAGCCGCCTTTCTGAAGGCCTATCCCGGCACCGTTGTTGACACCGCCGCCACAGGATCCGACAACGGCATTGAGGCCTTGCTGGGGGGTTCGATCTCGCTGGCAGCCCTATCGCGCCCGCTGACGGCCGAGGAGCAACAGCGGGGTCTGGCCGCTGTGCCTGTGGCCCACGATCGCATCGCCATCGTGGTTGGCCTCGACAACCCCTTTCGCCGCGGTCTTTCCAGCAACCAGCTAGCGCAGGTCTTCCGCGGCGAGATCACCAACTGGGCCACCTTCGGGGGGGCCGATCGCACGATTCGGGTTCTCAACAGGCCCAGCGTCAGCGGCACCGCCCAGGCCTTCCGCACAGTGGTGCTCGCTGGCGGCAACTTCGGCACAACGGCCAACATCACAACCCTGGTTCGTGATGCCACCACGCCGATGCTGCAGCAGTTAGGGGCGGATGGCATCGGTTATGCCACCTACGGACAGGTGGCCGACCAGCGAACGGTGCGGGTGCTGGCCATCAATGGCAGCACACCGGAAGCGGATGCCTACCCGTTCAAAAGACCGCTGTTTTACGCCTACCGCAATCCCCCTGACCCAGCGGTCAAGGCGTTCCTCGGCCTGGCTCTCTCCGAGGCAGGAAAGGCTCGCATTGCCACCTCCGTGAAGGGACCTTGACCAAGGGCTGGCCTTCGCCAAAAGCGTGTTCGACGGAGACACAACCAGCCATGTCAAGGTCTTATGATGGCAGAATTAAACATACCCAAATCATTCAACGCTTCCCATGCTTGTTCTTAATCGCTCGCTGCGCGCCGGCGCCGCTGCTCTAACCCTGAGCTTGTTGGCTTCCACAAGCGCCTTCGCAGGAGGGTCCACCGTGGCCACAAAAGATATCGTTGACACGGCAGTCTCTGCTGGCAACTTCAAGACACTCACGGCTGCGCTCGAGGCGGCCGGGCTCGTTGAAACTCTGAAAGGGAAAGGCCCCTTCACCGTGTTTGCACCCACCGATGCGGCCTTTGCGAAGCTACCGGAAGGCACGGTGAAGTCGCTGTTGAAGCCGGAGAACAAGCAGAAACTTACCTCCATCCTGACCTATCACGTTGTGGCTGGAAATGTGAAAGCCGCCGATGTGATCAAGCTCACGAGCGCCAAAACAATCAACGGACAGCCGGTCATGATCAAGACCGTCGGAGGAAAGGTCATGATCAACAACGCCACCGTTGTCAAGGCTGACATCGCAACCTCCAATGGCACGATCCACGTGATTGACACGGTCTTGATGCCGAAGTGATCTGCGCTTAGGCGGATAAAAAGGGTGCCGCGCCTAACCTGCGGCACCCTCGGCGATCCGGCGGCAGGCCCTGGCGATCACCTGCTCCTCATCGGCCGCAATCACCATCACCTCGAAGGGGGAGAGCCAGCTCAGGGCGGCCACCACCTCCTCCCTGAGGTCGTGATCGTGTTCGCCGATGCCGCCTGTGAAGGCGATCGCGTCGACCCCGCCGAGGCTGGCAGCCATGGCCCCAATCTCCCGCAGCAGCCGGTGGCGAAACACAGCGATGGCGAACTGGGCTCCCCCGTGCCCAGTCGCTGCCGCAGCCCTGAGTTCCTGCATACTGCCGCTGAGTTCGGAGAGGGCCAGCAAGCCGCTTCGTGTATTGAGGGCTTGGTCCAGCTCCTCCACCGAAAGGCCCCGGCGCAGCTGATGCAGCAGCAATCCGGGGTCGACTGAGCCGCAGCGGGTGGCCATCACCAGCCCCTCCAGCGGGGTAAAACCCATGGTGGTGTCTACGCTTCGTCCCCCCGCGATGGCACACAGGGAGCAGCCGGCGCCCAGGTGGCAGCTGATCAACCGCAGGGGATTGGCCGAGTCGACCGAAGGCCTACGGGCCGCAACCGCCTCGGCGACATGCTGGTGGCTCAGGCCATGGAACCCGAAGCGCCGCAGGCCCTGGCGTCGCCAATCGGCGGGGATGGCATAGGAGGCGGCCTCGGCCGGCAGGGTGGCGTGGAAGGCGGTATCGAAGCAGGCCCACTGCTCCAGCTCCGGCCATTGGGCTGCGAGCCATCGCATCACCCGCAGGGCAGGGCCATTGTGCAGGGGAGCCAGGGGCACCAAGTCCTCCAGAGCCGAAAGGACCGTGGGCTCCAGCCGCACCGGGACGGTGAAGCGCTCGCCGCCATGCACCACCCGATGCCCGGCCAAGACGATGGCATCGCTCCAGGGGGCCAGGGCCGCGGGCAGCCACTCCTCGAGCACCGCCTCCGGGGAGGCTCCCTCGGCCATGGGGCAGTCCCGTTGCCCCTGCCAGAGCCGGCTGCCACTCTGATCGAGGAGACAGGCCTTGAGACTGGAACTGCCGGCATTGAGCACCAAGACCAGCCCAGCACCAGGCGCTGCCGTGTTGGCCAGGGTCGTCATCCCCGATCAACCATCGGCAACGACCAGCGCCAGTCGGTGATTGCCGGCGCGTCCATGCCGTGGGTATGGGCATACTCCCGGTGCGAGAGGATCTCCTCCTGCATCCGCTCCTTCACATGGGCGGCGCGGGAGCCGAGACGCGCCACGCGGTCGATCACATCAATCACCAGGTTGAAGCGGTCGATCTGGTTGTTCATCGCCAGCTCCAAAGGTGTGTTGATGTTGCCCTTCTCCTTGTAACCGCGCACATGGAAGTTGCTGTGGTTTGTGCGGCGGTAGATGAGGCGGTGAATCAACCAGGGGTAGCCGTGGAAGTTGAAGATCACCGGCCGATCAGCGGTGAACAGGGTGTCGAAATCCCGGTCGCTCAGCCCATGGGGATGCTCCTTCGGTTCGGTGAGGGCGAACAGCTTCACCACGTTGATCACCCGGATCCGCAGGGTGGGGATCTCGCGATGCAGGATCTCCACGGCTGCCAGGGTTTCTTTGGTGGGAATGTCGCCGGCACAGGCCATCACCACCTCGGGCTCATCCGGTTCGATGCCTTGATCATCGTTGCTGGCCCAGCGGATGATGCTGACTCCCTTGGCCACGTGGCGCCTGGCCTGCTCAAGCGAGTAGTACTGGAGGTGCTTTTGTTTGTCGGAAACGATGATGTTGCAGACGTTGGTTTCCTGCAGAGCCTCCTCGGCCACGGCCAGCAGGCAGTTGGCGTCGGCGGGCATATAAACCCGCACCACATCGCCGCTCTTGTTGCCGGCCAGGTCGATGAAGCCGGGATCCTGGTGGGTGAAGCCGTTGTGATCCTGCCGCCACACCGTGGAGGAGATCAGGCAATTCCAGGCACCGATCGGTGCGCGCCAGGGAGCATGGTGGATGCAGGATTCCAGCCACTTGGCGTGCTGATTAAACATTGAGGCGATCACATGGGCGAAGGCCTCGTAGGTGTGGAAGAAGCCGTAGCGGCCGGTGAGCAGATAACCCTCCATCATCCCCACCAGGGTGTGCTCGCTGAGCATCTCCACCACCCGGCCGTTGCGGGCCAGTTCACTGCCGTTGAGGTCCTCCGGCAGGAAATCCTCCATCCACACCTTCTTGCTGACTTCGTAGATCGCCTGCAGGCGGTTGGAGGCGGTTTCATCCGGGCCGAACACCCGCATCGAATCGGGATTGGTGCGGATGATGTCGCGCAGCAACTCCCCGAGGGGGTAGGTGTTCTCCGCCTCTGTGCTGCCCGGAGCCTCCACCGTCACCGCGTAGTTGGCCAAGGGGGGGAACTGAAGCTTGCGGCGCAGCAGGCCGCCGTTGGCATGGGAGTTGGAGCCCATGCGGCGCAGGCCAACGGGGGAGAGGGCCCGCAGTTCGGGAATCAGGGTGCCGTTGGCATCAAAGAGCTCCCAGGGGCGGTAGCTCTTCAGCCAGTCCTCCAGCAGAGCCAGTTGCTCCGGATCGGTGTTCGGCGCAGACAGGGGAACCTGGTGGGCCCTCCAGAAGCCCTCCAGTTTCTTGCCATGCAACGCTGCCGGACCGGTCCAGCCCTTGGGGGAGCGCAGCACGATCATCGGCCAGGCAGGCCGCACCGCTTCACCGCTGGTGCGTCCTTCGGCGCGGATCTCAAGAATGCGCCCGATCGCCCGATCCATGGCGGCGGCCATGGCCTCGTGCATCGCCTTCGGTTCGCTGCCCTCCACGAAGATCGGCTCCCAGCCATAGCCGCGCATCAGGCTCGCCAGTTCTTCATGCGGGATTCGGGCCAGCAGGGTGGGGTTGGCGATCTTGTAGCCATTCAGGTGCAGCACCGGCAGCACCGCCCCATCGCTGATCGGGTTGAGGAACTTGTTGATGTGCCACGAGGTGGCCAGGGGACCGGTTTCGGCCTCCCCATCACCCACGCAGGCCAGGGCGATCAGGTGGGGGTTGTCGAACACCGCGCCGCAGGCGTGGGAGAGCACGTAGCCCAGCTCGCCCCCCTCGTGGATGGAGCCGGGGGTTTCCGGAGTGCAGTGGCTGCCGATGTGGCCGGGAAAGGAGAACTGCTTGAAGAAGCGGCGCATCCCCTCGCTGTCCTGGCTTTTGTCGGGATAAACCTCGCTGTAGCTGCCGTCGAGATAGGTGGGTCCCAGCACCCCGGGGGCACCATGGCCGGGGCCCGACAGGTAGATCATGTCGAGATCGTGGCGGCGAATCACCCGATTGGCATGGGCCCAGATGAAGGCCTGGCCCGGTGACGACCCCCAGTGGCCGAGCAGCCGCGCCTTCACGTGCTCAAAGCGCAGCGGTTCGGCCAGCAGCGGGTTGTCGCGCAGGTAGATCATCCCCACAGCGAGGTAGTTGGCGGCGCGCCACCAGGCGTCGATCCGCTGCAACTCCTGCGCGTGATCAGGGCTGGAGAAGGGGGCCTCAAAGGGGGCCATCGACGAAGCG
>Ga0209401_1000473_pt1 | contig 27190 bp, 26 predicted proteins | sample M_140807_MF_Meta_FD_187318 | JGI IMG/M metagenome (GOLD analysis project Ga0209401, IMG submission 187318) | Freshwater microbial communities from Lake Montjoie, Canada to study carbon cycling - M_140807_MF_MetaG (SPAdes) (version 2) | ecosystem: Environmental > Aquatic > Freshwater > Lake... | reverse complement strand
GACCGCTACAGCGAGTACCTCTACTTCCACGGCCTGGGGGTGCAGATGGCCGAGGCGCTGGCCGAATGGACCCACGCCCGCATCCGGCGCGAGCTCGGCTTTCCGGATCCCGAGGCCATGCCCCTGCGGGAGGTGCTGGCCCAGCGCTACCGAGGCAGCCGCTATTCGTTCGGCTATCCCGCCTGCCCCAATGTGTCCGACTCCCGCCAGCAGCTCGCCTGGCTGGAGGCCGAACGGATCGGGCTGAAGATGGATGAGAGCGACCAGCTCGAGCCTGAGCAGAGCACCACGGCTTTGGTGGCGATCCACACGAAGGCCCGCTACTTCAGCGCCTGAAGGCTTTGCCTGAAAACGGTGTCTGGAGGCAAGGCCCGCTGCCATGGCAGGCTCACGCCCGTCCCCCATCCACCCCAGTCATGGCTATTGCCGGTCCCGGTGGCGTCGATGACGCCATCGCCGCGGGTCTCGACCTCGACGGCACCCCGATCCCAGCGGCGATGCTCAGCCTCTACAACGAGGTGATGGAGCTCGAAAGCCAGCGCGCCCGCAGCGGCGTGAAGAAATCGATGCGCAACCGGATCGTGAAGACCGGCTCCAAGCACTTCGACCAGGCCACCCTCGACGCCCGGCTTCAGGAGGCCGGTTGGGAAGGGCTGAAGGACAAAGAGGTGGCCTTCTTCTACGGCTGACGCCATCCGCGCACGATCCGATCGCCAAGCCGGCCAGGACAGGCCGGTGGAAGCGGGGCTGGCCCAGCCCCCCGAACCCCTGGGGACCAGGCCCATTTGGGGCGGTCTCCCGGGGGCACAACAGGCCAGCGGAAACCTCCTGGCCTACCCAGGTCCAGGGAGGGCCGGCGGAGTCTCCAGGCTGGCTTCAGCTGCAGAGCTCCTCGAGGCTGTCGATCACCTCCTGCTGGAAGTCCTCGAGATCATCGGAGTCGCTCAGGTCGATTCCCTCGCCGGCGGCGTTCTGGGCCAGCTCCTGGAAGTGGAAGGCCCCTTCGCCGTGGGCGAGGAATTCCATGGCGGAGGGTTCACCGCTTTCCTTGTAGGCGTCGCAGAGGGCCAGAAAGGCCGCGTCTTCGGTGAAATCCCAGCTCATGTAGAAGATGGTCGTGCGGAAGGGGGTGTTGTCCTTTCCAAGACGTTTAACGCCTCACCCCCGGAATCCGTCAACCATCCGTCAGCTTTTGGTGCAGGAGCACACCAGACTCGGGTCCTGAAACCCTCCCCGGCCGGCATGTCCCCATCCCCCCCCGAACCCCTTCCTCCCCCGGGCCCGAACCCGACGGCCACGGGCTGCAATGTGCTGGGAACGCCTCTGCAGAGCTGCAGCTGCCAACCCCTCACCGGCTGGTTCCGCGATGGCAGCTGCCGCACCGATCCCGCCGACCATGGGCGCCACACCGTGTGCTGTGTGGTGAACGAAGCGTTTCTCGCCTACACCCGGGCCCAGGGCAACGACCTCAGCACCCCGGCGCCGGCCTTCGGCTTTCCCGGCCTTCGTCCGGGAGACGCCTGGTGCGTGTGTGCCCAACGCTGGCTGGAGGCCTACGAGGACGGCATGGCCCCGCCGGTGCGGCTTGAGGCCTGTGAGATCAGCACCCTGGAGGTGGTGCCCCTGGAGATCCTGCGGCGCCACGCGGCGGAGTGAATCACCCCGGCTGGGTTCACCAGGGAATGGGCTGGCCATCCCAGGCCACGAAGGAACCGCTCTGGGCCGCGCTTCGGGTCGCCAGCACCTCCAGGAGCTGGCGAGCTGCCCGTTCCGCGCTGAAGAGGCCGGCAGGCGGCACGGAGGAGCGGAAGGGCTCCGAGAGGGCCGTGGCGGTGGTGCCGGGGTGGAGCGCCGTCACACAGGCCTGGGGCAGGCGCCGGCGCCATTCCACCGCCAGGGTGCGCAGAAGCTGATTCTGAGCCGCCTTGGCGGCCCGGTAGGCATACCAGCCGCCCAGCTGGTTGTCGCCGATGCTGCCCACCCGTGCCGAGAGGCTCGCGAAGTGCACGGGCAGGTCCCGAGGGAAGGCAGGCTCAAGAACCCTGGCCAGGAGAATCGGGCCGAAGGCATTGAGCTCGAAGCTTTGCCGGAGTGCGGAGCGGTTCACCTGCCGGAGACGCTTCTCGGGCTGCAGGTCCCCGTCATGGAGCAGGCCCGCTGCGCAGATCACCAGCCGCAGGGGCCGGAAACGCTCAAGGGCCAGGGTCCCGAAGGCCTCCAGGCTGGTGTCATCGCAGAGATCGAGCCGCCAGGTTCCCCGGTGCGGGCCGGCGGTGTGCACCACGAGCTCGGGGGCCTGCAGGGTCAGGGCCTCGGCCAGGGCCCCACCGATGCCGCCGGCCCCCACCACCAGCGCGTGCCCCTGCCACTGAGAAAAATCCGGGTCGGTGGGCACGGCCTTGAACCGCAGATGGCGCATGATGGCAGCGCCTAGCCGATGCCGTGGTTCGCCGACGCGGCCTCCTGAGAGTCCATGGGTCCTCGTCTCACGCTGCTCGGCCGCGGTGCCTGGGGGAGCACCCTGGAGACCCTGTGGCGCGACCAGGGATTGACGGTGCGGAGCTGGTCGCGCCGCGATGGTGGCGGCCCCGAGCCGCTCCTGCGGGATTGCGACCTGGTGGTGACGGCGGTGTCGATGGCCGCCGTCCGCCCGCTCGCCTTGGCCCTGGCCAGCGCCTGGCCGGCAGGACTGCCGCTGCTCTCCTGCAGCAAGGGAATCGATCTGGAGGGACTGTGCACCGCCAGCCAGCTGTGGGGGCAGCACCTTCCCCAGGCCCCAGCGGCTGTTCTATCCGGCCCCAATCTGGCGGAGGAACTGCGGCGGGGGCTGCCGGCGGCGAGCGTGATCGCCAGCCACGACGCTGCCCTGTCCAGCCACCTGCAGCGAACCCTGCGCACCCCCAACCTGCGCCTCTACACCAATGGCGACCCAATCGGCACGGAAGCAGCCGGCGCCATCAAGAACGTGATGGCGCTGGCCGCCGGCATCAGCGATGGCCTCGGCCTTGGTGCCAATGCCCGGGCCTCGCTGCTCTGCCGCGGGCTGGCCGAGATCGGTGTGGTTCTCCAGGCCCTCGGGGGGCAACCCGCCACCCTCTACGGCCTGGCCGGCCTGGGTGATCTGCTGGCCACCGCCACCAGCAGCCTCAGCCGCAACCAGCGATTCGGAGCCCTTCTGGCGGGGGGCCTCAGCGAACAGGAGGCCCTCAGCCGCATCGGCGCCACCGTGGAGGGCCCGCGCACCGCCCGCGCCACTCTGGCCCTGGCGCGGCGTCAGGGCTGGCGCCTGCCGATCTGTGAGCAGGTGGTGCTGCTGCTCGATGGAGGCATCGATGCCCAGGGGGCGGTGAGGGCCTTGATGGAGAGAGATCTGAGGCCGGAGGCATGAGCGTGGAGACCCTCCCGGCCGTGCTGATCGAGGCCTTCAGCGATGGTCCCTTCGGCGGCAACGGCGCGGCCGTGGTGGCCCTCACCCATCCGATGCCCGACGCCTGGATGCAGGCGGTGGCCGCCAGCCTGCGCCAGTCGGAGACGGCCTTCCTGCTCCAGGATGAAGGCCGCTGGCTGCTGCGCTGGTTCACCCCCACTTGTGAGGTGCCCCTCTGCGGCCACGCCACCCTGGCGGCCCTGCTGGCCCTGGCCCACTGGAACCGCCTCGGCCCGGGAGAACGCACCTCCCTGCACAGCCGCAGCGGCCCTCTGGAGGTGGCCTTGCCCCAGAACCAGGCCGGCTGGGGAGCGATCGTGCTCCCCTCAGGGGAGCTCCAGCCCGAGGTGGCCCCAGCCGTTCTCCAGCAACTGCTGGGTGATCGGCTCGGTTGCGAAGCCGAAGGGTTCTGGACCTCCGCCCTGGGATACCAGGTGGCTCTTTTGCCCCTGCATGCTTCCCTGGCCAGCCTCGAGGGCCTGGCCCCTGCCCTGGAGGGCTCCCTGCGCCAGGGGCTCGTGTTGATGCAGGGATTGGCCCCCGCAGGCGATGGGCCGCGGATCGGCGGCGAACCGGCGGATTATCAGCTCCGCTTTTTTGCCCCGGGCCTGGGAATCCCGGAGGATCCGGTCACCGGTTCTGCCCATGCCCTGGTAGCGCCCTGGTGGCAGAAGCGGCTGGGCCGGCCGCTCGTACGGGGCTGGCAATGCTCTGACCGTCCTGGGGGGATGGTGTGTGAGGCCGTGTCATCCGCCATGATCCGCCTGACCGGATCGGGACATCTGCTGTGGGATGGAACCTTACGGACAGCCTCCGCAGGCTGGGAACCGCCACCGATCGGCGATGGCGACACCTGGGCGGATCGGTGGAACGGCTGGCGAACAGCGACCCGCTGGCCGTGCTCCACAGCCTCCGGCGCCACCCCTTCCTGATCAGCGTTCCCCTGGCTGCCCTGGCAGTGGGCGCCGGCATCGGTGCCCATGCCCTGCTGCAGCCCGGCACCTCCAGCGCCGATGCGGAACTGCTGGATACCCTGATCGCCAGCCCCAAGGCCAGGCCAACCCTTGCCCCGGCCCAGGCGGGTCCGCCTGGGTCCCCTGAGCAGCCGATGTCGCCAGCCGCCACTGTGGGGCCGCCGGTCAGGGCGGAAGGTGATCTGGCCCCGCCCAATCTTCAGGCCCACCGCGCCGCGTCGCGTCCGGGCGCCGGCGGCGGCTTGGTGGAGCCCGAAGCCGCTCCAAGCCTGAATCTGGAGATCCGGGTGGCCCTGCTCAAGCTTCCCGCCAATCCCGATTTTGCGGCTTCCGGTCCGTGGCGGCTGCTCGACCGCGACGGCCGGGTGCTGCGGCAGGGCGGCGCGGCCGAGGCCCCCGATCCGGCCTCCTTTCTCGGCCAGGCCTCGGAGGTGTGGCTGGAAACAGGCTCCGGCAACCATCTCAGCAGCGGCGGTCGGTCCTATGAGGGGAGGTTCCGGATCCTTCGCAGCAGCAATGGACTGCTGGTGATCAATCACCTCTCCCTGGAGAATTATGTGAGCTCGGTGGTGGGCGGGGAGATGCCACCCACCTGGAACCGGGAGGCCCTTCGGGCCCAGGCCGTGGCCGCCCGCTCCTACGCCCTGGCCCACATGGCAAGGCCGGCCGACGATCAATGGCACCTGGGCGACACCACCCGCTGGCAGAACTACGAAGGCCTCTCCAGCGTGACGGCCAGCACGCGGGATGCCACCGGCAGCACCAGTGGCCTGATCCTCAGCTATCAGGGAGGCATCGTGGAAAGCCTCTATGCCGCCACCCAGCAGATCGTGGAGGAGGCCCATGGCAATCTCGGCGCGAGCATGAGTCAAACGGGAGCCCAGGATCTGGCCCAACAGGGTCTCCGTTACAACGAGATTCTCGGCCGTTACTACCAGGGCGCTTCCCTGGCCCGACTCCAGGCCGGTGCGGGCTGAGCACTGGTGGCGGCAGGCTGTCGCGGTGTCGGAGCGGGCCCTCGCCGCCGGGGCCCTGATCCCCCTGCACACGCGCCTGATCCACCAGCCGGCCATCGCCCCGTTCCTGCTGCGGGAGCTGGTGTCAAGGCCGCCGCGGCATTTGCGGCCCGAGGGGCCAAAACCGAATCCCTTTCTTCCCTGGGACCAGCCCCTGGAGGTTGGCCGAATCGGCGGCGACCACGTGCTGATCCTCAACAAGTACCCCGTGCAGGCCTGCCATCTCCTGCTGATCAGCCGCGGCTGGCAGCCCCAGAGCGGCTGGCTGAGCGCCAGCGACTGGGCGAGTGTCGCTGCGGTCGGGGCCGACACCGGAGGGCTCTGGTTCTTCAACAGCGGTGCCACGGCCGGGGCCAGCCAACCCCATCGCCATCTGCAGTTGCTGCCGCGCCGGGCCGGCGAAGCCAGCTGCCCCCTTGCCCCCCTGCTGGAAGCGCAGCTCAAGGGGGAAACGCCCCCCTGGCCCTGGACCTACCGGATCAGCCCCCGCAGCGATCCCAGGGACGGCACTGATCTCCCGGAGCTCTACGCCGCCCATGGCCTGGCGCTGGGCCTGGGCTGCGAGGCCACCGATGGGGCACCGCGGCATCCCTACAACCTGCTGTTCGACGACCACTGGTTCCTCACGGTGCGCCGCTGGCGGGAACACGGGGCCGGGTTCAGCATCAATGCCCTCGGCTTCGCCGGCTACCTGCTCTGCACCGAGGCCTCAGACCTGCCCTGGCTGGAGCGCCATGGCCCCTGGGCCCTGCTGGCATCGGTGGCCGATCCCGCCTGAGCCGGGCCGTTGGAGGCCCCTGCGTGCTCCAAGAGCATCCGCTGGGTTCGGTGGTTTCACGGTTGCGGCGGCCGGGACGGGAGGGTCTTCTGAAAGGAAGGGCAGAACCAGCCGCCCCGTTCCAGCAACCGGAGCGGAATACGAGCTGGCTTCATCCCCCGGGGCTCAAGGCTCCTGATCCGAAGCCCCTTTATCTCAACCCCTATGTCCCGTTCTCTTGACCCATGGCCATCACCGCCAACCATCGCCGCCTGCAGCGGCGCCTCGCTCTGGAGCAGCGCAATCGCGTGGTTGAAGCCCACCGCCATCTCGTGCGGCCCATCGCCATTCACTACGGCCGCTGCTGCCGGGAAAACGTGGAAGATCTGCTCCAGGTGGGTCTGATCGGCCTGATCAAAGCCGCCGAACGCTTCGACGCCCAGCAGGGCACCCCGTTTGAGGCCTTTGCCCGCCCCCACATCCGCGGCGCCATCCTGCACCACCTGCGTGATGTGGCGCCAATCGTGCGCCTGCCTCGCCGTCAGGCGGAATTGCAGGAAAAGCTGATGCGTCTGGAGCGCCATCTGCTCCAGCGTGGTTGCAGGGCAAAGCCCGAAACCCTGCAGAGGCTTCTGGGCATCGACGCGAACCAGTGGACGCTGCTGATGCGCCAACGGCGACTGAACCGGGCCGAGGCGCTCTCGGAGATCGCCGAGGAGGAGCTTGATCAGGAGCTCACCTCGGAGGGGACGCCGTCGAACGAGGCGGGAGTGGAAGCGGGAGTGGAAACAGTGCACGCCCTGCTCGAGAAGCTCGATCCGCGCCAGCGGGAAGTGGTGCGGCAGGTGGTGCTCAAGGGCCTCAGCTACCGCCAGATAGCCCGCAGGCTGCAGGTGAGCCCGATGACCGTGCAGCGCCTGCTGCACCGGGGGCTTGAACAGCTGAAGGGAGATTTGCAGGCCGAAGGCCTCAGAACGTCGGCTCGCCCTGGTCGCGGGCGATCTGCTGCTCCAGCGTGCTGATGGCGGCATTCAGGGCGGCCAGGCGCCGTTCAGCGGCATCCCGGCACATGGTCAGCAGCCGCAGTTTGGTCTGCTGGTGCTGACGCCAGGCCTGGGCGCCATCGATGGCCGGAGAGCAGGCAGCAAAAGGGAAGAGCATCGTGGGTCCATCGGAGGTTGTTGTTCTAGCGAGCCTGCTCGGATGGTCGTGATTCCCCCTGGACCCGTGCGCAGGAGAATGGCGCTCTTGCGTGGGCCGAGCGCCTCTCGATGGCCAGCGAAGCCCTGGTGAGTCCTCCCCGAGTCCGGCCACCGGGCTGCCGGCACGGGGAGGCTCAAGCCGGATGCGCCCTTCCCCCCTACCAGGCCGCTCCATGAGAAGGGACCTGCGGTTCAATCTGGCCCTGGGGCTGGCCCTGGGCACCTGCGGAGCCGGTTCGGCCCAGACGTTGCCGGCACCACCACCCGCCCCAAGGCTGGCGCTTCGGGGGCAGCAAACGGTGCGCCCCCTCCTGGGCCGCTTCAACACTGTCCCCGTGCTCCATTCCAACCAGCCCGAGGCCGTCAACGGTCCCGGCATCCTCATCGACACCCGGTCGGGGAACGTCACCGCTGAAACGGGAGTGGTCCTGGCGAATCCCACCTTCCGCTTTGAGGGCCCCTTCGGTCTGCATTTCCATCACCTCTACGGCCCGGCGAATCCAGGCCCGGGCCCTGAGGGTCGACGTCCGGAACTGAGCATCGCCGCCCTGGTGATCAATCCGGGGGCGGTGCCGGTGCGGCTGAGGCTGCTGCGGGGGGCGGTGCGCAACAGTTTCGCCGCGCCTTACCGCGGTCAGCAGCTGCTGGGTGTGAAGCCCCTGGGTCCGCGCCCCTGGAACACGGGCCCGGGCGATGCCACAGCGGTGCAGATGCTGCGGGGCCGTCTGGATGCGAACCTGCCGGGGGAGATCACGATCGCGCCAGGATCGAGCCGTGTGCTGGTGCGCACCGACCTGCCCGCCCTCGGGATGGTGAATGGTCTGCTGCGGGGTGAAAGCGATGGCCCCTTCCATCTGGCCATGGTGGCCGCTCCGGCCCCGGCAAGCGATGAGGCGCTGTTTGCGATCCTGGCCAGCCGGCAACTGGCTCCGGGAAGGACCTACCTCAACCAGTTGGCGGCCATCCAGCAGGGGCTGGTGTTCTCCAGAGTCAGTGGCGTGGCCGTTGGCGACGCTTACCAGGCCAGCCTCAGCCATGATCTGATGGGCCAGGGCCCCCTGCACGTGCCCCTCACCAGCACCGTGCGTCAGACCTTTCAGACCGGCGACGTCCAGGTCAACCGCCTGGCGGCCCGGATGCCAGATTCCGCCCTCGACAATGTGGGCACCTACGGCGTCCGGTACGACGTTGACCTCTTGTTGCGGGGAGCGGGGACCTATGCCCTGGTCCTGAGCCATCCGCAGGAGCCGGGCTCCCCATCGCCGATCGCTTTCCGCGGATCGCTGGAAGTGAAACGGCCGGAGGGAGTTGAGGCCCTCCATGTGGGTCTGCGCTCCGGAGAAAGCCTCACCCTCACCACCCTGCAACTCAGCGCGGGCGAGCCGCTGCCACTGCAGCTGAGCTTCGTGCAGCCCGCCGACGCGATCCCCGGCCATCTGCTGAGCATTGTGCCGATCCTTCAGCTCCCGCCAACGGCCCCCGGGGCAGAGCCACGCGCCCCGAATCCACCCGGCAGAGGCACCCCAGTGCGCAGCGCGTCAGCGGCGGCCCCACAGCCACGCCGCACCGCTTCAGCCCCGCGAAGCCAGATCGTGGCGCCGCCCGTCCTGCGCCCCTCACCCCACCAGCCCCTGACCCTGCCCACCAGCCTGAGTGATCGCTACCGTCAGGCCCTGGAAGCCCAGGAGCGTCTGATGCGCAGCTGGCAGACACCATGACGGGCTCGACAGGCAAGGAGGAGCGGCGACGGCTGACCCTGGATCTTTCCCACAGCCGGATCGAACACATCGACAGGCTCAAGCGGGAGTGGGGCCTTCGCAACCGTGGGGATGTGCTGGAGCGGCTGCTGGAAGGCATTTTCCCCGTCATCGGGGAAGACGGTGGGGGCATGGACCCGGCCAGTGCCGATGCGCTTGCGGAAAGCGAGGGCGATCTCGATGAGCAGGCTGCCTTGGTGTTGGTGGGTTCTGGGGCTCTGGAACGAATTGGCGGCGACGCTGGCCAGGACAGCACCGGCTCCGCCGCCGCCCGTGGAGGGGCTCAGCAGCGATCCAATGCCGGCATCGACCTGCCGGGGTTTGTCCGCAGACGCTCCCGGGACCTGCGCCAGAGCCTCCAGCCCCCCGGGGAGATCCCGCAAGGACTGGCACCTCTTCCCCGCCTGGACGCCGATCTTGCCGAGCAGGCGCTTGCTCAGGCTCGTGACCACTGGCAAGGGCTGTACGGCAGCACGGCCAACGAGGCGGTGTTGGAGGCGGCCATGGGGTGGCTGTCCCAGGAGGTGTGGCCGCGGGCCGAACCGGTGGAAGGCAGGGCCTTCACCTGGTCGGCCGCCTGCGCCCTGATGCAGCAGCTGGTGGAAGGCTGGACCCTCGAGGGCGCGACCTTCGAGCGGGTGATGGTCACGGCGGGAGTTCTCGAGGACCCCTTCAGTGCCGCCACCCTGCCGATGCGGATCCCGACCTTGATCCATCGGTTCGTGCAGCGCTTCCGGCGTCGGCCGAAGGGCACCTCCTTCCAGACCCTGGAGCACACGATGACCCTCCAGGGTGCCCTTCGATTGCTGGAGTTGCCCACCCAGCTGGGTCAGCGGGTCACCCTGGCGGAGATCCGGGAGGCCTACCGGGAGATGGCCCTGCGCCACCACCCCGATGCAGGAGGCTCCGTGGAGGCGATGCGCAGGTTGAACGAGGCCTACCAGCTGCTCAAGGAGCTTTATCGCCATCCGCGGGCCGATCAGGGCGCGCCCCACCTTCAGTGAGGCTCACACCTGGCACAAGGAGCATCCGGCCATCCCGCCTGGCGCCCGGAACTCATCTGACCCTCGTTTATCGCATACTGGTCTCATTCAGGGTCCATTAATCAGTCTTGCCTGAGAATGCCAAAACAGGACGGTTGGTCGTCCCGGCTTCCCGTCTGCTCACCTGGCTCAGGCGGGGCACTAAGCACGCAGAAGCCTGGAATCAGGAGTCTCAGATTAGACTGCTTCTGGGTCTTATTAGGAGTCTTGGCTGCACAGGTGGCAACACATGTTTCAGTCCTCGGCTTCGCATCCCCTGATCTTTGTTATCTCAACCATGACGCGTTTTGCGTCGCATACTGAGACCTAGATGGATCCTGCTGGAATTGCAATTCGGCGTCGATTTCAGTTGTCAGCCCCACCTCTCTTCTGCCCCTCCTCCAGATGGGGATGATCGAGGGACTGGCCGCCATCGGATTCCATTTCTCGCTCCGAACGGAGAGCGCGTCGGCCGCCGTCAACGCTGGGCGGGTGAAAAGGAGAGTCCAGGGGCGGGCCAAAGACGGGCCAAAGCCCCATTCCGGCGATCCCGGGGTGGGGCAAATTTCTTGGCGAATACCAGTTGGGGAAAGGCTTTCTCATCGCCGCCAGCCAGCTTGCGTACCTGTGTACAACACAGGTACGCAAGACCGCACCGCCCAAGCCGCCGACGGACCACCCACCCACCGGGAGCGAACCACCACAATCAAATCACCAATCTCACTTGAATCTTATACATAATCCCAGATGAGTCTGGAATGCGAATACTGAGATGGCATGACAGCCAGCATGAACAGCCAGCCAGCATGAACAGCCAAAACGACATGCCGAGAAAGTCGAGCCGAGAAAGTCGAGCGGAGGAAGCCGAGCTGAGGAAGCCGATCAGGCCCCGGTGCCGCACCCAGCTAACGGGCTCACAGCACAAGCAGCGCGGAAAAATCAGTTCGCCGAAGAATCTTTCCGCTGCAGACCGGCCGGCGAAGGAAACCCGACGATCACGATCCAGCCACCCTCAGGCGGGTCTTATTATGGGACTATTTCCGGGACTCAACCTGGATGGCCAAGACCCATCCGTGGCTCAACAAAAACCCCGCCGAGGCGGGGTGAAGGATCGTTGAACCAGTGTCCGTTGGACGCGTGGATCAGGTGGTGGTCTGCATCCCCTGGATCAGGAAATCGAAATAAGGAGAAACCAAGGCAGCCTGCTCGCCGTTCACCAAGGCCACCGACGCCTCCTTGAGACAGCGGATCGCCTCCACCATGCCCGGCATCGGAACGCCGAGGCTGTTGTACATCTCCCGGGCGCCGATCAAACCGATTTCCTGGATCCTCTCGGTGCTTCCCGCCAGCACCCCATAGGTGACCAGGCGCAGATACCAGCTGAAATCGCGAAGGCACTGGGCACGTTGTTTTTGACCGAAGGCATTGCCGCCGGGGGCCACGTATTCAGGCTTGCGGCTGAACAACTGACGAGCCGCCTCATCCACGATCTTCTTCTCGTTCTCGGTGAGCACCTGCACCACCGAGAGGCGGGAGCGGCCACCGCTGAGAAACTCCACAATGGATTGCAGCTCGCCTCCGGTGGGATACCGAAGCTGATCGTCAGCCTGGATGATCAGATCGCGAACGACGCTCATTGCAGCGAACTCGGACGGCGCCATCCTATCGAGCCTCAAAGGCAGATCAGGCCTCCTGCGCCAAGGTGTAACGCCCCTTTGCAAGCGATAGGGTCAGGGGCTGGGGCTGGGATAGGGCGATGGCCAAGGCAGGGGAGCTGGGCGAGATCCTGGTCGACGATCTCTCCCACCAGGGGGAGGGCATTGGACGCCTGGGCCCGGAGGTGGTGTTCGTAGCGGGTGGACTGCCGGGCGATCGCCTTCGCATCCGGCTGTTGCGGCGCCACAAGGGACACTGGTGCGCCGAGATCGCCGGCATCATCCATCCCGCTCCCGATCGTCGGCGCCCGCCCTGCATCCTTGCCGACCACTGCGGGGGCTGCAGCCTGCAGCCCCTGGAGGACAGAGCCCAGGCGAGCTGGAAGGCCCGGCAGGTAAGCCAGACGCTGCAACGGATCGCCGGCCTCGAGGCACCCGTGCGGCCCATCCTTGAGGCCCCGATGCCGCTCGGCTACCGCAACCGGGCGATCATCCCGCTGGAGCGCAATTCAGATGGCTGCCTGCGGGCGGGTTACTACCGGCGGGGGTCCCACCGGATCGTCAATCTCAACCGCTGTCCCGTGCTGGATGGACGCATCGATCGGCTCATCCAACCGCTCAAGCTCGACCTGGAGGCCAGCGACTGGCCGATCGATCGCCACGGCGGCGGCGGCTTGCGCCATCTGGCTTTGCGGGTGGGACACGCCAGCGGCGAGATCCTGATCACCCTGGTCTCCGCTGACGAGGACCTGCCGGGGCTGGCGGCCATGGCGAACGCCTGGATGGCCCGCTGGCCCGAGGTGGTGGGGGTGTGCCTCAACCTGCAGGAGCAGCCCACCAACCGCTTGCTCGGTGACCGCACCCTTACCCTCGCGGGCCGGCCATGGCTGGAGGAAGGATTTGATGGTCTTCGCTACCGGATCGGAGCGGACACCTTTTTTCAGGTGAACACCGCCCAGGCTGAAGCTGTGCTCCCCTCCCTGCGCGAGGCCCTTGGGGAGGGCAGCGATCACGATGGCCGCGATCTTGTCGATGCCTACTGCGGCATCGGCACCTTCAGCCTGCCGCTGGCGCGGCAGGGCTGGCGGATCCTGGGGCTGGAACAGCACGCACCCTCCGTGGAGCTGGCACGATCCAATGCGGCCCTCAATGGGCTCGAGGGTTTGGCCCGGTTTGAGTGCACGCCGGTGGCCGCGGTGCTGGCCGAGCGGCTCCGGCCCCATTCCGACCAGGAGGCCCCGCTGCTGTTCCTGGATCCGCCGCGCCGGGGCCTGGAACCGGAAGCCCTCGCCGCGCTGGAAACGGCACGACCGCCCCGGATCGCCTACCTCAGCTGTGACCCGGCCACCCTCGCCCGGGACCTGGGCCGACTGGCCGGATCCGGGGCCTATGAGGTGCTCTGGCTGCAACCGATCGACTTCTTCCCGAACACCAGCCACGTGGAATGCCTCGCGGCCCTGCGCCGCCGCTGAAGGAGCGCCGGGCCGAAGGGCCGGAGGGCCGGAGGCTCAGCGGCGCCGTGGCTCAGCTACGCAGTTCAGCGGCGAACTGACGTTCCAGAGCCTGGCGCACCCTGGCATGGGTCTCCTCCACCTCCGCCTCGGTGAGGGTGCGGCCCGCATCCCGGTACCGGAGCCTGAAGGCCTGGCTGCAATAGCCCGCCTTCACGGGCTCGCCCACATAGCGATCGATCAATTCGGCCTGCTCCAGCAGGGGTTTGCCCGCCTTGCGGATCGCCTGCAGGAGATCCGCCGCCGTGACCGCGGCCTCCACCACCAAAGCCAGATCGCGTTCGGAGGCCGGCACCGTGGCAAACGGCCGGAAGGCCGGCTGCAGCCGCGCAGGCCGGCTGGCGGCAGCAACCAACGACGCAAGGCCAAGATCAAACAGGAACGTGGCCTCCGGCAGATCAAGCTCCTCGGCCCGGGCCGGATGCAACTGGCCAAACCAACCGCAGGGCCGGCCCTCGATCACGAGCGTGGCGCAGCGTCCAGGGTGCAGCAGGTCGGCGGGGGCCTCACCGGCTGCCAAGGGTCTGTCCTGCAGCGGCACCTGCAAAGGCTCAAGCCCCGCCTGAAGGACCCCCCGGGCTTGGTAGTAATCGGGGCAGCGGGGTTTGCCGCTGGTGCTCCACAGCTCGCTACGCCGTTCGCCGGCGATGATCCCCCCCAGGCGTTCACGCTCAAGGATCACGCCTTCGTCCTCTCGGAACACCCGGCCGATCTCGAAGGCCCAGAACCCCGGGCGGGAAGCCTGAAGGTTGCGGCGGGCGGCCTGCAGCAGCTCGCTGTAAAGCTCATCGCGAAGATGGCCGTAGTCGGCAAGGAGCGGATTGGCGAGGGCAACCCTTCCGGCGGCAGCCGCCACCAGCGAAAAGCCACAGGTTTCCTGGAGGCCGGCGGCGCAAAGGGCCTGGCGCAGGCGGCGCTCCACCCGCTGACCAGGGTCTGGCCCGCCCGGTTCAAGCGGATCGGGCAGGTGGGCGGCGAATTGGTCGTAGCCCACCAGCCGGGCCACCTCCTCGATCAGGTCCACCTCCCTGCGCAGATCCATCGCCCGCTCCGGCGGCACCACCACGGCCCAGCCGTCATCAACCGCGGTGAGGCTGCACCCCAGGGCTTCGAGGGTCTGGGCGATGCGGCTGTCATCCAGGTCCTCCGCCTCGTCATCGACCAGCACCGGACCCAGGAGGTTATGGAGGGCATCGCGGCGCAGCAGCAGCGCCGCCGGCTCGGATACCGGACGCCCATGCAGCCAGCGACCCTCCACGGTGGCGCCTGCCAGTTGCTGCAGCAGAACCACGGCCCGGTCACTGGCAGCGAGGGTGCCCGCAGGGGGGACCCCCTTCTCGAAACGGCTGCTGGCTTCGGTACGCAGCCCCACGCTGCGGGCCGAACGCCGCACGGCCTGGGGTTCGAATACGGCCGCCTCCAGCCAGATGGCGGTGGTGGAGGCGCTGACCGCCTCCGCGAGGCCCCCCATCACACCCGCCAGGGCGATGGGCCGGTCGGCGAGGGTCACCACCAGGGCCTCGGGGTCCAGGGTGCGCTCCACACCATCAAGGGTGTGGAGGCGCTCGCCCGCCCCGGCCTGGCGCACCCCGATGGCCGCGGGATCCACGGGAGCGGCCACCACCTCCGCGAGGCGGTCACGATCGAAGGCGTGGAGCGGTTGTCCGGTTTCGAGCATCACCAGATTAGTGATATCCACCACGTTGTTGATCGGCCGCACACCGGCTTTTTCCAGACGCTGCTGCAGCCAGGCCGGTGAAGGCTCCACCTTCACGTTGTCCAGCGCGGTGATGCTGAACAGGCCACCGGCCTCGATGCGCTGGCCGTTTTCCGGATCGACGCGTAGGGGGGCGGCCTCCACCCCCTGGCCCGATTCGGGAAAGTGCGTGCGGCCCCCACTGAGGGCCGCGACTTCCCGTGCGATTCCCCGCATCGAAAGACCGTCGGGGCGGTTGGCCGTGATGGCCAGCTCCATCACCTGATCATCGAGCCCCAGGGCCGGGCCCACTGGGGCCCCAAGGGGAGGCACTGTCGCGAGTAGATCCTCGAGAATGGCGATGCCATCCACCCCACCGGAACAGCCGAGCTCCTGGAGCGAGCAGATCATGCCGTTGCTGGCCACCCCGCGCAGTTCGGCAGGTTTGATGGTGAGGTTCACCGCCGGCAGGATGGTTCCCACCGGAGCGACGGCCACATGGATGCCCGCGCGCACGTTGGCGGCGCCGCACACGATCTGCAGCGGCTCCTGGGGCCCCACACGCACCCGGCACACACTCAGTTTGTCGGCGGCTGGATGGGGATCCCGCGCCTCCACCAGCCCCACCACCACGCCAGCGGCGCGGGCGGCCAGATCCTCAAGCGCCTCCACCTCGAAGCCGGCGATCGAGAGCCGCTCGGCCAGCCGCTCCGGATCGAGGGCCGCCGGATCCACCTGCACGAGCTCCCGGAGCCACTGGAGCGAAACCCGCATGCTTCTGGCATCAGCTGATACGGGCGGGATCCTAGGCAGTGGCTGAAGGCCCCTCCCGGTGCCAGCCATTCTCTCGAGGCCCAGGACTCTCCAGGCCCAGGCGGGCACTTCAGAAGGGGAGGACCCATGCGCAGGTATGGTTGTCCGTTGTCACATCGCTTCGCTCAGCGGCGCAACGTCCTTCCATGGCAAAAAACAAGGGCGTCCGGCTCGTGATCACCCTCGAGTGCACCGAGTGCCGGTCCAACCCCGCCAAGCGGTCCCCTGGCGTGTCCCGTTACACCACCCAGAAGAACCGCCGCAACACCACTGAACGGCTGGAGCTCAAGAAGTTCTGCCCGCACTGCAACTCCTCCACGGTGCATAAGGAAATCAAGTGAGGCCAGCGGCGCTCCGGAATTCTCCGGTGCCCCTGCTCACTCCCCTGTGAGCGATGGATCGGCAGGCACAACGTCTTGGCGTTGCATCTGTCCCTCAGTCGCCCAGCACAGCCTTTTACCCCTCCTTCCGTTCAGAAATCATGTCCAGTTCCTTCTTCAAAAAGCGGCTTTCTCCGATCAAGCCCGGTGATCCCATCGATTACAAAGATGTGGATCTGCTCAAGAAATTCATCACCGAGCGCGGCAAGATCCTGCCCCGCCGCCTCACCGGCCTCACCGCCAAGCAGCAGCGTGATCTCACCAACGCTGTCAAGCGGGCCCGGATCGTGGCCCTGCTGCCGTTCGTGAATCCCGAAGGCTGATCCAGGCAAGCCTCCGCGCTGTGGCCCAGCCTGCCAGCCTCCAACCCGGTGATCTCGTGGGTGTCAGCGACGCCCGGGGCCATCAGCTCGCTGTGGTCCATGGCCAGCGAGGTTCCCGCCTCGAGGTGCGCAGCGGCTTGGAGGCGCGGCTCCAGCAGGTGCCCCTGCGGGACATTGAGCTGATCTTGGCCCTGCCGCCATCGGCTTGCGAGGTGCCAGATCGGATTGTGGATCCGCCGTGGAATCTCAGCTCCGCCGCTGTGGCGGCGGCCTGTCCAAGCTCCCGCGACCTCGCCCAGGCCTGGTTGGTGCTCGTGGAGGAACCCGGCACCTGGGAAGGCACCCTGGCTGATCTGGCTGGCCTGCTTGGCTCGACGGCCGATCCCCCCCTGCTGGCTGCCTGCTGGCTTTGGCTCCGCGGCGATCAGACCCTCTTCCGCCTTCGGCAGACCAGGATCACCCCACGCCGCCTGGAGGAACTCCGGCCGCTGCGGCAGGAACGCCGTCGCCTGTTCCTGCGCCGGATCCGACGGGAGCAGTGGCTGGGCCTGCTCCAGGCCCGGCGTCCCCTCGATCCCGGCGCCCTCAGCCCAGAGCAACGGCACGACCTCAGCGAACTGCGCCGCTGGGCGGGGGGATCCACGGAGCCGCCCCTCGACGAAGCGCTGCAGCGGCTGTTGAGGGAGTGCCGCTGCCCGCCGGAATCGGCGGCGATCCGCCATCTGCTGGTGGATCTCGGCCAATGGGAGCGCCACCACCTCCCTTCGCTGGAGGCCACCACCTGGCACCACGGCTTCGCACCGCAGCTCGAGGAGGAAGCGGATGCCCTGGTGGCCCAGGCCCACCTCCCCTTTCCCGGCGATGCGGAGCGGATCGACCGCTGCGACCAGCGGGTGATCACCATCGACGACGACGACACCCTCGACATCGACGATGGCCTGGCCCTGGAAACCACGGCGGAGGGTCAGCAGCGGCTATGGATCCACATCGCGGATCCCGGCCGACTGGTGACCGCGGGCTCCCCCCTCGACCTGGAGGCCCGCCGCCGGGGGGCCAGCCTCTATCTGGCCAGGGGAAACCTGCCGATGTTCCCGCCCCAGCTCGCCCATGGGCCCATGAGTTTGCGTCGCGGTGAACGCAGCGCGGCCTGGAGCCTCTGGGTTGAGCTCGATGGCAACGGCGCCGTGCTGGCCGAGGGCGTTGAACGCACCTGGATCCGGCCCACCTACCGCCTTTCCTATGGCGATGCCGATGAGCTGATCGAACTCGCCCCTCCCCAGGAGGCGGATCTGCTGGCGATCCACGCGCTGCTGCGGCAACGACGTCAGTGGCGCAAGGCGCAGGGCGCCCTCGATCTCGAGGATCCGGAAGGCCGAATCCGCTGCAGCGGTGAGCGCGCCGAGCTTGAGGTGGTGGAGCCCTCTCCCTCCCGGCGCCTGGTGGCTGAGGCCATGGTGCTCGCCGGCAGCCTGGTGGCCGAACGGGCCATGCGCGAGGGGCTGACCGTTCCCTTTCGCAGTCAGCCCCAATGTTCGCTGCCGGCCGCCGCGGAGCTGGAGCGGCTAGCCAGCGGGCCCGTGCGCCATGCGGCCATCAAGCGCTGTCTGAGCCGGGGATTGGTGGGAACCACAGCAGCACCCCACTTCAGCCTGGGACTCAGGGCCTATGTCCAGGCCACATCGCCGATCCGGCGCTATGGCGATCTTCTCGTGCAACGCCAGCTCCTGGCCCTGCTGAGCGGCACGGCGCCCATGCCGGAACCCGAGGTTGCCGCCCTGCTCACGGAGCTGGAGGATCCCGTGCGCCAAGGAATCCAGATCGGCCGGGAAGATCAGCGCCATTGGCTGCAGGTGTGGTTCGAACAGCAGGACCGCCGCTCGTGGCCCGGCCTGTTCCTCCGCTGGCTTCGGCAGGACCACCAGATCGCGCTGGTGTGGCTGGAGGATCTTGCCCAGTCGTTGCCCTGCAGCTGTCCACCCCGCTGCGAGCCCGGCAGCACGTTGCTGGTGCGGGTCACCGCGGTGGATTCCCTGCAGGATCTGCTGCGCCTCGAGGCGACGGGCTGAACCGGAGCTGCTCTCCAGCCCAAGGGCTGATCGCTGATCAGGCATCGGCCAGCCGGCTCAGCCGCAGCCAGGGGCCCCAGGGATTGGCGCAACCCACCAGCTGCGCCGGCGTCGGGCGATCCAGCTGCAGCAGCCAGGCATGGAGCTCAGGCTCCAGGGTGATCACGGGCCAGTCTCCCGCCGCGGTGTGGAGCCGGTACCCACCACCGCCATCCGGCACCAGCTCCCCCTGCCAGAGGCGCTCACCCCGCTCCTTCGGGGGGCGATGCCCGGTGCGGTCGACGCCGGCGCCAGGCCAGGCGGCCAGCATTCCCTGGCCGTCCAAGCGGCTGGGGTCCTCCAGCACAGCCCGTTGAGCCTCAGCCCAGAGGGGGTGATGCCACGGCCTTGACCAGACGGGAAACGGGCCCGCCGGGGCCTGGGGATCTGCGATCAGGGCCGCCTGGAGCTGGCGCACGGGCAGAGCCGCGGGCAGGAGTCCTTCGCGGATGCACAGGGCAGCCGCCAGTCCGGCCGCCTGACCGATGTTGAGCACCAGGGGCTGGAGGCGGGTGGCACCGTTTGCCATGTGGCTCACGCCGATGCACTTATCGGCAGCCAGCAGGTTCTCCACCGCGTTGCTCACCAGGGCTCCATAGGGAATGGTGAAGGGGGTGCCGGTCCAACGCCCACCCCAGCGGCAGCTTTTGGCCGCCAATGGCCAATCCGCACCGGGATAGTGGTGATCATTGGCGTAATTGCCCACCGCGATGGCGCTGCAGACGCCACCCTCATCCCGGGGGAGGGCGGCGATGCTGGCCCCAGGAGCCACGGGCAGCAGGTGCTGCTCCAGAACAAGATCCCTGGCCACCAGGCGCCTGCCCTCCCGCCAGTAGGGCATCAGGGCCAGGGGCTCGCCACCCTCCAGGGCACCCTCCGAGGCCTGCGCCGGAGTGGGGAAGAGGCCGCCGGGTCCCAGGGCACCGCCGCTGGCCTCCTGCAACACCCGGGCAAAGCGAACACTGTGCTCCCGCATCGCTGCCGCCAGATCCCGCTCAGCGGCATTGGCGGGAAAGGCGGCGGCTTCGCTGGTCTGGAAGGCTCGTCCGAGGTCCTCGTGCCAGTCATTGCCTTCAAGGGGCCAGTTGAGCATCACCGCGCCGCCTGGCAGGCGGCCATAGGTGAGCGTGCGATCCATCCCGAAGGCATCGCAGGCACCCCGAAAGGGCGGCGGCAGAATGGGGACCGGCTTGCTGGCCGCAGCCGAGGATTCCGGCAGCGGCGGGGTGTCCGCAGCGGCGAGCTGGCCCATCACCACCCAGGTGGGCGATTGCACCGGCTGGTCCGTGAAGAAGGGCTGCGCCAGGTCGGCGCCGGCCGGCGCACTGGGTTCCCCCCAGAGATCCCGGGATTCCCAGCCGAGGCGGAAGGGGGCTGCGGCCAAGGGGAAGAGATCGCCACGGTCGCTGCCGTCGATCACCAGGATGGGCGCGATCTGGATCCCCTTGTCTGTCGCGCTGGAGAGCCCCGCTGGCCGCTGCACCCGCACCGCGCTGATCCGCGCACCGCGGCGTTCGACGGCAAGCACCCGGCACCCCGGCCACCAGGTCAACCGCGCTTCTGCCGCCACCCAGCGCCGCAGAATCCTCTCCGCGGTGGCCGGCCGATACCCGAAGCAACTCACCCAGTTTTGATCCAGTCCGCCGGGCTCCTCCGCCGCCAGGCCACGCAACAAAGCACCCCAGATGCCGCTCTGCCAGGGCGTGAGTTCATTGCCATCCGGACAGCACACCCCCGCGGCGCTCACCATTCCTCCCAGCCAGTCCCCCGGCGTCAGCAGCAGGGTCCGGGCGCCCGAGCGTGCCGCCTGCAGCGCCGCCGCCACCCCGCCGCTGCCGCCGCCCCACGCCAGAACCTCCACCTCCTCCTGGGTGGACACCCGGATCGGCTCGCTGGTGGGCACGTCCATGGGCACACAGTGGCGGACCAACACCATGGCAGGCCTCCGCTCCATCCACCACCGGCGCAGGCCACCGCCTGCGTCGGTGTCTGCTTCAGTGCCTGCGGAGCCACAAGCGACCCCTCAGTAAGATCGGGCTCGTCAAGGGTCTCCACCTGGGCCTCCGATCTCCCGCCTGATCGGTTCGAGCATCCCCGGGTACCGGCAGGTGAGGGCGCACCCCTGCCGGGCTGCATCACCCCACGCTGCTGATCCTGCAGGGCCGGGAAGCACGGCCAGGCCCCTGTGTTCCCCAGCGCCGCCCTTCCCGATGCCTACCTACACCCTCACCACCCCGCTCTACTACGTCAACGATCGGGCCCACCTCGGCAGCGCCTACACCACCCTGGCCTGTGATGCGATCGCCCGGTTTCAGCGGCTGCGTGGCCAGAGCGTGTGCTTTGTAACCGGGTGCGATGAACACGGGCTGAAAATCCAGCGCACCGCCGAGGCCGCCGGTGTGATGCCGCAGGCCCATTGCGATGCCGTGAGTGAGGGGTACCGGGATCTCTGGCGCCGCTGGGGAATCAGCAACGACCGCTTCATCCGCACCACCGATCCCCGCCACCGTGCGCTGGTGGAGGCCTTCTTCGCCCGTGTCGAGGCGAATGGCGATGTGGTGGAAGGCCGACAACAGGGCTGGTACTGCGTGGCCTGTGAAGAGTTCAAGGATGCCCCCCCCCAGGACACCGGGCCGAGCTGCCCCATCCACCTGAGGCCCCTGGAATGGCGCGATGAAGTGAATCTGTTTTTCCGCCTCTCCCGCTACCAGCAGGCCATCGAATCCCTCATTGCCAAACCCGGCTTCGTCAACCCGCCCTCACGTCGCCGCGAGGTGGAAAATTTTGTTGCTGGCGGTCTGAAGGATTTTTCGATTTCCCGTCAGAATCTCCCCTGGGGCATCCCCGTGCCAGGCCATCGGGGCCATACTTTTTATGTCTGGTTTGATGCCCTGCTTGGCTATCTTTCAGCCCTGCTTGAGCCCACCGACGCCATTGATCTGAGCCTCCTCTCCAGCCGGGGCTGGCCGGCGCAGGTGCATGTCATCGGCAAAGACATTCTCCGCTTCCACGCCGTGTTCTGGCCGGCGATGCTGTTGTCGGCGGGGCTTGAGGTGCCCGGTTCGGTGTTCGGCCATGGGTTTCTCACCCGTGAAGGCCAGAAGATGGGCAAATCTCTGGGCAATGTGCTGGATCCCGAGAGCCTTCTCGAACGCTGCGGCAGCGATGCGGTGCGTTGGTATCTGCTGCGTGATATTCCCTTCGGTGAGGATGGTGATTTTCAGCAGCAACGCTTTACCGACTTGGTGAACAATGATCTCGCCAACACCATCGGCAACCTGCTCAATCGCACCTCTTCGATGGCCCGCAAATGGTTCGCCGGCTGTGTGCCCGCTTCCCCGGACGCGCGCTCCTTGGGTCATCCCCTCGCCCAGGCGGCGGAGCGCACCGCTGCGGTCACGGTTGCCTCCCTGGAGCAACTCGACTTCCGCCGTGGCGCCGAAGCGATCCTGCAGCTGGCGATCGATGCCAACGGCTTCCTCAACGATCGTGCCCCCTGGAAACAGATGAAGCAGGAGGAGAACCGCGAGACCGTGGCGGCCGATCTCTACGCCGTGCTCGAGACCTGCCGGCTGGTGGCGGTGCTGCTCACCCCCCTGCTGCCGGATCTTGCCGCCCGGATGCTCAGCCAGCTGGGGCTTGAACCGATCCCCAGCGGTGCCAGCAACGCCGCGCTGCACCCTGCACCCTGGTCCGAGGCGCTCGCCTGGGGTGGACTCCAGGGCAACAGCCCACTGCCGGAGCCGGTGCCGGTGATGCAGCGGCTCGAGCTGGATTCTCCACTGTGAGCCGCCTTCTTCCAGGCATCGCGGTTGTGGCGTTGGCCCTGCTGCCGCTGGCCGCCTGCCGTCGCGCTCGCCCGACGGCCGCCGATGATCAGGCCCCTCCCTTCGTGTTTCGCTCCCTCGACCTCAAGCAGCAGGATCCGAGTGGCCGCCCCGCCTGGCAGCTCACCAGCCCGGAGGCCCGTTACGACCTGCGCCGCCGCCTGGCCAGGGCCGACAGACCCAGCGGGCTGATCTACGCCAAGGGGGAGCCGCTGTATCGCCTCAAGGCCGACACCGGCACGGTGATCGGCGATGGGGAGGCGGTTCTGTTGGAGGGAAACCTGCGGGTTGAGCGCCTCAGCAGGCCCCAGGTGTTGATCCAGGCGGCCCGTGCCCGCTGGCTCCCCCACCAGAACCTGCTCCTGGTAGACCGCCGTCCCGAGGCCTATGACCAGCACGGCAGGCTGCGGGCCGAACGGGCCCGCTTCCGCCTCGATGCGGACACCCTCGAGCTGAGCGGGGAGCCTCGGCTCGAGCGCTGGACGCAGGCTTTCAATCCCTTCCTGGCGCTGCCGGCCGGCCCTGCAGAAACCACGGTGCGGGTCCCGTCGGTGAGCTGGCAGCCAGGAAACGGCGCCCTGGTGGCCCCCGGACCGGTGATCGCCGAGCGGCGCGACCCGGGACGAAAAGACGGCGCCCAGCCCCAGAAGCTTGTGGCCGAGCGGCTGGAAGGGAACACCCAGGCGCAGAGCTTCCGCTTGCTCGGCGCTGTGCAGTTCGATGATCCGTTCCGCGGCCAACGGTTCCAGGGCCGTGATGTACAGATCGACCTGGGAGCCCAGTCCGGCTCCACAGCGCAGCCCTTCCAGCTTTCCAACGGCGCCCTCCAGGCCCGGGGGAGCGGCCTCAAGGTGGAAGGGAGCACGGCCGAGGCCTCGATCGGGAGCCAGTGCCATGTGGAGCAGCCCGGAGCCGTGCTCGATGCCGAGCGGTGTCGCTGGAACTGGCGAAGTGGGGCTGTCTCGGCCGACGGGTCGGTGGTTCTGCAACGGGCGGAGAACCGTCAGATCAGCCGTGCCACGCGCCTGGAGGGCACTCTCGGCAACGGCGGCCAGATCACCATCAGCGCCCCTGGTGGGCGGGTGGTCAGCCGTTTTGCGGTGAACGCTCGCCCCCACTGACCTCCGGCAGCGCCGCCAGGGTCACGGCAAGCCTGGCGGCCCAGCCTTCGATCCAGATCAGGTCGCCCCGGCCAAAGCAGCGGGCCGACCAGCCGCCCACCAGCAGCAGGCCCTCGCGGCCGATCGGCTGAACCACCACGGCGGGCAGATCGGCCAGCAGGGTCTTGAATTCATCCCTGCCGGGATAAAGGGCCAGGTTCACCAGGGAGATGGCCCGCTGCCGCTCCCGGGCCTGGCCGCAGATGGCACCGGGCAGAAAGGGGGTCTCTGCCAGAAGGCCCCGTCGCAGAACCATCCGGTCCTGGTGCAGCACAGCCACCACCGCCGCCGGGGTGGCCTTCAGCAGCATGGCGCTGCCCCAGGCGAGCTCCTGTCGCAGGGCCTCCGGCAGGCCCTCGGCGAGCTCCAGACCTTCCCGCCCCACCAGGGCCACCCTTGCGCTGTCTGCCGGCAGCACCCTTTCGCCGACCAGGCCGCCCAGCATCAGCAGCACAGACAGGATGCCGGCCAGCACCGAAGCCCGCTCCAGCGGAGGCTCCAGAACCGGGGCGGTGGCCTGGTTGACCACCGCGAGACTCAGGCCCACCACCCCCACCAGCAGGGCGGAGCGGGCGGCTGGGGAGAGGGCCATGGCGCACCGCCGGGAAGCCTTCTGATCCTCCCTGATCCCCTCCCCGCGACAGGCGGGCCAGCTGGCGGCAAACTAAGGGGGCTTAGCCGGTGTGTTGCCCCGCAGTGAGAGTCCCCCTTCGATCGCCCGCCACCGGCTCCATTCGCCCGATTCAGACCCTCCGCACCAAGAGCACCGCCTGGGTTCGGCTGCTGGCGCCCCTCCTGATGGCCCTGCTCATTCTGGTTCCCGCCGGAGCGGCCCTGGCCATCGCGGTCAAGGATCTGCCGGAGGCGCCCCCCGCCGCTGCAGTGCTCGATTCAGCGGATGTGCTCAGCCGCGCCACCCGGGGCGAGATTGAAAAACAGCTGGAAGGCTTCCGCAGCGAAAGGGTGGATGCGCGCCTGATCACCCTTCCCCGACTGGACTACGGCCTGAGCCTCGATCAGCTCGCTCAACAGTTGTTGGAGCGCTGGAGCGCAGCCCCGGACGCCGTTACCGGGGCACCGTTGCAGGATCCCCTGCTGCTGGTGCTGGTGGACACCCAGACCAAATCGGCCGCGGTGGTGGCGGCCGATGCGCTTCAGCGCCAGCTTCCCACCGAGCTCCTGCGCAGCACGGCCCGCAGCACGATGGCGATCCCCCTGCGCGAGGGCAATCGCTACCGCCAGGCGAGTCTGGATGGCCTCACACGGCTTGCCACGGTGTTGCGGGGCGGTGAAGATCCCGGTGAGCCCGAGGCTCCTGCCGAGGCGGTGGTCACCACCAACATCCCAAGCCGCGAAGAAACCAAGAACAGCAAAGGCTTCACCTGGATCGTGGTGCTGCTGGTTCTAGGTTCGGTGGTTCCGATGCTCACCTGGTGGGTGTTTTCCCGCTGATTCCTCACTGCCACCATCGACGCCAACTCCATGGGTCTCACCGATTGGATCGGAAGATTTGGCCAGGCCAAAGTCCGCGACCTCAGCAGTGATCTGGAACGGGGTTACGAGGCGGCTCTACAGATCCAGAGCATTGAGCTAGAGCATTACAACGATCGTCCAGTCCGACCGGAGCTTGAGCTGGCCGTTCCCAAATCCGTGCAGGCCCAGCTGCTGCGCCGCTTCCGCGCAGCCTCCGGGGTCTGTCAGCAGGCGCTCAACACGGTGGAGCCGTACCGGCTTGAGCTCTCCGGGCAGGAACTGCGTCAGCTGCAGTTGATCGAAACGGTGATGAACCGTTATGACCCCCGTCGAGCCCCCCTTCCCAGCCTCAGTCGAAGCCCGGAGGTGCTGCCCCGAAGCTTGATCGGGGTTGTTGACCAGGTGCGCCGCCAACTGGATCCGGATGCCGAAGCCAGTGTGGTGGCCGGATTCCGGCGCCGGCGCGACTCCACGTTGGTCTCCCTGAGGATCCTGCTGCTGCTGATCCTGGTGCCGATTCTGTTGCAGCAGGTGAGTCGCACCTATGTGGTGTCGCCGCTCGTCGATCATTTTGCGCCGAATTACAGCCTGCTGAACTATCCCCGACCCCACCTTCAAGAGAAGGCTGTGCATGAACTGAGGGCCTACAAGGATGAACTGGAGTTTGAGGCGCTGCTGAGCAATGAACCCCAACCAAGCCAGGAGGAACTGCAGAAGCGACTGAGCGAGAAGGCCAAGGAACTCCAAAATCAATCCAGGGATGAAAGCACCCATGCAATCAAGAACGTATTCGCCGACATTGCCGGCTTTCTTGGTTTTGTTCTGGTCTGCCTGCTTGGACAGCGAGACATTCAGATTCTGCGGGGCTTCATCGATGAAGTTGTTTATGGATTGAGCGACAGTGCCAAGGCTTTCACGATTATCCTGTTCACCGACATCTTTGTCGGTTTCCATAGTCCTGAAGGCTGGACGGTTCTTCTCGACGGCATCGCCCACCACCTGGGCCTCCCGGCCAGGGAAAATTTCATCATGCTGTTCATCGCCACCTTTCCGGTGGTGCTTGCCACCATCTTCAAGTATTGGATTTTCCGCTATCTCAATCGCGTTTCTCCCTCCTCCGTGGCCACGCTGCGCAACATGAATGGCGGTGGTTGATCTCCCCACACCACGCTTCAGCCTGATCAGCGGTCCGGCCGGCTCAGGCAAGAGCCGCTGGGCCGAACATCTTGCCCGCAGCAGCGGTCTGGAGGTGATCTATCTCGCCACCGGTCCCTGCCTTCACGATGATCCCAGCTGGCAGGAAAGGCTGCGGAAGCACCGGGAGCGTCGTCCGCCTCAGTGGCAGCTGCGGGAGGTGGGGGGCGATCTCGCCCCCTCCCTGGCCGGCTTGGTTGCTGGCCAGATCGCCCTGGTCGATTCCCTGGGCACCTGGGTGGCGGCCCATCTGGAGGATGACCAGACCGCCTGGATCCGCCGTTGCCTTGGGTTGATCGAGAGCCTTCGGCTGGGCCAGGGTCACCTGCTGATCGTGGCCGAGGAGTGTGGCTGGGGGGTCGTCCCCGCCACGGCCGTGGGAGGTCGTTTCCGGGAACGGCTCGCCGCCCTGCAGCAGCAGCTGGCCGCCGAAGCCGATGTCTCCTGGCTGGTGATCCAGGGTCGCGCCCTCGATCTGACGCGCCTGAGCCTGCCGGTGCCTGGCACGCCCTGATCCGGCGCCCTTGCCATTCCATCCGCCATGCCCCGGGTCGTCCTCTTCCAGCCCCAGATTCCGCCCAATACCGGCAACGTGGCGCGCACCTGCGCCGCCACCGCCACGGAGCTGCACCTGATCGAACCGCTCGGCTTCCAGATCAATGACAGCCGGTTGCGCCGAGCCGGACTTGATTACTGGCCCCTGGTGCCGCTCACCCGCCACCCTCACCTGGGGGCGTTTTTCGCCCATCGCGACAGCCATGGCGGGCGCCTCATCGCCCTGAGCAGCCATGCCGATCAGGCCTACAGCAGCTTTCGCTTCCACCCGAACGACTGGCTTCTCTTCGGCAGGGAAACCGATGGTCTTCCCCCCGATCTGATGCTCCAGGCCGATGCCCGC